>Ga0316202_10003010_pt1 | contig 10511 bp, 12 predicted proteins | sample 3monrhotite_MG_FD_204934 | JGI IMG/M metagenome (GOLD analysis project Ga0316202, IMG submission 204934) | Microbial mat bacterial communities from mineral coupon in-situ incubated in ocean water Damariscotta River, Maine, United States -... | ecosystem: Environmental > Aquatic > Marine >...
CTGTTCTAATTCTTTGAATAACTTTAGATGATCTGTGTGGGTGATGCCCTGATTGTCCACGTAGTTATGCCTTTGCTCATCAAGGCTGAGTAAGGCCGCAAAGGTGACTGCATAATCATTGCGAGTATTGTGTTGTTCCACGGCTGGCAATGACGCACAGGCGGACAGTACAAACATCGATATTAAAAGTAGTAACTTCATAGAATCACCCTGTAATGACAACATTTACATTGTGTCCATCCTTGGGTGAGATAGCGTTGTAAATCTCAATCATTTTATTTTCATCAATGACCACGCAGCCATCAGACCATTGTTCATAAGGGGGCTTGCCCATGTGTATGAATATTCCAGTAAAGCCCTTTACATTCGGTATGAAAATGGCCTCTCGGGGCTGTCCTTTGGAGTTTTTCTTTCTCGCCATGGTGGTGGCGGAGCAGCCAGCATAGGTGCCCGCTGGGATTTTTTTCTGTGCGTTCCAATAACATTTGGTCGTAATTGTTTTGCCGGGGGCTGTAAACGTAAGTTCACCATCTTTGGCAATTCGTTTGATATTAATTGAATAGCTCATTTTAAATATCCTTATTTAATGGCGTTGAATATACAACTGGGGGAGCGCTGGTGCTAGTCATAGTCATGGTGGACTTAATGTTTGAGAGGAACAAGCTATTTTTAGTTGTCTCCTGATACGGAAAATTATCTTACGATCAAATCAGGATCTGTCTCGTGCCCGATTAACGTTTGCCAGAATGGGATGTGTCTATTTTTTGAAATTTTTGGCCTAAATGCCGCTAACAAAAGAAATATCTCGAAATAGCAAGTTTACTTGGTCGTCGATGTGGTGCTTGCGATGAGGCGAACTGGATCAGGAATATTATGGATGTCACACTGCTGAATAGGTAGGTATGAATGCGAATATATGGATAGTGATTATGGGTAAACTAATGTTGTACTTGATATTATTATACCGCATGGGAGGGCGTTCGGCTTGGACCCAATCGGTGCAAGATAAGTCGCGCGTATATAGTTTTGGAATCGTGCCTAAGCAACCAGCTAACACCCTTGCGGAATCGTGGATGCCTGTTTTGCAAGAAATTTCTCACCGTACGGGTGTCAGTTCAGTTTTTCCACTGCCCTCGGTATTTCTGAATTCGAGCGCCGTTTGGCGGCCGATGGCGGGATGGCGCACATGTTTAATGTCAGCGACGAGAATAGTCGCCAGCAGCTAGGCCTGTAGCGGCGCTCTCATGATATAGCCCGCATGCGTTTGCGGCCAAGTCAGATGTGCCCGAGAAGGTGTTGCTATCCATTGCCCAAGCCATGCAGAATTTGTCTGGCAGTGAATCGGCGAAAGACACTTTGGCACGTACTGGCTTTGGGGGCTTCGTTGAAGCCAAGGAAGTGCTTGGGAAGATGTTCGTACTTTGGGTTTGCGCTTGCTAGACTCTTTGTCTCAACGGCGACAATTTGGGTACGGCACACCACTTTGCTACACAGGCTGATTAAGATTTTCGATTAATAGCATAGTGGTGCAGCTCAAGATGGTGAGCCGATTCTGTATATGGATAGACCGAGAAGTAGATACATGAGTAACGATAATTATTTGGTTGAGTCGTGTTTTGGTGCCTAATGTATGACTGTTGCTCAAAATTAAGGCTGAGGAGTGCTGAGAGATGACGTTGTTGGAAGCTCTGCAGTGGTTTGTCACCGTACTTGCGTTGATCCTGTTAGGGTTTGTTGTGCGCCAGGTGTATATGCGTGAGCGCCAGCAGGCCAAACATCAAACACAATGGCACGATTTGTATCTAGATACTTTATTGATCAATACCTATTTTGGCGAAGCGAATGAGTTGTCTGGTCGCGTTGAGCCGCTGCAACTGCAGTCTGACATGAAGATTGCTGCGGTGTTGCTGAGTCAGTTGAATTTAGCCCTACGTTATTGGCTGGGGCGGTCATCCATGACTGCACACGAGCGTGAGTCAATAGAGTCTTGGTTAGATTGGTCACTGTTTAGTTGGGTACGAGAGGATGAACAATTGGTTCAGGACTTGAATAATATATTGGCATTACCCGACAGTTATCCCGAAGCCTTTACCCAATGGTTGGTGTCCCGGCCTAATTTCCCTAAAACCCCTTTAAATTCGTGATTGACCGTTGTTTTAAGCTTTGTTAATTTGGTCTCTACCTTAGAATTTTACCTAATTGAGTGATTGTGAATTCGGTGACCGCCTTTCAGCCCATTTTATTTAGCTACGTCGTTCCCGTCGTGGTCGTGGTGCTGCTTGTCCATGTCACAGGCCATGTGCCGTAGCGGGTTCTTCACTGAGTTAATGATTGAAAAACCCTCTTCGGAAAATATCGGAGAGGGTTTTTTTTTACCTTAGAATTGTTCGTCTCATTATTTAATTAATGGTTGTGGCGTGGCAGTTCGAATGATTGGAGTGGATAGACCATGAGTCAGGCTGTCGAACGCCTTAATGGTGCACAAATAGTAATGCGTTTTATAGAGCGTCAGGGAATTGAGCGTGTTGCCGGTATTCCTGGCGGTGCGGCCTTGCCCTTGTATGATGCACTGAGCGAAAGCTCGATTGAACATATTTTGACCCGTCACGAGCAAGGCGCGGGTTTTCTCGCCCAAGGTATGGCGCGTGTCACGGGTAAGCTAGCTGTGTGCATGGCGAGTTCTGGCCCAGGTGCGACGAATTTAGTGACGGCGATTGCCGATGCGTACATGGATTCCATTCCTGTCTTAGCCATCACCGCCCAAGTGCCACAAGCGCTAATTGGTACGGATGCGTTTCAAGAATGCGATACCTTTGGTTTGATGTTGCCCATTACCAAGCATAATTGGATGGTGCGCTCGGTTGAGGAGTTATTCGAGGTCATGCCGGAGGCGATTCGCTTGGCTATGTCGGGTCGACCTGGGCCGGTATCGGTTGATATTCCTAAAGATGTGCAAATGCAGGAAATGGATATCACTGTCTGGCCTGATCCAGTGGTTGCCGATACTCACCCTCAAGCTCAGCCTGAGCAAATTCAAACCATGCTAGGCATGTTGGCCAAAGCCAAGCGGCCAGTGCTGATGGTGGGTGGCGGGGTAATTCACTCAAATTGCAGTGAGGATTTGTTGCGTTTTGCAGAGCAGCAGCAATTACCGACGGTCGCTTCATTCATGGGATTGGGGGCCATGCCGACGACACATCCCTTGTTTTTGTCGATGTTAGGCATGCACGGTTCAAGAGCAACCAATATGGTGCTGGAAGAATGTGATTTACTGATTGGCGCCGGGGTTCGTTTTGATGACCGGGCGACGGGTAAAATCAGTGAGTTTTGCCCTAATGCGGCGATTATTCATGTTGATGTAGATGCGAGTGAATTAGGTAAATTAAAAACGCCGGTATTGGCGATGCAGGCGGATATTGGTAGTGTCTTGCGTGCTTATTTAGTTGATAGCCAAGTCATTGATCGGGGTGATTGGTTGGCGCGAGTGGATGAGCTAAAGCGTGGTTTTGGTTGGCCTGACGTAGGTGATTGTAATGTTTTTCATCCCCATGGGCTGATTACTCGTTTGGGCCAATTAGTGGGCAGTGAAAGCAATGTATTCACCGATGTAGGCCAACATCAAATGTGGACGGCGCAGTTATTCCCCTTCAGTCGGCCCCGCCAATGGTCAAGCTCCGGCGGCCTAGGCACGATGGGTTTTGGTTTGCCAGCAGCGATTGGTGCGGCCTTGGCTCAACCTGATAGGCCGGTGTTGTGTGTCAGTGGTGATGGCAGCATCATGATGAACGTACAGGAGCTGGATACGGCGGTTGAGCACAGTCTCAATGTCAAAATTGTCATCATGAACAATCAGAATTTGGGTATGGTGCGCCAGCAACAAGCCTTGTTCTATGGTGAGCGTTTTTGCGCGATTAATAATCGCCGCCCAGTTGATTTTGCCGCGCTAGCACAGGCCATGGGGGCTTGTGGGGTGGATTTGGGTAAGGTTGAAGACCCTGACGCTGCGTTGGCCGAGGCACTGAGTACGCCCGGCCCTTGCCTAATCAATGTGCCTATTTGTGAGCAAGAAATGGTATTTCCGATGGTGCCACCGGGTGCTGCAAACATAGAAATGATTGGGGAGTAGGCCGCAATGAATACTGACCACGTAGGTAAGACTGTACTGGAGCTGAAAGTAAAAAATCACCCAGGTGTAATGTCGCATGTGTGCGGCATGTTTGCTCGACGGGCGTATAATGTTGAGGGCATTTTATGCTTACCCCCTGTTGATGAGAGTGAGTACAGCCGTATTTGGTTGTTGGTGGATGTGGGTGAAAAACTCGATCAAGTGATTCGTCAAACGCGAAAGTTGATGGACGTGGTAGAGGTAAATCAACACCCGAGCTTGAATCATACGGTGTTTGTGAAATTAGAAGATTTATTTATAAATTCTGCTGGCGCAGAGTGATTTCTCTCCTGCCCTCCCTAGCCTAGGGAGGGCAGGGTCTAAGGCCCTTACTTATTACGTAAGTTTTTAATGTTATCACACAGTGTTCTGAGGCTTGCTTCCGTCGTTTCCCAATTGATACAGGCATCCGTGACGGATACGCCGTATTTCAGGTCGTCCAAATTCTTAGGAATGGATTGATTACCAGCGTTTATATTGCTTTCAATCATAATGCCTTTGATGGACTGATTGCCTTGCTGAATTTGCTCACTAATACTGTCAATGACCTTGCACTGATTCTCAGGCACTTTATGAGAATTGGCATGACTGCAATCAATCATGATGTTAGCAGGCAGGCCGGCATGGGCGAGTTGTTTTTCACAGTGAGCCACATGCTCGGCATCGTAATTAGGGCCATCATGGCCGCCACGTAGCACGATATGGCAATGTGGATTGCCTTTGGTGCGAACAATGGCAACGCGCCCTTCAGGGTTGATGCTGACGAAATTGTTCTCATGTGACGCGGCGAGGATGGCGTTAATCGCAACAGCGAAGTCGCCATTGGTGCCGTTCTTAAAGCCGACTGATGATGAAAAGCCACTGGCCATTTTGCGATGTGTTTGAGATTCAGTCGTGCGCGCACCAATGGCCGTCCAAGAAAACAAGTCCTGAATGTATTGGGGGGTGACTAAATCCAAAGCTTCACCCGCCGTGGGCAGACCAATTTCGGCGATATCGAGTAGCAGTTGGCGTGCGCAACGAATGCCTTCTTCGATGTTATAGCTATCATCCAGGTGAGGATCAGCAATTAAGCCTTGCCAGCCGACACTGGTACGCGGCTTCTCAAAGTAGACTCGCATGACTAAGAACAGCTCGTCTTGAAGCTCCTCAGCGAGACGCTTTAGCTTGATGGCATATTCGCGCGCGGCTTTAACATCATGGATGGAGCAGGGGCCCACGACGACAAACAGGCGTGGGTCTTTTCCATCAAGGATGTTGTTAATGGTTTGTTGGCCATTCATCACGGTTTCCACTGACTTTTGGGTCAAAGGATATTCGCTCTTGATCTTGCTGGGATGAATGATTTCTTCTTCTGAATGTATGTTCAGGTTTTCTATGCGTAGGTCCATGCGTGTCTAATGCTTACTCTATGCTCGAATCAATATTTAGGGAACGTAGTTTAAAGGGATGTGAGCAATAATGCATGCGGCGTTTTCATCTATTTACTCAAATTGGCTGTTTTTTTCTGTTTCAGGCGAAAATAATTGCTGTGGGGGGTGCTTATCTAGCAATAAATTTTAAGAAAGCGATGATTTATTGTATGTGATGAGTGAATTCGAAGCAGGCGCGTCGTTGCGGCCCTGCTTCTAGAGTTATGATTGGCTAAGTCGGCGTTAACTACGTCTGAATATTGTGAATTCGAAAATGTCGTGTTCGTTGCCGCGTAAGACGGACTCAGTATGAATGCCGCGCATTCTATGTCCGGTAATGGCTTCAAGTACACCCTGCACAGCGCCTAGGGTAAACGTGCAGCGCCGTTCGGAGCCTGGTTTTTCTCCCGCAGAACACACCGTTTCTTTGGTATAGACGCGATAACCTTCAGTCATCTCTTCGATTTTTTCTAAAATGAGTAGCCGAGTCCCATCTTTTCCGAGGGCTTTGGCAACGAGCTGGGTTATTTCATCCAAAGAATTCTCTTTTTTAACAAGTTGTAATTGCTCCGCAACATGGCGTCCACGTGCACGTCCTGCTGCGATTAGGGCAATGGCAGTCGCTTTTTCACCGAGTGAGTCTTCCATACCGGTGATCATTGCTTTTATGCAGACAACGCTGCTGTAATTTCCTAATTCATCTCTGTGCTGTGTATGCATTTTCCATCCCTCTTCCATCCCTTCTCTTGTTTTTTTAGCTGATAAGCTAATCAACTAAGGGTAATACCTTACGAGGATATGAAATTACCTGTCAACCTAATTATTTGGTTGGTATATAACAAAAATGTAATAAAAAACAGTTAGTAACGGGTTTTTCTGATTTTATTATAAGTGGGCCTCGGGTCTAGTTTATCTATCGATAAATTTATGAAAATGATTGAAATATAAAGAAAATTAACAATCAAGTTAAATTTGAATGGCTTTGTTTTGTATTAGAAAAAATGGATGAAGTGTGTTGCTTTGGGCAAAGCTCCGCCTTAATTATCGCGATCGGCGGGGGGCTTGCTGATTTAGGCCCTAGCTATTAGATGTGTACTCTTGAGTTTGAGAGGTGAAGGATATTAAATGAGATGACTTGTACTGAGACGGCTTTGATATTTCGAGTCTTAGAAAACCAAGCCAAACTTTAGTAGGTCAACGTCGATGATGTGTTTTTGATTGTATTTATAGGCGGTTGAGCCTTCCGATATGACGTATTTTCCGTGTTCTCCGGAAAAATATTGGCCTACCGATATACTGGCGGCCCAAAAAAAACCGTTGTCTGTGATTTTTTTTACGCCAATGTCGATGCCCGCCCCAAATTTCTTATCACTATTATCAATAAGCTCCCAATCGGTACTGTTGTAGTGGCTGATATAACTCAATAAATAGGTGCCACGGATAAAGGGCCCCAAATAAAAACCGCCTTTAGTTTGTGGGTTTTTATTCCAATAGCGGCGGACGATGATGTCGGCAGAGAATATTGAAACGTTGACCCAATTATTGTCGAGCGAATCTTCAGTGTAGTCGGCGAAGGCAAAGGGCAGAGCGACCTCGTAGTGACTGTCTTCCAGAAAGTAACTGACGCCAGTGCGGATGTATGGCTCATCATCTTGGGTGAGTGTCATGACCAGCCACAAGGGATTGATGTCGACACTGAATTGGCCACGAGCGCTGGCGGTAGGGGATAGAGCAAATAAACTACAAAGTAGTATTAACGCGATACCTTGTGTGTGTAGTTGTTGTCGCATTCTTATTGTTTTTATTTGGCAGACTGAGTAATGGGCACACCATTGCGGCATTCCAATGGATTTTGCTCACACCACTTTGCTTGTGAGGCTTCGAGATCTTTTTTCTCGCGGCCTTTCTCATACAACACAATAAATACCGCAAACACCGCCAGTGCAGCAAATAGTCCGTTGCGCAGTGCGATGCTGGGGTCTTGTTTTTTGGCTTTAGCTTGGCGCATAAAATACGACACGACGACGAATAATATGACGGCGATGGCCGCACTCACGGTAAGTAGTATATTTATTTCGTGCATTAGGCTACCTGCTGAAGGCTAATTAATCCTGCGAATTACTCAGGAGGGTATTGCTGGTCGTAGGCTTCCAAATCCAGCGGTTCAATTTTTTCCACCGTCATGGAATAACCGGCTTCGGCCAAATCACTGCTGGTGTGTTCTACATGAATTGTACCGGTGGCCCAGACGGCGTCGAATAATTTATTCTCAATGCCGTCTTTAGCGATGGCAAAAACGATTTGATTCGGCGGTGGTGGCGGTACGTGGATACAGGCCCCAAAATAGGGTACGAGTAAAAACTCGGTGATTTTCTGAGCATCACTTTCTAAGGGAACGATATAGGCGGGAAGCTTGACGCGCTGGCCCGATAGGGTTTGCACGACTTGAGAGGCTGCGGCGGAATTTTCTTGTTCGGCGATAATCTCGTTGAGGTGCTCTAGCTCATCCAAACTGTAGCGCGCTTCGGCGGCTGGGGCGGCTCCTGCGGGAATCATCTCTTCCCACAACAGCTCTCTGATCTCGGTATTCGTATCGGCAAAGGCGGAGCCGGCCACGCAGCTGAGTGCTAAACCGAGTGCAATATGTTTTATTTTTTTGAACACTAACTTATTACTCCAACTCAACGTGCTATTTAAATTCGGATAGTCATGCCATCCGCCAATGAATAGCGATAAGCACGCACGGCGGGTATAAGCCCAGCAACGAATCCAGCGCCTATGATAATGCCCAATAAGCTAAAGTCATAACTGTTCAACAGACTAATACTGATATGGAGGCCATATTGGCTTTCTATAATGGGCTGAGCAATAAATAACAGGCTGTAGAGCATAGCCACACCCAGGGCGGCACCTAGGCTAGCCAAAAGGCCTGCTTCGCTGACGAGGAGGGTGAAAATATGCAGCGGCCGGGCCCCGACGGAGCGCAAAATAGCCATCTCGCGGCGGCGCTCATTGAGACTGGCTAGAATCATCGTCAACATGCCTATCACGCCGGTGAGCACCACAAAGGCGGAGATAATCAGCAGCGCCTGTTCGGCCACGCTCATCAGCGCCCATAACTCGGCCAAGGCAACGCCAGGCAAGATGGCGAGCAGAGCTTCTTGGTCAAAGGTGTTAATTTCACGTTGCAGTTTGAATGTGCTGATTTTTGATGTTAGGCCCATCATAAAGGCAGTAATGGCCTTCGGTTCAAGGGTGAGTTGGCGGACTTGATTTTGATCAATTTTTAGGCCCCGAATTGGCGCACCGTTACGCCAACCTAAGTGCATGGCTTCGATACCTTGTAAGGTGACATGAATGGTGCGGTCTACCGGTGTGCCTGTTTTTTCCAAAATGCCGACGATGCGAAACGGGCTGTCTTTGTGGCGAGTAATGCCTACGCTGCCTAGACCGTGAGTCATTACGATTTTTTGATCAAGCGTGTAGCCTAGCTGCTCGGCCACATCTGCACCTAGGACAGCATCGTAAATATCATCAAAGGCTCGGCCTTGTTTGAAGTTTAGCGTGTGAGTTTTGGCATAACGATAGTGCTCAAAATACGCCTCGGTGGTGCCCAATACCCGATAGCCACGATGAGAATCCCCTAAGGCAATCGGAATGGTCCACTTAACTCGTTTATGATCGGCAAAGTGTTGATACGTTTCCCAGGAGACGTTATTGGTGGCGTTTCCGATACGAAACACAGAGTAAAGCAGTAGTTGCACCGAGCCACTGCGAGCACCGACAATTAAATCGGTGCCGGAGATCGTATTAGCGAAACTCGCGCGCGCCTCGGTGCGGACTTTTTCGACACCTAATAATAGCGTCACGCTGACAGCAATCGCCAACACGGTGAGTAGGGCGGTGGCTTTGCGATTCCAGAGTGAGCGCAGCGCTAGCTTAATCATCGCCATAATTATCGTCCTACCTGAGGTACGTGATTGATATCACTGAGCGCCACGGTGCGATTAAATAAATCGTAGAGCGAGGCGTCGTGACTGACGAACACTAAGGTCGTGCCTGCGACTTGGCATTCATCGAATAACAGCTTTAAAAAAGAGCCACGCGCATCGGCATCGAGCGATGAGGTGGGCTCATCGGCAATAATCAGTTCTGGGCTGCCAATTAAGGCTCGGGCCGCTGCTACGCGTTGTTGCTGACCCATGCTTAGTTCAGTGACGGGACGAGCTAACAGTGTTGGGTCTTCAAGCCCCAGGTGAGTCAACAGCCGAAGTGCTTCCTGTGCCAGGTCATGGTTGGCGCTGGCCCGTTGTCGCCTTTGTTTGGAAAAACGACAAGGCAGAATGACGTTCTCAATCGTCGACAAATAGGGGATGAGGTTAAACATCTGAAAAATAAAGCCGATGTGATTGGCTCGAAAATGATCGCGTTTGGCCCCTTTGAGTTTGGCAATGTCAGTGTCGAGCACCGAGACACTGCCTGACTGGGCCGTACTGACTCCCCCTAACAGCCCCAGCAGTGTGCTCTTGCCGCAACCTGACTCACCTTTAATAAACAGTCGTTCACCTCGACCAACGGTGAAATGATCGATGGCTAAAATGTCATGGCTAGACTTGGGGTAACGAAATCGAAGTTGGTTGATATCAATGATTGTCATTATTAACGCTATTCAGAGAATGGGTGCTGCTATAGACGGGATATTTTAAAGCGAGTTCACAACATTATTGAAGGCCTTTCGCTAGAACGGAGCATCAATTGCGTAAAAATTGTGGGGAATGCTACGGTTGAGAGTGGTTTGCTGGTTTGCTGGTTTGATTTATCTAGGACGTGATTGATGGGTTAGATGATAAGCTTAATCATCTAACCCTCGTGCTGATTCCTAAGTGATGAGAATTAGTGGCACTGACTATTTAGCAAAAATCAGAACACTGTTT
>Ga0316202_10003012_pt1 | contig 10509 bp, 11 predicted proteins | sample 3monrhotite_MG_FD_204934 | JGI IMG/M metagenome (GOLD analysis project Ga0316202, IMG submission 204934) | Microbial mat bacterial communities from mineral coupon in-situ incubated in ocean water Damariscotta River, Maine, United States -... | ecosystem: Environmental > Aquatic > Marine >...
GAGCCGCACTAGTCTAACGAACTTTTATGCACTAGCCAAGTGTTGCTGCAGTCTTCTTTGCTAGCCGCAGCTGCCGACGTATCAGTCCATATATTATAAATACAAACGACATGCCGAGGATATTACCCCACTCTAGGGCTGTCTTCATGCCTTCCGAAAGATCCGCAAGCGGTCGATCGGTCACGCCTTTGCTGCGAATAGAAATGAGCTCGTCGCCGAGCGTAAAAGCATCAATCGCATTGAAAAAGAAATTACGACTACTGTCCATCACCTTGCCAAACCTATTTGACACGAAATCAGACTCGCCCACGAGCAGCACGCTGCCCTGCCCCTCCTTCGTCGCACGCACCACCAGTGGGAGCGGTGACTTGGCATCTTGCCCGATATTGAATTGTTGCTGCGGATCAAGATTGATCGGCTGGGTCTGCGGTCCTGCTGGCTCGGCACCCTCGGCAGCTGCTTCGGGCTGTGTGACCTGCTGTGCAATGCGCTGATACTGGGAAGAGGTGCTAGCCAATACTTCTGTCGTCACACTGTCTATCGGCGTGATGGTGATCGGTGATGCCCACGGCAGGACAAACGAATCCAGCTCTGCTGTCGCTGAGTTTGTCGAGCTAAGATTGCGCACTTTTAGCCAAAAAGGATACGGCAAGGAAAATGTCATAAAACCCCGATTAAAGTTTGCCTGTGCATGCGACGCATCGGCAATGAGCTCGGGCGAAACAGCCAGCCCCCACGGCGCGAGCAGGTCATCATAGCTGGATGTGATTGCCTGCGTAGATAGCTGGTCAGTGATATCTAGCCCATCGAGCAGGAAGATAGCATTACCGCCAGCAGCGATGAAATCATGAATTGCTGTAATCGCATAATCTGGCAGATCACTGGTTGGACCAGCGACAACGAGCGTGTCCACGCCGCCAATCTGCGGCTGATCCTCTCTGAGAAAGACGGTCCGCACCGTGAATGTCTTCTCGAGAATGTCCTGCACAGGATAATCGGCATGCTCGGATGATTGCATCATCATAGCTTCAAACTGATTTGTGGGCTGCTTTGTGCTGAGCGGCTCATGCTCGCCATGACCAGCGAGAAAGCCAATACTCTTAATATTCGTCGCAGAGATCTTGCGCAGTGCGGCGGTGAGATCATATTCAAAATTTGAGAAATCTTGGATGACAGGAATCGTCTCATATTTCTCGTATGCTGCCAGCGGACCAGCATCTTCTGCGGGGGCATCAGCCGCGTCTTTTAGTACAGCTAGACCAAAGTAGGTCTTGAGTACTTGCTGCTGATCCTTCTCGATCACTTGCAATGATAATTCAGGAATGCGAAGCGCGTTCGCGAGCTCTTTTGCTTTGTCATCACTCGCTGGATCGACATATTTCAAATCAATATTAGCACCCGCTGCAGCGTATTCGGACAGCAGATCCTGTAGGTGCTGCTTGCTGCTGGCGACCTGCGGCGGTAAGTTCTTTGAAAGAAAGACCTCGATCGTCACGCCTGCGGGCGCGTCTTGTGCTATTTGTTTCGTGGAATCAGATAAGGTATAGGTCTGCCCATCTGTCGCATCGAAACGCAGATGCACGACATACGATGCGAGATTAAACCCGACAAAGACGGCGAGCGCGAGTAAGACAGCGGAGTAGCGGAATAGCTTATTTTTGAGCATTAATTGCGAGATAATTGAAATATAAAAAGAGAGCTGAAAATGAAAGATAATACAGCACATCGCGCGTGTCTATCACCCCGCGGATGATAGCGTCATAATGGCTGCCAAGCGAAAAGAACTCAAAAAATGGCACGATAAATCCTGGCAAAGCAAAGGTGACAATCGACTGCCCAAGGATGAATAACAGAAAAAGCACAATAACCGAGCTGATAAATGCCACTATTTGATTGCTCGTCAGAGCAGACACAAAGAGACCAAATGAAATATAGCTCGCGCCGAGCAAGAGCGCACCGACATAGCCAGCCAGCACCACACCCCAGTCCAGCGAACCGATAAAATGAATAGAGATAGGCAGTGTAAACGAGGCAGCAAGTGCAATAAGCAAAAATGAAAAACTCGCCACAAACTTACCCAGCACGACCTGCCGAAGTGAGAGCGAGCTCGTGAGCAGCGTCTCAATAGTGCCTTGGCGTCGCTCCTCCGCCCAGAGACGCATGGTCAGCGCTGGAATGAGAAAGAGAAATATCCACGGCAGAAAGCCAAAAAAGCCGCGCAGATCTGCCTGTCCCACGAGAAAAAAGCCGCGAAAGAAAAACCAGCTCGACAGTGCGAGAAAAACCGTGAGAAAAATATATGCGATCGGCGAATTGAAATACAGACGAAGCTCTTTACGAACAAGGGCGAAAAGGGGGGTCATAATAAATCGGATAAAAACTATTTGGTAAGTGAGGCAAAGACATCTTCCATACTGGCCTTCTCGGTCGAGAGCTCGAGCAGGTCAAAGCTGCTAGCGAGCTTTTTGGTCAGGACCGTGCGAATATCACTCGAAGCATAAACCAGCGCAGTAGCAGTGCCGCGCGGACTGCCTGGAATCTTTTCCACGCGCTCGACACCCTTTATCTTTTTTAGGAATTCAGTCACCGCACCGACAGCGCCCTGCACGGTGACACGATATTGGTGAGTTGCTCGCTGAGTATCGGCAGCTAGATCACCTGGCGCACCCTCCGCGACGATCTTACCTTCATTTATCACGATGACGCGATCACAGACCGCCTCGACCTCTTGCATGATATGCGTCGAGAGAATGACGGTCTTCTTTTCACCGAGCTCGGTAATGAGCTCACGAATCTCCAGAATTTGATTGGGGTCGAGGCCTGTCGTCGGCTCATCCAAAATAAGGATCTTGGGATCATGAATGAGCGCCTGCGCAAGACCAACACGCTGGCGATAGCCTTTGCTCAGCTCGGAAATAGCAAAATACAGTCGCTCGGTCAAACCCGTCTGCTCGCACGCTGTACGAATTGCCTTCTCTTTCTTTGCGCCCGTGATGCCGTGCACTTCCGCTGCAAAATCGAGATGCTCGTGCACAGACAGATCGGGATAGAGTGGTGCCTGCTCGGGCAGATAGCCGATGAGCGCCTGCACCACCTCGGGCTGATCGGCAACTGCATGACCATCGACGAGCACAGTGCCAGCGCTCGCCCCGAGAAAGCCAGTGAGTATACGCATGGTCGTCGTCTTGCCTGCGCCATTTGGTCCGAGGAGACCGAGCACTTCCCCACTCGATACATCAAATGAAATATCCTTCAATGCAGGAAATGAGCCGTAGTTTTTTTGGAGAGCTTTAACTGAAATCATAATGAAACTATGCTGAATACATTAAAAATGATGAAATAGTAAAAATGCTACCTTACGTATTTAACGCTTTGTAATCACATTGTCAATGAAACCCTTTTTACCGTATTTTTTTGCTTCTTCGGGTGTCATCCAGCTGTCACGATCGCCATCTTTTTCTACTTGTTCCACTTTGGCGCCAGCATGCTTGGCAAGGATACCATTCAGACGGCGCTTCGTGCGGATAATATGATCGGCGGCAATGGCAATATCACTTGCCTGCCCTTCCGTGCCGCCGAGTGGCTGATGAATCATGATTTCGGAGTTTGGCAGTGCAAAGCGCTTGCCAGCAGCACCGCCCGCGAGCAACACTGAGCCCATACTCGCAGCCAGACCGACACAGACCGTGCTGACATCGGGCTTGATGAGCTGCATGGCATCATAAATAGCCAGCCCAGCCGTCACATGCCCGCCAGGACTCTGAATATACAGCGTGATATCTTTACTCGGATTTTCATTTTCGAGGAACAGCAACTGCGCGATGACATTGCTCGCAACATGATCATCAATCGCGGTACCGAGAAAAATAATGCGATCTTTGAGTAGGCGCGAATAAATATCGTAGGCCCGCTCGCCATCGTGACTTTTCTCGATAACGGTCGGAATCAGATTACTACTAATCGGCTGTGCACCGCTTTGTGATGTTTGTCTTGTGTGCATAAATATATAATTATATTGACCCAAGTATAGCAAAAATAGGGCTTTTTTTCAAGCTAGCTGCGCAGCTGCCCGCCTGCCTTTTCAATATTACTTACCACAGCTGCGAGCACGACGTCCGCCTCGCTATCTTCCAGCGTCTTCTCGGGATCGCGAATTTCGAAGCGGAAAGCGAGTGATTTCTGCCCCTCTTCGATGCCCTTTCCGCGATATTCATCGAAGAGCTCAATATCGGCAATACGTGAATCTGCCGAACTAATCGCCTGCTGCAGGTCTGCTGCCAGAGTGCGCTCGGGCACGATAATGGCCATATCACGCGGCACGCCGGGATAGCGCGGGAGCGATGCAGCGATCACGGCTGGCTGAGAGATGGCTGCCAGCGCATCAAAATCGAGACAGAAATAAGCTGTCTGAGGAAGATCAAAATCTGTGGCGACAGCCGGGTGCAGCTCGGCTACGCGACCGACGACCTGCCCTGCCACGACTACCTCGGCTGTGCGCCCGGGATGTGCATTTGCGGCGGGAGAGTCGACGGGTCGCAGCTCGACCGCGAGCTGAAGACCGGCAAAGAGACTGCGGAGTAATCCTTGCAAGCTCGCAAGACCATCTGCCTCACCCGTGACGATTGCGACAAATAACTTCTTTTCGGTAACACCGTCATCTGCCTGCTCAAACGCTGCGGCGATCTCAAAGAGGCGGCTACTCTCGGCATGCTTTGCATTGCGCTCGGCTGCGAGTAGCAGGCTCGGCAGGAGACCCGTTCGTAGATATGTATAATCTTCGCTCGGCGGATTGATAAGACTGGCCGCCGTGTCGATCTGCTGGCGCGCCTTTTTCAGCGCTTCGCGGCTGATGAGCCCGAGGGTGCATGCCTCGTGAAAGCCGTAACCAACCATCGCATCTTGCAGGGTGGCAGTCAGTTCGCGGGCAGCGTCGCGCACGGGCGCGTTCATCGCGACAGCTGGGAAGACAGAAGGAATTTTATTCAGCCCGTGCATGCGCGCAACCTCTTCGATGATGTCTTCGGGGATATTGCAATCGCGCCCCGCACGCCAGCTCGGCACGCTAACGCGCAGCTCGTCGGCAGTTGCTTCGACGGCAAATCCGAGTGATTCCAAAATACTCACAGCCTCATCAGCTGGAATTTCGACGCCGATACGTTTATTCATCAGCTCGATTGGCAGCGTGATACTGCGCTCTTCTGGCTGCCAATTGCCTGCATCGGTCAGAGCCTCAATTTTTGTATCTGGGCAGGTCTCACGCAGCACCTCGACGAATCGTGCGACGGCAGTCGCGGTCAGGCTCGGGTCGAGACGTTTTTCATAGCGCAGACTTGCTTCGGAGCGCAGCCCGAGTGCTTGCCCTGTGCGCCGCACGGATGCCGCATCAAAATTGGCGGATTCGAGGATAATCTCAGTCGAGCTGTCATCGATCTCACTATTTGCCCCGCCCATCACGCCCGCGATGGCGACTGTCTTTTTACTGTCGGCAATGACCAGCATATCTGCGCTCAGCTCGCGCTCGGCATCATCCAGCGTCACGATCTTTTCGTTCGCTGCTGCTTTGCGCACGATGATTTCGCCGTCAATCTTGGTCGCATCGAAAGCGTGTGTCGGCTGCCCAATCTCCAGCATGACGTAATTCGAGGCATCGACGATATTATTTATCGCGCGCACCCCGCAGCTCGCCAGTCGCGCTGCAATATGCGCGGGGCTGGGCTGCACGCTGACCGCCGAGATTCGCACGCCGATATACCGCTGGCACAGCTCAGCTTCTTTTATATCAATCTCGATCGAGCCAGCAGCTTGTGGCATCTCAGATTGAGGAATCTTCAAATCTTTGCCATACATCGCAGCGATCTCGCGTGCAAAGCCCAGCTGCCCAAAGAGATCTGGTCGATGCGTAATAGCGTGATTGTCGATGTCGAGAATGACATCCGCCAACACCGGATACGCCGCAGAGAGCTGTGTGCCCCCCGCTGCCTCGGTATGCAATTCAACAATCCCCTTCTCAGTTGGCTCGCTACCGAGCAGCTCTGCTGCGACCTCTATCTCGGCCGCCGAGCAGATCATGCCGTAGCTCTCTTCGCCACGCAGTTTCACTTTTTTCAATTCGACCGGTTCGCCCTCGCCATGCCAGCGCACACGCGCGCCTGGCAGACTCACCGCGACTTTCAGGCCATCGCGCACATTTGCACCACCGCACACGATCTGCACGGGCTCGCCCGATGCAGCAAAAGCCGTGCCGACATTTACCGAGCATATTTGCAAGGTATCGGCATCGGGATGCGGCGACACAGAGATGATCTCCCCGACCACGATCATCGGCTGATTGGCAGGGTGCTGGATAACATGCTCGACCTCGGCGACCTTTTCGGTAATATCGGCAACCAGCGTATCGAGCGGAACATCAGAAATATCGACGAAATCCGCGAGCCAAGAAAGTGAAATTTTCATGCAAAAAAGTTAATCCCGCCTATTTTAGCAGGAAATAGGCAGTCATTGAATCAGCTATTTATGCTTTGCCTATCTTCTTTGCAAAGTTGTGCAAGATGACTGCGAGTCGAAAATCTGTCATTGGCTTGCCATCAATCTGGGTAATAATCCCCTCTTTTTCCGCCCAAGCAATGCCCTCCGCAGCCCAGTCTGGCGCGACAAATTCTGGTTCCTCCGTGAGCCGCTGTCCGCGCTTCAGATCAGGGATACTCAGACCACCCGTGTATTGCAGGTGCGGCTTGTCGGGGAATGAATCCCAGCGACCACCCCACTCCAGCCCCGCGCCCTCGCCCAGCTCACCAGCACGCTGCCACAGATCACCGCGATCCCAAACGGGCTGCCCATCAACCAGCGGCACGAAATCAAATGCCATGCCGTAATTGTGATAGCTGCCACCCGAGCCAGCACGCGACTTGCCCCTGAATGCGAGCCAGCGCTGGCGGGCATTACTACGAGCCGTCTCGGTAATGAGTATCTCGATCCCTTCGGCGGCGCACGCCGCGACAAATCGCTCAGCGAGCTGACGCACCTTTGGATGGAGCGAACCGAGATCGCGGTCTTGAGTGAATGTGCTCATGTTTTTATTCTAAATAAATTAGGCGGCGAGTCGCTCTTTGGTATCCGTGTCAGCAGCAAGGCTAAAATCACCCGTTTCAATAGCGAATAAATTATTAGCCAGCCATGTTTCTACTGCTTCAGTATCAAATCCATTCCCGGAATCATTTAATAAATCAGCACCGGCAATAGCAGCAAACATCGACTCGGGAGCGCTCTTTTGAATCAGCTTAATTGAATTTTTTAGTGCTAGATCGCTGCTCGCGATATCGCGAACGGTATCGGCGAAATCTATCCATGCCTGCCGTGGCAAGAGCTGGTACGCACGATCACCCGTCGGAAATATATCATTCCAAATCTTTTCATCAACATTTGCCTGTTCTACGACTTCGTAATTTTTGAGTTGCTGCGCGACTGTTTGTTTGTTCGTTTCACGAGTTACGAACTCCCCACCATGTTTACCATCGACATCAACAAGCCGCACGGAACTCTCAACTGACATCCCCAACTCCGCTGAGCTTGCTAGCAATATCTGCACCTGCTGCTCTGTGACCTCTCCATGCTGCTTTTCTATTGCATCCAGCACAGCGAACTGCTCTTTCATCACTGCCTCCTTCTTATTTTCAGCCTGAAATAGGCTATCGTCTTCCTCGTCAACAGGATCTCCTTCCAAAAAAGGGTGTTGACTCATGTCCTCAAATGACTTTGGAGCAGTTACATTAATTCCTAATTTTAAAGCTGTTAAATCAGCATGGATACCGCTATGAATGGTGTCCAGGCTTGGCGGCGTGGCAATAGTCGGTAGCTCTGCTCCGGTACTCATATTTGTATTTAATATTTAATGCTTATTTTATTATTGGGGATGTCTCTTATCCCAAGCTATCGTTGCCAACTCCAATGCCTGTGCATCTGTAATGGCGATATTATGCTGTTTAAGGTATTCTCTTTTGTACCATTTGGCAGACTTAGCAATACCAGCTTTGCGAATCTTCTCTTTCCTCGTCTCTATATCCTTCGAAACCCGAAGCAAGGGAGCCTTGTTTACTCCGAAACCGCCCTTTGCCTGTGCTTCGCTGGCACCGAGGCCGAGTGCAGTGAGCCCTGCGGCTGCTGCGCCGCCGAGGAGTGTCTTTAGCGCGCCGCGGCGTGCTGGGTCTGCTGCCTGCTCGGGATCGTGATGGATGTCTAAATTAGTCATAATTATTTATTAAATATAGCAAAATACTGCTATTATTTCAAAATAAATGCAAATAATAATCAGAAATTTCATAATTCAACTATGTCTCAACTGGCACCACCAGCTCCGCTGAGCCTGCAAGCAGCGCCTTTGTCTACTCCGCGGTCACATTTCCATGCTGCTCTTCTATTTTATCCAACACGGTTAGCTGATTTTCAGCAGCTTGCTCTTTCTTATGTCCAGCTTGCAGTAGCTCATCGCCCTCCTTACTGAATAATTCTATATTCAAAGGAGGTATCCTATCTAAATCAGTCACGCTTTTGAGGCTATCTGCATTAACTTCTAATCTTAGAGATGCCAGCTCGTCCTGAGCACCATGAATAATATCAAAATCTGATAATGGGGTAACGCTCGGCAATTCTAATCCGATACTCATTTTTATATTTAATGTTTGATAATTACTTTATTATTTGGGATGCTTTTTATCCCAAGCTTCTGTTCCCAATTCTATTGCTTGGGCATCCGTGAGATCGTACCCTTTCTCCCTATAGCCTGCCTTAATCTGTTTGGCGTAATCCTTAATTCCAATTTCGCGAGCGCGTTCCTGCATTCCTTTAGCATCCTTCGTAGCCTGAATCGTAGGAGCCCTATTTGTTCCGAAACCGCCCTTTGCCTGTGCTTCGCTGGTGAGACCGAGACCTGCGAACCCTACGACTGCTGTGCCGCTGAGAATGCCTTTTAGCAGGCTGCGGCGTGCTGGGTCTGCTGGCTGCTCGGGATCGTGATTTGTGTCTAGATTAGTCATAATTATTTATTAATTATAGCAAAATACTGCTATTATTTCAAAATAAATGCAAATAATAATCAGAAATTTCATCTTTGATTACTACTGCAAAAAAATAGATTTTTGTATAAATTAATATGGACGGATCTGCGGCGGATTCGTAATAAAATTAATCATTTCCGTCGTCTCAATCCATGCACGAATATCGGTGCCAGGCACGACCTTTCCGCCAGGATAGCCGTCTGCTTCGCCAGTTTTATCACTAAACGCTTCGACCAAAATACCCAAAATATCTGCGCGGATCTTCGCAGCACCCGGAACCAGCTCGGCACGAATGACCTGCCTGCCCGAGTCGCCACGCTCGGTCACGCCGCCGATAAGACCCGCTGCAGCATTCAAAACCTGCGAGTCGACCATTTCTATTGGTCGAAAGCCATCTTTGGCTGGCAAGGTATTTGGGAAAAAAACAGGCTCGCCAGAGATCAGCCTCTGTCCGATCAAGTCTCGGCCTTTAGCAATATGCTGGCGGCTACTTTTCGCAAAATGTGGTAGCTGCCCGCGTCCGTCGACGGAGCCCATCGGCAAAACCCAGACATCATATTTAGGGTGTTTGCGCACATCTGCTGTATTTATCGATGGCAGTGTGCTGGGATCGGCACCAGTATTAAAAGCAAATTTATTATTTCCCAGATCTGTCGTCGGCAGCAAGCGAAAAAAGTCTCGCGTGTCATTATGACCTGCCGAGAGCAGGTAAAGATAATCTTTGCCCGCGAGATGCAAACGCTGCACGACAGCATGACCTATCAGATTACACGATTCACCTGCATCATTTACCTGGCCGAGTGGACGAACTATACCAATCATGTCGGCAAAAAAATGCTTGTAAAAAACCTCGCGTGCCTCGAGGTTCGTAAGAACCATTTCGACAGCCTGCCGCAGCTCAGCGAGACGCTCTTTTTCTGCGCGCAGCTTCATGAGCTCTGCTTCTTCTTCATTACTCATGCCAGCACGAGCGCTCGAGGGCAACGAAAGTGCAGTTGCCGCGCTCACCCCCGTTAGGAAGTCACGCCGCGTCAAACCGAAATGCTTTCCTTCGGAGGACATTATTAATAATAAGTAAGAATACTTGATTGTAATCGTTGGAACCGAAAAAGTAAATGGTTTTTTGGCAGCCGCACGGGGAATTGAACCCCGATTGCCGGAATGAGAATCCGGTGTCCTAACCATTAGACGATGCGGCCATGATCTTGTGCTGCTCAAAAATTGAGCTGGGAGATTTTACCGAAAAATGAACCAAGACTCAAATGCGCTAGCGGCGCACCCACTGATTGCCGCCCAGATTTTGGGCGAGACCCTTCATCTCGAGCATGCTCAGCATCGCGCCGACTGTCGATGCGGTCTGCCCTATCTCGCGGGTGAGCTCATCTGCATGCTGCGGCTCGCGCGTCAGTGCAGTGAGCAATGCCCCCTCCTCGGGCGAATCGGCGATGATCTCGCTCAT
>Ga0316202_10003013_pt1 | contig 10509 bp, 9 predicted proteins | sample 3monrhotite_MG_FD_204934 | JGI IMG/M metagenome (GOLD analysis project Ga0316202, IMG submission 204934) | Microbial mat bacterial communities from mineral coupon in-situ incubated in ocean water Damariscotta River, Maine, United States -... | ecosystem: Environmental > Aquatic > Marine >...
TACATTTAATAATTTTGAAAGTTTTGTTAAATATCTTGAGGAAGATAATGTAAATTTTGAATTTTCTGGAAATTCTCAAAACAATATAAATTTATCTAGGCAAAAAAGAATTCAAAAAGATTACCAAGAAACAGAGTATGGGGACTGTGGAGGTTATATGACATATAATGGATATATTAATACTTTATCCTTAGATGGAAAACTATCCTTTAATTTGATAAATTACTGTGAAAAAAATATAGTTTTCAATGGTATATTGGTCATGGAAAAACAATACAATAGTAATATGGAAACTATAAAGACAATTTATAATTTTGCAAATTATTCAAAATCAGACTCAGAGTTTACAACTGTAACCAGTGGTCAAATAATAGAAAATCTTGATAGCACAGAAAATATAGATGGTAACATGTATAAATTTGATAAGAAAAAGAATGAACATAGTTATATAGAAAGTTATAAATTATTTAATGATGGTATTAACGAAACAATCAACTTAAGTGGAAGAATGTATTTGAGCAAATATGGTTATGTAAATGTGGAAACAATTAAAGATGCAGTTGAAAATATTAATACTGGGATTACTCAAACAGGTAAGATGAAATTAATTGGAAAAAACAACAGTGTGATATATTTTACATACTATAACGGAACGGTTTTGGCACAATTAGATTTAAACAATGATAATATTATCGATAAAGAGTTACTGTATAAAGAAAATGTAGACTAGCAATATCTCTAATATTTTTGCACTTTCAAAAATTTTAAAATTTATTCGCTACCAAAGAGCGACATAAAGTATAAACTTATGGGGGTGCCCTTGCCCCTAGGGGGTCTATTTAAACTTCCACATAGGTGTCATAAGAGCTATTAATATGCTATAATAATATTAATTATCAATATTAAAGAAGTATATTATGCAAGTAACTCAAAGAACTACAATAACCGATGAAATCATTACCCAAGCTGAAGCATTGGCTTCTAAGGGCTATGCAACCACACTGATAGCACAATCCCTCGGTATAGCCTCATCAACTACAAGAACTAACCCAGAGCTTAAAGAAGCCATTGAAAGAGGTAGGAAAGCTATTAGAGATAAGATTGTGGATGACTTACTAAGAAGAAGTGAGAAAGACACTACTGCAACAGCTACAATCTATCTAGCTAATAAACTCAAAGTGTATGAGGATTACTTTCCTACGACAAAGCCAAAGACAATACTAGAAGCAATAGAAAGAATATCTGATATATATGAAGCGGTATCAAACAATGAACTATCTCCTGAGAAGGCAGAAAGACTGATTAGCTATTTAAATGTTTATATTAGAGCTTATGAGGTTGGTACTAAAAGAAGAAGTGGTATTAATTTGTTTAGATAAAATGAAGTGATACCCAAAAATGATACCAAGTAGTTTATTTTAAGTAATTTTTGATTTTATTTAAACTCTAGTGAAGCCCTATATTAAGGGATGGTGCGGATGAAAAGACTCGAACTTTCACACCTTACGGCACCAGATCCTAAGTCTGGCGTGTCTACCAATTTCACCACATCCGCAAATTAACAATAAAATAATACTCTTTTTTACCAAAGATAAAGCTTTAATAAAAAAATAAATGGTACGCCCTAAAGGATTCGAACCTTTGACCCTCGCCTTAGAAGGGCGATGCTCTATCCAGCTGAGCTAAGGACGCTCATATTACCAAAATAGTGGTGCGCCCGATAGGATTCGAACCTATAACCTACGGATTCGAAGTCCGTTACTCTATCCAGTTGAGCCACGAGCGCTCATGCACATGCTTTTAAAATGGATAGTCTTATATAATTTTTAATTTCTGGGGTAGGATACGGGATTCGAACCCGCGACCCCCGGCACCACAAACCAGTGCTCTAACCAACTGAGCTAATCCTACCATGTTTTTATTTTTTTAATAATGGTCGGGGTGAGAGGACTCGAACCTCCGGCCCCCTGGTCCCAAACCAGGTACGCTAACCAAACTGCGCTACACCCCGACATTGTCACCTTAAAATTGGTGAGGCGAAATTATAGTGAAAATCATATGTTTTGTCAATACTTTTTTAGTTTTTTTTATGTACAATTTCAATTCTTAGGGGAATTATTTTATGAAAATAGCACGTTTTAGTAGAATTGGGTTCATTATGGCATCAGCAGGAAGTGCTGTAGGACTTGGAAATATTTGGAAATTTCCTTATATTACAGGTGAATATGGTGGTGGTGCTTTTGTCCTTGTTTATCTTCTTACCGTTGCTTTTGTGGGCTTTACTGTACTTATTGCTGAGATTTTTATTGGTTCTCAGGGTAAAAATGACGCAGTTAGTGCATTTGAAACATTAGCTCCAAGAAATAAAGCTTCATGGAAATATGCAGGTTTCATGGCTTTTAATGGTCTTGTAATAATGACTTTTTATTCTGTAGTTATTGGTTGGATTCTCTATTATATATTTGCTCTATTTGATGGATTACCAACAAATGTTGGTGATGCAGAGGCAATTTTTAGCGATTTAGTATCTCAAAAAGTTTCTACTCAAATATTTTGGCACACTGTCGCTACTGCTATAGTAATGTATGTTGTTCATCGTGGAATTAAAGGTGGGATTGAAAAGGTAAATATCTATCTAATGCCCGCACTTGTAGTAATTTTACTATCAATGCTAGTTTATTCAATGCAATTAGATGGATTTTCTAAATCTTTGAATTTTATGTTCGCTCCTGATTGGTCAAAGCTAAATTCAGAAGCTCTCATTAAAGCTGTTGGACATGCCTTTTTTACACTCTCTTTGGGTATGGGTGCGCTTTTAACATATTCTGCTTCACTTCCAAAAGATGCTAGTCTAACTAAGACAGCATTCATTGTGACACTTATGGATACAGGTATCGCTATAATCGCTGGATTAATGATATTCGCATTTTTATTTGAGTTTGGAGAAGCACCGGCAAAAGGGCCTGGTCTTGTATTCGTCTCTTTACCTGTTATCTTTTCTCAACTTGGACTATTGGGTAGCTTTTTTGCACTTATCTTCTTTTTAGCTTTAGCTTTCGCAGGACTTACATCAGCCGTCTCTTTAGTTGAACCTGCTGTTCAGTATTTTATTAGCCGTTTTAGTATGACTAGGTTAAATGCCACCTTAGTTAGTGGTTTAGGTTACTATTTAGTTGGGTTGATGGCACTTCTTTCATACACTCAAAGTTATGGTGATATATTCTCAATTGATGGAAAACCAATTTTTGACATTTTAGAGCATACTACGGATGCAATTTTACTTCCACTTGGTGGAATTTTGATGGCAATATTTGTGGGTTACGTGCTACCAAAAGATATGATTTATTCGCATTTACACAAAGAGATGGGGAAAATGTATGGATTATGGAGAGCTAGCTTGCGTTATATCGCGCCACTAGCTCTTATTTTTATGATGTTAAATCTGTTCGGTATTATAAAATTCTAAAATTGGATTTGTCCATCAACTGGTGAGCTTGCTGTTGCGTATGGGCGTTTAGCTATTCTCCCAGCCTGGTAGCTCATTCGTCCTGCAATTACACCATACTTCATAGCCTCAGCCATTAAAATTGGATTTTGTGCTTGAGCGATAGCTGTATTTGTAAGTACAGCGTCAGCTCCAAGTTCCATTGCAATTGCAGCGTCACTTGCACACCCAACTCCCGCATCAACTACAACAGGAACATTTATAGCATCTCTAATAAAAGCTACGTTGTAACGATTTTGAATACCTAGCCCGCTACCTATTGGTGCGGCAAGTGGCATAACAGCAGCAGCTCCAGCATCTTCTAATCGTTTTGCAATAATTGGATCATCATTGGTATATGCCATGACTGTAAATCCCTCACGTGAGAGTATTTCACATGCTTTAATTGTCTCGATAACATCTGGATACAAAGTTTTCTTTGTGTCTCCAATGACCTCTAGTTTAATTAAATCAATACCAGTAGCCTCGCGAGTTAAGCGAAATGTTGTAATCGCTTCATCTGCTGTTGTACAGCCTGCTGAGTTTGGTAACATTTGTACTGAAGTATCTTTAAAGTAGTCAAGAAGATTTTCTTCATCTGGGTTAGTAATATTTACCCTGCGTACAGCTACTGTAATCATTTCAGAACCACTAGCAAGTGTCGCATCACGCGTTGTTTGAAAATCTGGATATTTACCGCTTCCAACAATTAGACGGCTATTAAATGTATAAGAGCCTATTTTTAGCTTATCGCTCATGCGTATCTCCTTTATTTTGCGAATTTATATCATATAGAACTTTAATTATAGTTTGAGGTAGCAACTTATATTCTAGTTTATGGATACGTTCAGCGAACTCTTCTAGTGAATCATCACTTTTTATTTCACATTCCTCTTGTGCTATTACAGAACCACCATCTAACTCCTGTTCAACCCAGTGTACAGAAACGCCACCTTTTTGCATGCCACTATTAAAACTTTTTTCAAGTGCATTTGCACCTTTGAACAGTGGTAAAAGAGATGGATGTAGATTTATTGCTTTTATAGATGTTGTAAAAACAGGAGTTAATATCCTCATAAAACCTGCCAATACAGTTAAATCTGGTTTGAAACTTTGAATAGTTTCTACTAAATTTGCATCAAACTCTTCTCTATTTTTAAACTTTGTATGTTCTATTATTTTTACAGGAATTTGAGCTTTATTTGCAAGAATAATCCCTTTTGCATCAGGTTTATTTGAAATTGCTGCAACAATCTCAATTTTCTTAGTTTTGTGAAGTACATCAATTATGTTAGATAAATTAGTTCCAGTGCCACTAAATAGGACAACAACTCTTCCTAAAGACATGAAAGTTCTTTTATTAAATCATTTGGAGTTAGTGCGTAACTGTTTTTGGTAACACTTCTCGCTGCACTAGAATGTGCTAATGATGCACTTATTGTAGCCTCTAGTAAAGAGTAGCCTTGCGCTAAAAGTGCACCTATTATTCCACTAAGAACATCACCGCTACCACCCTTACTTAGTTTGCTTGTTCCATGAGGATTAATATAAAAACTATTTTGATAAGAGATAATTTGATTAGCACCTTTAAGAAGTAATACAACGTCAGGGTAAGCAGATGAAAATAGTTCTGCATAATAAAATCTATTTTGCTGTAGTTGCTCGATGTCAATATCTGCTAAGTTAAGTAGCTTTAGTAGTGAGATAAATTCTTTAGGATGAGGGGTAAGAACAATATTTTTTTTATTCATTATTTTAGTAATAATCAGGTTGTAAAATAGATCTGCATCAATTACAATAGGAACTACAGAATCTACTAACATATTCTGTAAATCATTAGAATCAAAACTATTTCCTAATCCCATACCAGCACAGATGGCACTACTGTTTGAGGGTAGTGTGGTAGCTTTCATAAGTTCATATGGTATTGTTGGATTCTCATGAGTAATTAATGTTGCAAGTCCAACTCCAAAGTTCAAAGCAGCACTTCCAGCAATTATAGATGCTCCCTCTTTTTCTCCACATAGTAGACTTAAATGACCATATGTCCCTTTATGCGAGTTTTTAATCGTTCTATGTGGGAGTTTTAAATCATTTAAATCAAGAAGATGCCAATTAGTTTTATCTTCATAAATTGAACGCGAAAGACCAAGGTTAGCTACTGAAATATCACCAGTTTTATCTTTTGCCATATCACTATAAAGAGATTTTTTTAAAGCACCCATTGTTATAGTGATATCAGCGTTAAAAACAGAACCAGAAAGAGTACCATCTTTCATAAGACCACTAGGAATATCGCATGCAATTTTTTTCCCACTAAGTTCATTAATCTGGCTAATAAGTTCTTTATGCTTCTTGCCTAGAGGTCTATTTAAACCACTTCCAAACAGAGCATCAACTATAACATCTGCATCTTCAATTTTAGGCACTTCTGCAACATTTACTGCACGGGCACGTTCTAGTTGAAGCTTTGATATATCTGATGTAATAGGAGCATCTAAATAAAGTTTCACATCAAAGTCATTTTGTAACAATCTAGCTAGTGTTATGCCATCTGCTCCGTTATTACCATTTCCACAAACTATTAAAACAGAACTATTTTCAGAAAAGTTTTTTGAAATAAAATTGTGCAAAGCATTTGCAGCGTGTTCCATTAATAGCTCTTCTGTGAGTTTATATTGTTCGTAACATCGTTTATCTAAGAATTTAATATCATCAAAAAGTTTTTGCATATCGCGATTATAGTATAATGCGCGTAAAATTTAAAGCAAAGAGCAGTGTTATGGCATTTTCAAAAGAGAATAGAAATTCAACAATCAGTGGTATTATTTTTGTAGCACTTTTTGCACTAGCAGCAACATATATTTCAGAAATTTCATTTGTAGCAAATCTTGGAATAAGTCCACTAGTAATTGGAATTGTTTTAGGGATCTTTTATGCGAACACTCTAAGGAATGAGCTTCCAAAAGAGTGGAACCCTGGTATAGTCTTTTCTGCAAAGAAGATTTTACGTTTTGCAATTGTTTTTTACGGCTTTAGGATAACTTTTCAGCAAATTGCAAACGTTGGAATGGAAGGCTTTATGGTCTCTTTGATAATGCTTGTTAGTACATTTCTTATAGGTAGTTATACAGGAGTTAAATGGTTCAAGTTAGATCGTGACACATCAATTTTAAATGCTTCAGGTGCCTCAGTCTGTGGAGCAGCTGCAGTTTTAGCAACAGAACCTGTACTTAAAGCTGAGGCACATAAGCCAGCAATTGCAGTCTCGATGGTCGTACTTTTTGGAACAATCGCAATGTTTTTATATCCAGCTCTGTACTCATCTGGAATGTTAGATATGAGCTCACGCGAATTTGGTATCTATGTTGGTGGGACAATTCATGAAGTTGCTCAAGTTGTGGCTGTTGGTGTTGGAATTGATGGAGCAGATTCAGAAGCCGCAACAGCTGCTGTCATTGTAAAAATGACAAGAGTTATGATGATAGCACCTGGACTTATTTTGCTTGGTCTGTATCTTTCATTTAAGGCGAGAAAAGAGAGTGGTGATAGTGGTCCAATTAAGCTTGTGATACCGTGGTTCGCACTATATTTTGTTGGGATGAGTGGTATTAACTCTTTAGGTATTTTATCAATTGGTGTTGTTGAGTGGATTAATCAAGTAGATACATTTTTACTTACGATTGCAATGACTGCACTTGGAATGGAGACACGAATGTCAAAATTTAGAGGCCTTGGTATGGCGCCTCTTTACTCTGCATCGTTAATGTTCGTATGGCTTGTCGTTGGTGGTTATTTTGTTACTAAATGGGTTGTTTCTGTCTTTTAACATAATGGAATAATAAATGCTATACTTATAACAATTTAATAATGGAGTCCAATAATGTTTGGTTCGCTTTTTGGTAATAATAAAGATAAAAATGATGCTAAAGAAGAGGTGGTAAAAGAAAAAACTTCAATTGAAGCTTTAGCTGAAGAGATGAAATCTTGGACACTTACTGAAATTCGTGACTATATGTCAGGAAACAGAGAAGGTATGAAGCCTACATCTGATGGAATGGCTGCTATTGTTTATAGATTTACAAATTTAAGAACCGAAGATAAAAACTTTCCAGAGGGTAAACGTGAGTTAGAAAAAAGTGACTTACCACAGCGTATACAAAAAGTTCTAGATACTGTAATTGCTATTTGTAAGGGTGCATATATTGATGTCCGTACAATTGGTGAAGTTACTAAATTTATTGATACTTATGGAGAGTTTATTAAATCATATGATAAAAAGAATCACACAAAGTATACAATATCTATTGTAGATGCATATCAGATTGCTGTTCTTAAAATAGAAGAGAAAAATAAACTTGATATAAAAGCTAAAATTTATTAGCGTTTCCTAAAACCTAATGCTTCACTGAGATGCTCTTTTTTTATAATCTCAGAGTTGTCTAAATCTGAAATAGTTCGAGAAATTCTTTTTATTTTACTAATTGATCTTGCTGATAGTCCAAATTTTTCACTTGCTTGATTAATTAGCTCTTGAGCTCTCTCTTCTAAAATACAATACTTATTTGTACCTGCTTCATCTAGGCGTCCATTTGCTTTTTCTTGAGCTCTTTTTTTTTGCATTTTTAATGCATTTATAACATTTAAGTGCATTGAACGCGAAGAATCATCTGAAATATCCTTATGATTACTCTCTTGCATCTGAACGTAAAGGTCTATACGGTCATAAAGAGGTTCAGAAAGGCGGTTTTTGTAGCGTGTGACCTCAAGGTCTGTGCATCTACAACTTTTTTTACTACTATAAAGATTACCGCAAGGACATGGATTCATAGCGCACACAAATATGAAATCAGTATCATAAGTTATTTTACTATTTACTCGCGAGATTAATATTTTATGGTCTTCTAGAGGTTCTCTTAGTGCTTCTAAAATATTTTTAGGAAAGTGTGGTAGTTCATCGAAAAACAGTATACCTCTGTGTGATAGTGCAATCTCTCCTATTTTAGCTTTGTGTGCACCACCTCCTAAAATACTTGCTTTTGATGCACTATGGTGAACTGCGCGAAATGGTCTTAGTGCGCTAAACTCGATATCTTCATTGTCAAAAGATCTTATTTGCGCAATATCTAGTAGTTCACTATGTTTAAGTGGTGCTAGAATGTACCTCATTCTTCTAGCTATCATTGTTTTACCACTACCTGGACTTCCATCTAATAAAATATTATGCTCACCAGCTGCTGCAATTAGGGCAGCTTTTTTTGCCCTTTTTTGCCCACGTACATCTTTAAAATCTAAGTCATATTGTGAGTGTGTGTAATAATTTTCTCTCTCTACATTTATCGTTGGTAACTCAACAGGAAGACTTTTTAGTGTATCTATCTCTTCATTAGAAAAAGTATCTATTGCCTCTTTTAGTGTTTGTACTCCTACTAGTTCAATACCAGGTATTGAACGACATTTGCTTAATGCACTAAGTGGGATAATAGCCTTAAAGTGAGTTAACTGCTTTGCCAAAGATAGCAATAGGGCAAAGATTGTTTGTGTCTCTTTAATACGTCCATCTAGTCCTAGTTCACCAAAAACAAACCAATCGTTAAAGTAACTTGTTTTATCATAAAGTGCAATTAAGAGGGCAATACCTAAGTCAAAATGGCTTCCATCTTTTTTTAGACTAGAAGGTGAGAGGTTAACAGTTATTTTCATTGGAGAAAATTTAAAACTTGAATGTGTTAGTGCAGATTTAATACGTTCTCTTGATTCTTGAATATCATTTGAAGCAAGTCCAACTATATTAAATGATGGTAATCCCTTATTTAGCGAGGTTTCAACGTCAATACATTTAGCTTCAATGCCATCAAATGATGCACATCTTAGTAGTTTCACGACTTTTTTTGCTTAAGAAGTTTCTTATACTCTTTTTCAAATTTTTTTCGTTTTCCATATGGCAGTTTATCTATGAATAGTTTTCCATCAAGATGGTCTATTTCATGCTGGAGGGCAATTGAAAGCATCTCGGTAGCTTCTATCTGACACTCTTTACCATCTCTATTTTGGTAGGTCAATACTAGAGTTTCAAAGCGTTCTATATCTTCATAGAATTCTGGAACACTAAGACATCCCTCTTGGTGTAGGGTGGTACCATTTGCTTCTTTAATAGTCGGATTGATTATTTCGTAGAGCTCATCCCTATTTTGAATTCCCTCGTCATCAGGAATATTAATCAGCAAAATTCTACTAGCGACACCAACTTGAATTGCAGCGAGTCCTACACCGTTATTCTCAATCATCGTCTCATACATATTATCTAGCAAGGTATGAAGCTCTTCATCAAATGTATTGACATCTATTGAGCAATTTTTTAATCTCTTATCTGGATAGGTAACTATGTTGAGCAGCAAATTTATTTATCTTTTGAGCAGAGGTTAAAGAAGCTTTCTGGATCATCATTTGATCTATCCATAGCCTCTAGTGCGCATACGATAGTCTCTTCAACAGAACGTTCAGGAGTAATAGTAGAAATTCCTATACTTATTTTTAGTTGAATCTCTTTATTTCCCATAAAAAAGTTACTATTTGAAACAAGGTCACCCAAACGTTCACTAGCTTTTTGTGCACTAAATGTGTCGGTATGTGTAAGTAACATTGCAAAAACACCCTCACCATAGTGAGAAACAACATCGCTTCGTCGTGAAGTTTTAAGAAGAAGCCTAGCAATTGTTCTTGTCATCATTTTAGTAGTTTTATCATTTCCTGTAGAATGCATCTCTTTTGCAAGTGAGATAATCATAAGTGTACTTGTATGACTAAATTTCTTGATTAAATTTGCCTCTTGCTCTAGTTTAGCTAGAAGATAACGTTTATTATAAACACCATATTGATTATCAAAAATTGTATTATTTTCAACATCTTTAACGATGTCAGCCGTCTCTTGATATGATTCTTTCATAGAGTCAGTCTGTTTTTTTACAATAGTACTTAATTTGTCTAAATCACCTTGAAGAGATACAATAGTACCCTTTACTAGT
>Ga0316202_10003014_pt1 | contig 10507 bp, 10 predicted proteins | sample 3monrhotite_MG_FD_204934 | JGI IMG/M metagenome (GOLD analysis project Ga0316202, IMG submission 204934) | Microbial mat bacterial communities from mineral coupon in-situ incubated in ocean water Damariscotta River, Maine, United States -... | ecosystem: Environmental > Aquatic > Marine >...
TGCCTCGGTGTCGTCCGCGAAGTAGAAGCGCCACTTCTGCCCGGTGTCTGCCTTCCACTGCTTGCCCGAGGCGTCGGTCATCGTCGGGTTGTTGCGGATGGCACACTCGTACATCCAGGGCATGTACTCGCTGGAGTAGGTGCAGCTCACGTCCCGCGGGATGGCGCCGGGCTGGATGACGATGGTCCGCACCTCGGTCCAGGCGAGCTTCTTGTACTCGTTGGTGCCCTCGGCGTTGATCTTGATCTTGCCCTCTTCGCCCAGCCAGTCGCCCTCGCCGTACAGGTCCGAGGCCCGCTCGATGCGGATGACGTTGCCGCTCTTGGAGGAGCCGTCGGCGTAGGTCAGCGTCACAGTGAGGTCGACGTTAGAGACCGGTCCCGCTGGCGGGGGCGGCGGCTCGGGCTCGGGCTCGGGTGCGGGCTCGGGGGCCGGGGCTGCCTCGGCGACCGCGTCGGCAGCGCTCGCAGGGGCGTCTTTCTTTCCACAGGCGCTCATGATCAGCGCCATCACCATCAGCTTCACAGTACCTCCACCGCTACCGGCTCTGTCATTGAAACCCTGCCGTGGGTTCCCGATGATTGCAAGCCGCGGCCTATTTATCGGGGGTTGTCTGTAGCAGCCAGCTCAGGGTCAGGCCGCCGAGGACCATCATGGAGAGCTGCTGGAGCCGCACGAGCACGGCGATGGCGCCGGCGACCGGGGCGGACAGCCCCGCCGCGGCGACCATGAGCGAGAAGAACATCAGGTCCCAGCCGACCTGCGAGCCGGGGAAGGCGAACAGCGCGACCGCGCCGGCGGTCGTCGCGGCGTAGGTGAACGCGACCCCGCCGATGTGCGCCTCGGCGCCGAGGCCCCAGGCCGCCAGGGTGATGCCGGTGATGACCGCGGAGTGCCCGACCAGCGCCCACCCGGCGGTCTCGGCGTAGGCGCGCAGGCCGCGGGTGGCCGTGCGCGCGAGCGCGCTCGCCAGGGCCGCCACCGCGCCGTCGACCTTGCGCGCGAGCACCGCGGCGCGGCCGTCTCCGGGCCAGCGCCCGAGGGTCTGCGCAGACAGCCGGCGCCACCAGCCCGGCCGCAGGGCCAGCCAGAACAGCACCACCCCGCCCGCGCCGATGCTCACCGCGGCGATGGGGATGAGCGCGTTGGCCTGGGCGAGGAACTCGCCCTTCTCGGCCGGCGGCGGCAGGTCGACCACCGCCCAGATGCACAGTGCCATCACCGCCGCGGTCGCCAGCCCGATCAGGCGGGCGCCGACCCCGGTGGCCAGCGCGTCGGCCAGCGGGACCCGGTAGCGCTTGTGGGCGAACCAGGCCGCCGCCAGCTCTCCGAACGGCCCTGGGACCGCGTAGTTCAGCAGCAGCCCGGCGCAGACGATGCTCGCGAGCCCGGCGCTCGGTGGATGGTGCGGCGGCGGCATCAGCGCCCGCCAGCGCAGGCCCATGAAGTAGAACGCCAGCGAGATGACCGCCCACGAGGCCACCAGGTAGCCCGGCCGCGCAGCGTGCCGGAGGTCCGCGAGCGCCTCGGCCCCGAGGTCGCTGTTGGCCACCCCGACCAGCGCCACGGCGATGAGCGCCGTGCCGATGCCGATGCTGACCAGGCCGCGCCGCATCGCGCGGCGGGCCTGGGCTGGATCAAACGCCTCGGGCGCCACCCTTCCCCCTCGGCCGGGCGGTGCCCCGGATGCTGGTCCGCAAGAATCCGGGTGCCCGTGGCAGGTGGTCGTGGGACACATCGACCACCTCGAATCCCGCTGCCGAGATCGCCGGCAGCGTCTCGCGGGTCAGGCAGCAGCCCCCGGCCAGCGGGCGCCACACCGGCTCCAGCAGCCGCTGGCCGGTCCGCCAGGCACCCGCTGCCGCGACGTGCTCGATGAACAAGAGCCGCCCCGTGGGGCGCAGCACCCGGCGCACCTCCGCGAGCACCGCCGCCGGGTCGGGCACGGTGCACAGCACCAGGGTGCACACGACCGTCTCGTAGCTGTCGTCGGGATCGGGGATGCGCTCGGCGCCGTGGCTGCGCAGCGTGGTGGCGAACGGTGGCGGCTGCGCAGACAGCTTCGCGGAGAGCTGGGCACGCATCGCGTCGCTGGGCTCGGAGAGGGTGAGGTGGCTGGGGCCAGGGGAGGGGTACAGCGGCAGGTTCAGGCCGGTCCCCGCGCCGATCTCCAGGGTGGGGCCGCGCGTGGCCGACAGCAGCGCGCGGCGCCAGGCCCGCAGCCCGGCGGACTCGGTGGGGGACAGGAAGGTGTCGTAGAAGCGGGCAGACCAGCCGTTCATTTCTTCAGCAGCTTGTACTTGTTGAGCTTGTAGCGGAGCGTGTTCCGCTCCAGCCCGAGGATGCGGCTCATCTGGGGGCGGTCGCCGCCGGTCTGCTCCATCGCCTGCACCAGCAGGCGCCGCTCCATGACCTCCATGTGCGACGAGAGGTTGAAGCCCGGCTCCAGGACCGGCGCCGCGGCGGCGGACTGGTCGGCCTGCACGGGCATCTCGAAGGCGATGTCGCCCAGCACCGCAGCGCGCTCGGCGAGGTTGGCCAGCTCGCGCACGTTGCCGGGCCAGCGGTGGCGCTGGAGGTGGCGGAGCTGCGCGGGGCTGGCGCTGACCGACTCGCCGCTGCTGGCGTGCTGGGCCAGCATGCTCGCGAGCAGCGGCGCGACGTCCGCCGGACGCTCCCGCAGCGGCACGATCGGCATCACCAGGACCGCGAGGCGGAAGAACAGGTCCGGCCGGAACGCGCCGTCGGTGACCCGCTGGTTGATGTCGGGGCTGGCGGTCGCGATGACCCGTGGCGGGTTGCCGGGCTCCAGCGACTCCAGCTGCTGCTGGAGGAGGGCCTGGGCGGTGTGGTCCCAGCCGTCGACGCTGGGGATGACCAGCGTGCCCGCCTGGGCGAGCCGGTCGAGGTCGAGCGGCCGGTTGGGCCGGGCGAACAGCATCGGCCGCTCCGGGTCGAGGCCGTGCTGGTGCAGCCAGCGCGCGAGGTGCCGCCGGCCGGTGCCGATCTCGCCGGTGATCAGAACGGTGCTGCGGACCCGCGCGAGCTTGCGGGCCTGCTCCCGCAGCCGCCGGGTCGCCTCGCTGTCGCCGACGATGTCCTCGCTCGGCGCGGGCTCGGCCCGCAGGTTGCGCACCCGCCGGAGGATGACGTCCGCGGTCACCGGCTTGGTCAGGAAGTCCGTCGCCCCCAGGCGCATCGCCTCGACCGCCGCGTCCACCGAGCCGTACGCCGTGAAGACGATGGCCTCGACCGGCGGATCCTTCTGGCGGGCCGCGGCGACCACCGCGAGCCCGTCGACCGGCTCCATCCGCAGGTCTGTGAGCACGAGGTCGTAGCGCGCGGCGTGCAGCCGCTGGATCGCTGCCTGGCCGTCGTAGACCGCCTCGGCGGTGTGGCCCTCCCGCTCCAGCAGCATCGCGATCGCCAGCGCGGCGCTGCGGTTGTCGTCGACCACCAGCACCGACAGCGTGCCACTCCCGCTCATGGTCTCCTCCTGCCTTGGGGTCGTAGTATCTTAGCTGTCGCTGTCGAGGGGGATGGTCGCCACGAAGCGCGCACCACCCAGCGCCGACTTCTCGCAGCGCACGCTGCCGCCGTGCGACACAAAGACCTGCCGCACCAGCGTCAGCCCCAGGCCCGTGCCGCCGGGCTTGGAGGAATAGTATTGCTCAAAGACCCGCTCCAGCTCGTGCGCCGGCACGCCGGGGCCGTCGTCTTCGACGCTCAGGACCACCTGGTCGCGGCGGGGCAGCAGGCTGACGGTGATCTGGCCGGGCGGCTCCTGGCCGGCGAACTCGACCGCGTTGAGCATCAGGTTCTCCAGCGCCCGGCGGACCAGAGAGCCGTCGATGGACATCGGGAAGCTGCCCGGCGCCTGGATGAGCATCGAGACCCCCGCCTTCTCGGCCCGCGGGCGGGCGACGCTCGCGGCCTGCTGGAGGATCTCGACCAGATCGGCCGCGCTCCGCCGGATCCGCAGCGGGCCGCTGCTGCGCAGGAAGCGCTGGACCACGCCCTCAAGGACGTGGATCTCCTCGTTGATGCTCGCCAGGAGCGTGTCGCGCTTGACGGCGTCTTCCTCGGTGCGCGCGAGGGTGCACAGCAGCGAGAGGCTCTGGAGGGGGTTGCGGACCTCGTGGGCGACCATCGAGGCAAGCTGCTTGACCACCGCCATCCGCGAGCCGATCTCGTCCTCGCGACGCTCCAGGTAGCTGGCGAGCGCGTTGACGGCGCGGGCGAGCTGGGCAATCTCTTCGGGGCCGCGGACCTCGACGCGGAGGTCGTGCTCGCCGTTGGCGATGCGCGCGGCGGCGCGCGAGATCGCCTGGATGGGCGACAGCAGCAGCCGGATGGCCACGATGACCAGCAGCCCCGAGATCGAGCCCAGCAGCAACAACAGGGTGCGGGCCTTGTTCTTCTGGCTGGCGAGGCGGGCCTCGTAGTCGAGCCCGCTGAACGTGGCCGCGACGGCAGTGACGGTCCCGTCAGCGTCGCGGACCGGCGCGCAGGCGCCGGTGAGCCGCTGGCCGCCAGCGCCCACCGTCGGTGGCACCGAGAGGAGGGGCTGCTCGCCCAGGGCGTCTGCCGAGCAGGCGCTGAGGAGCTGAGCGGCGGTCAGGCCGACGCCCGAGATGACCGGCTCGCCGTCGAGCGGGATCAGCGCGGCCTGGTCCACCCCGGCGAGGGCGGGCACGCTGGTGAGCGTGTCGGTGGGGTCGCCGCCGGCCGCGGTGCCCGAGAGCTGGGCGGCGGTCAGGGTCGCGGTCAGCGCGAGCTGGCGCGAGAGGACCTCCGCCTCGCGCAGCTCGGCGTAGCGGATGACCGGCAGCCACGTCGTGGCGACCGCCGCGGCGGCAGCGAGGCCCGCGCCGAGCGAGAGCAGGGTGCTCGCGGATCCGCGGGGAAGCCGCACCGGCCGCGCCGGCCTACTGAACGGTGAAGGACTGGGTGACCTCGGCCTCTCCGGACTCGGCGTCGGTCGACTCCTCGACGACCCGCTGGCGGAGCTCCAGGCCCTCGACACCGCTCAGCTCGTAGCCGACGTTGGTGACGTGGTCCCGGCTCAGATCGGCCTGGGCGTTGAACGCCTCGGTGTAGGCGCGCCCGAGGTCATACTGCTGGTGCAGCGGCTGGGTGCAGCCCACCAGGCCAAGGAGGAGGGCAAGTCGAAGAGGGGTCTGCATCATGGCTCCTGATCTCCAGCCGGAGAGACGGATTGTAGCCGCTCCAGCGCCTCCTGGGCGCGGGCGTTGTCTGGGTTGGCCGACAGCGCGGCCGTGTAGGCGGCTTCTGCGGCGCTCGGCTCGCCGGCCAGCTCCAGGCCGACGCCGAGGTTGTAGCGGGCCTCGTCCTCGCTGCTGGAGCTGCGGAAGACCCGGTACGCTTCGTCCGGGCGGGCGTCCGCCACCAGCGCGAAGCCGAGGTTGTTTCGGACCCGCATCCGGGTCGCGTCCTGCCGCAGCGCGGTGCGGAGCACCTCGACCGCCTCGCCCGGCCGCCCCGCGCTCATCAGCGCGAAGCCCAGGTTGTTGGCGTACTCGGGGTTCTCCTTGTCGAGCTTCGTGGCGCTCTCGAAGCGCGAGATCGCGTCGTCGAGCCGCTGGGTGTCCATGTAGAGGATGCCCAGCTCGTTGTGGATGTCCCCCGAGCGCCGCTGCTTGCGCAGCGCCTCCAGCAGCATAAACTCGGCGTCCTCGACCAGCCCGATGTCCCGCAGCGCGGCGGCCTGGAGCACGTCCAGCGTCGCGCCCTCGACGCCCGAGGCCTCGATCTCGCGGATGACGTGCAGCGCCGCGTCGGGTTGCCCGGCGTCCAGCAGCGCCTCGACCAGCTCTAGGCGCGCGATCTCGACGCCCTCCTCGGTCGACCAGGACGGCGGCTCGGACGCCGCCTCTGGAGAGCGGGCCGCGCAGCCCAGCAGCAGCAAAAGCCAGCTCACTGAGAGATCGCCGGGATCAGGTTGCGGATCACGTTGATCGCGGCCGGGCCGACCAGCACGACAAACAGCGACGGCAGGATGAAGATGATCATGCCCACCGTCAGCTTCGGCGAGATCGCCGCGGCCTTCTCCTCGGCCTCCAGCATGCGCTTGCTGCGCACGAGGTCAGAGTGCACGCGCAGCGACTGGGCGATGGAGGTTCCGAAGCGCTCGGCCTGGGTGAGCACGTTGACCAGCGAGTTGATCTCCTGGAGGCCCGTGCGCTTGTCGAGGCGGCGCAGCGCGTCGGTGCGTGGGATGCCCGCAGCGACCTCGTGGTTGACCATCTGCAGCTCTCGCGACAGCTCCGGGGCGGCGCCCTCGATCTCCTGGGCGACGCGCTGGAAGGCAGCGTCGACGCCCAGGCCAGCCTCGACGCTGCTGACGAGCAGGTCCATCGCGTCCGGGAAGGGCTTGAGCAGCGCCGCCTGCCGGGCCTTCAGCCGGGAGTTGACGTAGACCGCCGGGGAGTAGTAGCCGATCGTCGCGGTGATCATCACGATGAACAGCGTGTAGATGACCTCGGTCTGCGGCATGATCGGCAGGCACAGCAGCGGGAAGACCACCGCCAGCGCCGCCCGGAGCGTCGAGTAGCTCTCCAGGTTGGTCCGGGAGCGGAAGCCGGCCTGGATGAGCTTGGTGCGGACAAGGTTCTGCTCGACCTCAGAGCCCGGCTGGGCCAGCGAGCCGAGGTTGCCGGTGACCTTCTGGACCGACTCGCTCTCGATGAGGCCCGGCAGATCGCCGCGCCCGCCGGTCAGGTCTGCGATCCGGTCCTGGGCGGTGCGCTCGGGGTTGAGCAGCAGCTGCACGCCGTAGGCCAGCGACAGAACCGTGATCAGCGTGGCGAAGCCGATGAAGCCGAGCATGTAGGGGTTTGCCAGCAGATCCATCTCAGACGTCCACCTGGGTGAGCCGCCGCATCACGACGATGCCGACGGCGAAGCCGGTCCCCGCGAGGGCCAGCAGCGTGCGGCCCAGCGGATCCTCGATCAGCGGGGTGAGGTACTCCGGCCGGAGCACCGCGATCATGAAGGTCACCACGAACGGCAGGCCGCCGAGGATGTAGGCCGAGACCCGCGCCTCCGAGGTCAGCGCCTTGACCTTGCGCTGGAAGATGAAGCGGTCGCGGATCGTCTTGGCGATGTTCTGGAGGATCTCGATGAGGTTTCCGCCCGTGTCCCGCTGGAGGGCGACGGAGCTGACGAAGATCCGCAGGTCGAAGTTTCGCGGGTTGCGGTCGCAGAGGTCCTGGAGGCACTCGCGGAAGCCGCGGCCGAGGTTGTGCTCCTCGTGCACGCGCCCGAACTCCTGGGCGATCGGCACCGGCATCTCCATCGCGCACATGCGCATGGCGTCGGAGAGGCCGTGGCCCGCCTGCAGGGAGCGGGCGACCAGGTCGAGGCCGTCGGGGAGCTGCTCCGAGAGCTTGCGGGCGCGCTCCTCGGCGCGTGAGGAGAGCACGATGGTCGGGATCACCCCGAAGCCCAGCCCGATCATGCCGGCGGGGCCCTTGAGGAGGATGCTGGTGGCGAAGGCGCCGATGATGGCCAGGGCGCTGCTCCAGCCGAGCAGGCGGCTCATGGTCCAGTCGCTGCCGGACTCCTGGAGCAGAGACTCCAGCCGCCGGCCGAGGCTGCCGAGGGTCTCGGCCCACGGGTCGGTCTGCTGCTCGCGGAACAGACCGGTGCCTTCACCGATCCCGGCTGTGCCCAGCCGCCGGGCGAGCGCCTCGGCCTTGCCGGCTTCCCGAGAGCGGTAGCCCCAGTAAAACAAATTGAACGTCGTCAGCACCCCGGCAAAAATCACGGCGCTGATCAGGACCAGGACGAGTGTGGATCGGTCCACGGGGGTCTCCTATACCTCCATGCGGAAGCGGAACAGCTCGGGCGACAGTGTGATGCCATTCTGCTTCAGTCGAGAAGCAAACTTCGGGCGGATTCCGGTCGCGACGAAGGCGCCTCGGATCTTGCCCTGATCGTCCATCGTCTTCTGGTCGAAGCGGAAGATGTCCTGGGTGGTCACCATCGAGCTCTCCATGCCGATCACCTCGGTCACCGCGACCACGCGGCGCGTGCCGTCTGGCAGGCGGTCGAGCTGGATGACGATGTCGAGCGCGCGCGCCATCATCTCGCGGATCGTCTTGTCGGTGAGGTTGGGCATGCCCATGCCGATGAGGGTCTCGAGGCGGGCGAGCGCGTCGCGGGTCGAGTTGGAGTGAACGGTGGCCAGCGAGCCGTCGTGGCCGGTGTTCATGGCCTGGAGCATGTCGATGGCCTCGCCCCCACGGATCTCGCCGAGGATGATGCGGTCGGGGCGCATCCGGAGCGCGTTCTTGACCAGCTCGCGGGCCGTCACCTCGCCCTTGTCCTCCAGGTTCGGCGGGCGCGTCTCCAGGCGGACGACGTGCGACTGCTGGAGCTGGAGCTCGGCGGCGTCCTCGATGGTGATGATGCGCTCGTTTCCGGGGATGAACGAGGAGAGCACGTTGAGGAACGTCGTCTTACCGGAGCCGGTTCCGCCGCTGATGACGATGTTCATCGCCGATTTTACGCAGCCGCGGAGGACCTGCATCACCGGCTTGGGCACCGAGCCGTAGGCCACGAGGTCGTCGGCGGTGATCGGCACGGTGCCGAAGCGACGGATCGAGACCACCGGGCCGTCGAGGGCGAGGGGAGGGATGATCGCGTTGAATCGAGAGCCGTCGGTGAGGCGGGCGTCGACCATCGGGTTTGTCTCGTCGACGCGGCGGCCGACAGCGCTGACGATGCGGTCGATGATCTGCATGAGGTGGGTGTTGTTGTTGAACTTCGACTCGACCCGCTGCAGCTTTCCCTTCTTCTCGACGAAGATGGTCTCGTAGCCGTTGATCAGGATGTCCGAGATCTGCGGGTCACGCAGCAGCGGCTCCAGGGGACCCAGGCCCAGGATCTCGTCGAGGATCTCTTCGACGAGGCGCTCGCGCTCCAGGCGGTTGAGCGGCAGCGAGCGGCTCTCGACGAGGGTGGTCAGCGTGGAGCGGAGCTGGCGGCCGAGCTCGTCGCGGGGCGTCTTGCCGACCTTCTCGTAGTCGAGCTGGTCGATGATCTCGTTGTGGAGGCGCTTCTTGATCTGCTCGAATTCGGCGGAGTCGGTCTGGCCGCCGGCCTTGTAGCGCTGCTGGGCGCCGCGGACCCGATCAATCAAGCGTGACATCCGAGATCTCCTTAGAGAAGGTTAGCCAATCTGTCTGTCGGTCAGCCGAACAACCAGCCAAAGGGGCTCTTGCTCTGCTTGGACTCGACCTGCTCAAGCCCCTCGGTGATGAGGCTGGCAGCGGCGGCGATGTCTTCGACCGCCTGAGAGCGCTTGACGTCGCGGACGAGCTTGCCGTACGTGACCGCGTCCCGGCAGGTGGGATCCTTGTGGATCCGCGCGGCGATCGGGATCTTGAGGTTCTGGGAGATGTCCGCGTCGCTGACCTCTGCGGTCTTCTCCCAGTTGTTGAGCACGAGGCGGACGGTGTCCTTCTCGATGCCCTGCTGGGTGAGCAGCTGGAGACGGCGCCAGGCGTTCTTGACGCTGGGCACGTCCGGCGAGCAGATCAGCAGGATGCGATCCGCGGCCTCGACGGTGGTCATCGTGGCGGCGTCGATGTGCGAGCCGCAGTCCACGATGACGTACTGGTAGGCCTCGGCGGTGGTGCCGAGCACGCGCACGACGTCCTCGGGGCGGGGCTCCTCGTAGTACGACAGCTCCATTGGCTGCGGCAGGATGTGTACCCCGCTGGGCGGGTGCACTGCCACGCTGCCCCGGAGCATCCGCGCGTCGATGCGGTGCAGGTTCTGGAACAGATCCAGGATCGAGCTGTTGGGCTTGAGGTCGAGGAATGAGGCGACGTCGCCCATCGAGAAGTCGAGATCGACGACGCAGACGCTGAACAGCGACGACAGCTCGGCGGCGAGGTTGATGCTCAGGAGGGTGGAGCCGACGCCGCCCTTCGCGCCGATGACCGCGATGAGCTCACCGAGGTTCTCGGCATCGTCGGGGCCGTAGGCGGCGTCGTGCACGGCCTGCCGGAGCAGCGGCGCGTCCTCGGGCAGGACCACGTACTCGCGGTAGCCCGCGCGCATCGCAGAGCGGATGCGCTCGGGGTCGGTCTGCTCCGAGATCGCCACGAGCTGCACGCTCGGGGACTCTGCCAGCAGGCGCCCGCCGAGGTTGACCGCGGCGTTAAAATCGATGTCGAAGCCCATGATGATGACGTTGGGCCGCGTCTTCTGGACGACCTGCTCCGCCTCTTCGTAGGGCGTCGACTGTGTCGGCAGGACGGCCTCAGTGCCCAGGCACTCTCGGATCAGGCCCATCCCGTCATTGCTGACGCCGATGACGACGACGCTTGCTGCGCCCTGGCTCTGGTTACGGTATCTCATCAGCGCTCGAGGCCGATCGGGCCCGTCGGCTCTGCTGTCCGGCTGCCGACCTTGTGGTCCAGGCCCAGCAAGAACAGTTCGAAGTCGTTGGGGTTGTAGTCCTGCGTCGTCCCTG
>Ga0316202_10003015_pt1 | contig 10506 bp, 9 predicted proteins | sample 3monrhotite_MG_FD_204934 | JGI IMG/M metagenome (GOLD analysis project Ga0316202, IMG submission 204934) | Microbial mat bacterial communities from mineral coupon in-situ incubated in ocean water Damariscotta River, Maine, United States -... | ecosystem: Environmental > Aquatic > Marine >...
CGTGGAGATAAAGAAAGCGACCATCGAAGAAGGCGCCAAGGTCAATCACCTTTCTTATGTGGGCGATGCGCGGGTTGGCTCGAAAGCCAATATCGGGGCAGGCGTCATCACCTGTAACTATGATGGCTTTAACAAGCATCAGACCGACATCGGGGCAGGGGCCTTCGTAGGCTCCAACTCATCATTGGTGGCACCTGTCAAAGTGGAAGATGGTGCTTATGTAGGATCAGGTTCTGTGGTGACCAAAACTGTCGAGGCCGACGCGCTGGCGCTGACCCGCGCTGATTTCAAACAAATCAAAGGCTGGGCCGCGAAGTTTCGTGCTCGCCAATCAAAAAAGTCCGGAGACTGATTAATGTGCGGCATCGTTGGCATTTTGGGAACAGTAGATGTGGCGGACACAATCCTCGAATCGCTTCGTCGGTTGGAATATCGCGGCTATGATTCTGCAGGCATTGCGACGCTTCTCGATGGCGACATTGTTCGTCGTCGCGCAGAAGGTAAGCTGGGTAAACTCTCACACGCTCTGGAGGCTGACCCTCTTGCCGGCATCGCAGGTATTGGCCACACGCGATGGGCCACGCACGGAGCGCCAACGGTTGCCAATGCGCACCCCCACGCAACTGAACAAGTTGCCGTTGTCCACAATGGCATTATTGAAAACTTTCGCGCCCTCAAACGAGAGTTGGAAGCGAAGGGTCATGTTTTTGTGTCTCAAACCGATACCGAGGTTATCGCCCATCTGCTGACAGATTTTCTTGATGCAGGCCTGGCGCCAGAAGAAGCCTTCGCCAAGACTGTTGCGGGATTAGAAGGCGCTTATGCGCTTGCCGTGTTGATCCGGGCGGATGCAGATGCCCTGTTTGCGGCTCGCGCAGGAAGCCCACTGGCTATCGGGTTCGGTGACGGTGAGATCTATCTCGGCTCAGACGCCTTTGCGCTTGCCCCCATGACGAACCAGGTCGCCTATTTGGAAGATGGTGACATTGCCGTCTTGCGCCGTGATGGCGCCATGGTCACGGACGAAGATGGCAACAACGTCGAGCGCGCGAAACAGCATGTGGAACTGGGTTCCGGCCTGGTGGACAAGGGCAATCATCGCCACTTCATGGCCAAGGAAATTTACGAGCAGCCCGAGGTGTTGGGTCATACACTTGGCGGCTTTGTCTATCCGCAAGAGCGCAAGGCCTCTGTGCCGGGCATGGATCTAGATTTCAACAATGTCCCGCGCGTGACCATTTCAGCTTGCGGTACCGCGTTTTATGCGGCCCTCGTGGCCAAGTATTGGTTCGAACAAGTAGCAGAGCTTCCGGTGGAAGTGGATGTGGCTTCCGAGCTGCGTTACCGCGAAGCACATTTGCCCAAAGGCGGTCTTTCGATCTTCATTTCTCAATCTGGAGAGACGGCGGACACGTTGGCGGCCCTGCGCTATGCCAAGCGCCAAGGCCAATACGTGGCGTCCATCGTCAATGTGCCCCATTCGACCATTGCGCGCGAATCCGATCAGGTCCTGAAAACTCATGCAGGCCCCGAGATTGGGGTCGCATCGACAAAGGCATTCACTTGCCAGTTATCGGTCTTGGCTGCTCTCGTGCTGACGGCTGCGAAGCAACGCGGTTTGTTGAGCGAGGAACGGGAAAGCGAGCTTTGCAAGGCCTTGTTGGAAGTGCCGCGCCATATGGCAGATATTCTTCACCATACGGAGCATTATGAAACAGTCGCGCATGAACTGGCCAAGGCTCGGGATATTCTCTACATCGGCCGTGGGTTAACTTATCCCATCGCACTGGAAGGCGCTCTGAAGCTCAAGGAAATATCCTACATTCACGCAGAAGGTTATGCCGCCGGTGAAATGAAACACGGGCCAATTGCTCTGGTGGACGAGGATGTTCCCGTTGTTGTAGTCGCCCCCTCAGACAGATTGTTCGACAAGACCATCTCCAACATGCAGGAGGTTATTGCCCGGGGTGGCAAGGTCCTGTTGATCAGCGACAAAAAGGGTTTGGCCGCGGCGGGAGATGGGGTCTGGGAGAAGATCGAGGTTCCTGAGGTGGATAGTTTTGTCACACCACTGGTTTACACATTGCCGGTGCAGCTATTGGCCTATCACACCGCGGTTGCCAAAGGCACAGATGTGGATCAACCGCGTAACCTAGCGAAATCCGTTACTGTCGAGTGAGTTTCCTAAAGTTGGACGCGTATAAGACGCATTCCCCAAGATTGTTGTTTCCAACAGTTTTCAAGCACGTTCTGCGAAACCATCACTGGGCTCGGTAGGCCAGACCATGGAAACGTTCGAACCTAAGTTTTCTCACTGGCATTTGCGCGGTCATTTGCGAGTTTCAACAAACGTAAACTTTTGAGCTTTAGGGATTTCGCGCGTCGCGCATCGCCGATGGCATTGTATTCAGCAGTAGCGGTGGCCCGTTCCTTGGCCCCTTGTTTTAATGCCTTGAGCCGCGTTTCGTTTCGTGCAGCCCGACTTTCGGGGGTTTCGGCAGGTTTTTCAGCAGGCGTCTCAGGTGGCGTCACGCGCACCTTATCGCTCTCAACATTAGGGGATTTTGGGAACATGTATGCACCCTACCATGTATCTCTCCAAACTGTTCAAATAATCTACTGGCGCGATTCTGGTTCGGAAATCCGAAACACCAACACATCTGTTTATCGAATTTGGTAACGCCAAATACCGATTAAGGTTGAATTTTTTCCAAAACTCGCTATCTATGGAGGCAGCCGCTTGCAGTGCGTCGCGCCGCTCTAGTCGCAAGTGAGCTCGAGTATAGCCGAAGCTATGCTTTTTTTGCTCCGCTTGAGCAAAGATCAATGACAATGAGAAAATACGTCCCGATGTGGCAACCGCCACGTCGAAATGCGCCGTTTTCGGAATCGATTCTACATGACTGTTGAAAAACACTGCCGAGCTCCTTCATCCGAAGCGGATGAAGAGGCGATGGATATGAAAAACTATGGAGTGTTGAAAAGGTCGATTTCAAAGGACCTTGAAAGAAGATGACAATTCCAGTTACGCCATCAATGGCACAAGAAATCCAACCGAGTATGATCGGACCTCAGAATGCTACGATTGCGGTCCAGCCAGTTTTGGATATCAAATTTGGTCGTGGCCCTACGGCTATTGTTTATTGTGAAGCGAATTTTGGGGCGATTGACGGCAAGACCGCCAACGGTCTGGTTCGACAATCCGAAAAGTATCAAATCCTCTCAGTAATCGACAGCGAGAAAGCGGGGCAGGATTCCGGCTCTGTGCTGGATAATCGTCCAAATTCAATTCCAATCCTTCATGACCTTGCAGGCGCTCTCATTCATGCCGACATTCTTCCGGATTACTTTATCTTCGGAATTGCTCCCGCAAGCGGCATGTTATCGCCACTTGAGCGTGCACTAGTTCTGAAAGTCATTGGTCTTGGAATAAACGTTGTAAACGGTCTGCATGAGTTTTTGAACGATGATCTGGAGTTTGCTGCCGCTAGCGCCGCAAACAATGTTGAGATTATCGATGTCCGCAGGCCACGTGATAAGAAGGAACTTCGCCAGTTTAGTGATCGCATAGCAGATGTGACATGCCCGCGTATCGCCGTGCTTGGCACCGATTGCGCAATCGGAAAGCGGACAACGGCTACGATCCTGACCGCGGCACTCAATGATCGCGGCATAAACGCCGTGTTGGTTGGGACCGGGCAGACGGGCTTGATGCAAGGTGCCCGGTATGGTGTTGCGCTCGATGCTGTACCGTCACAGTTCTGCTCGGGCGAAATGGAAGCTGCCGTCGTTGAAGCATTTGAAGGCGAAAATCCCGACGTCATAATTGTTGAGGGGCAGGGCTCGCTAAGCCACCCAGCTTATTCAACCTCGTCCTTTATTTTGAGAGGCAGCAGACCACATGCTGTCATTCTTCAACATGCGCCAGGACGGGCCCATCGCACAGATTTTGAACAAATGCCGATGCCCACTCCAGCCAGCGAGATCAATCTTGTTGAGATTTTTGGAAATACCAAGGTCATTGGCCTGACAATCAACCATGAGAATATGACGGACAGCGATGTGGATGAGGCGATCACGAAGTATGAAGCTGATCTTGGTATCCCGACGACTGATGTGCTCACCAAACCTACGGACTACCTTGTGCAAATGGTTTGTTCGGCATTTCCCGAGCTTGAGCGAAAATTGATTACCACCACACAGTGACCCTACCGAGGATCGAAATCGACCTCGGAAAAGTAGAACACAATGCTCGTACACTGGTTGCGCGGCTGGCGCAGTCAGGCATAAACGTCTTGGGGGTCACGAAGTCCGTTCTTGGCTCGCCCGACATCGCTTCGGCATTGCTCTACTCTGGAGTCTGCGGACTTGGTGATTCCCGTATCGACAACATCGAAAGAATGCGCAGTGCGAGTATTCAAGCGGAGATGATGTTGATCCGGACACCGATGCTCAGCCAAGTCGATCGCGTGGTCAAACATGCCGATGTGAGTTTCAATACAGAACTCGAGGTCATTGCGGCACTTTCATCTGCTGCACAAACCTTAAACGTGATGCATGGTATCGTGCTTATGGTTGAACTTGGCGATCTTCGCGAAGGCGTCATGCCTGAAGACTTGCTGAAAACGGTCGAAGCGGTGCTGGGTCTCCCAAACATCAAGTTCAGGGGAATTGGCACCAACCTCGCTTGTCATAGCGGTGTTTCGCCAGGAGCCGCGAACATGGCAGCGTTGTCTGGGCTTGCTGACTCTATAGACCTGAAGTTCGGCCCGATCACCGATATCATCTCTGGTGGAAACTCTGCCAATATTGACTGGGCGTTGAGCGGCGCTGACACAGGACGGATAAATCACCTTCGCTTGGGAGAAGCCATTTTATTCGGACGAGAGACCCTCCACCGCCAGGAAATAAGTGGCCTTCATCAAGATGCGATAACCCTGATCGCCGAGGTGATTGAGGCCAAAACCAAACCATCGCTACCTTGGGGTGATATCGCGCAAAACGCGTTTGGCGAAATGAACCAGGTATTGGATAACGGTGAGAGTGCGCGAGTGATACTCGCCATCGGACGTCAGGACACTGATCCAGAAGGTATGAGGCCTCCGGAAGGTTTCAGGATCCTCGGAGCGAGTAGCGATCATTTGGTGTTGGATGCTGTGGACCGCCGTGTCTCCGTTGGCGATGAGATACCATTTCAAATCAATTATAGCGCATTTCTTCGAGCCATGACCTCTCCATTTGTTGGCAGTCGACATATCGCATCGTGTGGTGAGTTTGTTGATCTTGCCTAGGGTCAAGTGCTGATAATCAGAGCAATCGTGGTCACCGTGAATGAGGCCGGAGCCCAATACGGGCTTTGAGTTAACCATTCCCACATACGCATTTGAGATATGCGCGCCTGCGCCCTTGTGATTTGCCGGTGAATGGGCCACAAGGCGCGTCAGAGATAATGGAATAATTACAATTTGCAGAGCGTGCCACAGGGATGGCGCGCTTTTTGTTTGGGCCAGAGAGCGATGAGCCAGTGGCCAGTTGAAAGCACTCCGATGAAATTCAAAATGCCGCAGATCACTCTGCCACAGATCACCATTCCCAATATTGGCGCTGCCCAGGCGCGCGGTGCGGCAGCGACTGCCCGAGTGGAATTGTTGGCGGGATTGACCGTGGCGTTGGCACTGGTGCCTGAAGCGGTGGCCTTTGCCTTTGTCGCAGGTGTGCACCCACTGGTGGGACTTTACGCTGCGTTTATGGTCGGATTGATCACCGCAGTTATGGGCGGACGTGCGGGGATGATTTCCGGTGCAACCGGCGCGCTGGCTGTAGTCATGGTCTCTCTCGTTGCGAATCATGGGGTGGAGTATCTGTTTGCAACTGTGGTCCTGATGGGCATATTGCAGCTCCTTGCCGGGGTAACGCGTCTCGGTAAGTTTATCCGCATGGTGCCGTACCCAGTGATGCTGGGCTTTGTAAATGGTTTGGCCGTGGTGATTTTTCTGGCTCAATTGGAGCAGTTCCATGTGGATGGCCATTGGATTGGTGGCCCTGATCTTTGGTTGATGCTGGGTCTGGTCGTCCTGACCATGGGTCTGATCTTCGGAACCTCCAAAATCACGAGCGCGGTGCCCGCACCTTTGGTGGGAATACTTGTTGTCTCCGTTCTTGTTGTCGTATTCGGCCTAGACGTACGCACGGTTGGCGATCTCGCCACCATCAGCGGCGGTCTGCCCAGCTTTCACATTCCCATGGTACCGGTTAGCGTGGAGACGCTGATAATCATATTCCCTTACGCGCTTATTCTGGCGGCCATTGGTTTGATCGAAAGCCTACTGACCCTTAATTTAGTAGCCGAGCTGACAGAAACCAAAGGCGGTGCTAGCCGCGAATGCATCGCACAAGGTACAGCCAACGTGGTTACGGGCTTCTTCGGCGGCATGGGTGGTTGCGCCATGATCGGGCAAAGCATGATCAATGTGACATCCGGTGGACGCACGCGCTGGTCGTCGGGCTCGGCAGCGGTTTTCCTTCTTTGCTTTATCCTGTTTGCATCATCTTTGATTGAACAAATCCCCTTGGCCGCATTGGTGGGTGTTATGTTCATGGTAGTGATCGGCACTTTTGCCTGGTCCAGCTTTCGCATTCTGCACAAGATTCCTCGCTCGGATGCGTTTGTCTTGATCCTGGTATCTGCCGTTACGGTCTATAGCGATTTGGCCGTTGCCGTGGTGGTGGGCGTTATTGTTTCTGCGTTGGTCTTTGCTTGGAAATCCAGCCTGCGCGTAACCGCAATGACCGCCACACCCGACAAACATCACAAGGTCTATCGTATCAGCGGGCCTTTGTTCTTTGGCTCCATTGAAAGTTTCACGGAACTGTTTGATCCACGCAATGACCCTGTAGACGTGGTGATTGATTTTGCCGACAGCCGGGTGATCGACCATTCCGCCCTTCAAGCCATCGATATGCTGGCCGAACGCTACATGCGCAATGGCAAGACGCTTCACTTGCGCCATTTGAGTGAAGACTGCAAAATGCTTTTGACCAAAGCCAAAGGCCTGGTGGAAATCTCCCTCAACGAAGATCCGCACTACGGTGTTGCTGTGGATTACGGTGTGGTGGCGGAGACGACGTAGCTCCATTGCTTGTCGCTCTCATTGTTTGGTGTCTTCAGGTTCTAGCTCGCGAAGTCATAGCCGAAGCCATGGCGCAGGTTCTTCTTCAACGTGCGTTGGAAGAAATCTAGATCATCTCCCCAGAAATAATCCTCGATGAGGGCTTCTTGGCTGCGCAGGATGCGTTCCGGGAAATCGGGATCGACTTTATCTTCCATCGCATCCTTGGATGACGCTGTCACGGCGCGCTCAATTGTCTCCAACGGCATTTCAATGCCGTAGTGAGTGAATACCTCATTCAGTTGCTGGGCAGGATTGGCGCGCATGCCTTCATAGGTGACCGGGATGACTTCATTTGGCAGTGCGCGGATCGCATCACCCCAGCGATTCATGAAATGAATGTACCACCAAATATCGCACCTGAATCCGCGCTTGCCCATCCGTCCACGGAGGAATTCGGACCACTCCACATCATACGTATCCTTCCATTTCTCATAGTGAGAAATCAATACGTCGCGGAGATCGCGCACCAGCACCACCACGGGGGGGAAGGGCTTGGAGCCTCTCAATAGGGGGATGTCATAGGCAAAGCCAGGAATGGTGTGGGAGCTGGCCAGTTTGGGCAGACCTGGCATGGGACGCACGCTTTTGGGATTGCCCATAAACGCGTTTGTGGCGTCTGCATTGAAGAACTCTGGAGGCTCAACGCCGTAATGCTCGGCCAGGGCCAGGCAGATCATGTACTTCACCCAATGGGTGCCTGAGTTCTTTCCCGTGGCCAGATGGCCCTCGAAATCACGGTGGCGCAGCAGGGAGTAGTTTGAGAACTCCTTGTTCCAGCAATGAATTTGAAAGCCGAGGTCCATGAATGCGTGCCGCCTGATTTGCTCTGGATCAGCACCTTAGACTCAGGGTCTTTATGTGCAAGCGGCGGCTCGGAGTTTCCTTTATTCGGGCTGCGGTCTATAAGGGCAAAAACATGAAAATGATAGCGGTCAGAGGCCGCACAAAAGCTGGGAGCGCACCTCAATTGAGTGATCAGGACGTCTGGAAACGAGCGGCTGCCAAGGCGGCCATGGAAGAAATTACCGATGGGATGACCGTTGGCCTGGGCACAGGGTCCACAGCGGCGCAATTCATCGATCTATTGGGCGCCCGCGTGGCGGAAGGCTTCAAGGTTCAGGGCGTGCCCACGTCGGAAGCCTCCGACACCCAAGCGCGCGCGCTGGGTATTCAACTGCCCGAGATGCATGACGTGGAAACCATCCATGTAACAGTGGATGGCACAGATGAGTTTGATGGCAGCCTGCGCCTGATCAAAGGCGGCGGCGGTGCGCTGTTACGGGAGAAGATTATCGCAGGCGCATCGCAACGGATGATCGTCATCGCCGATGACAGCAAATTGGTCGAGCATCTTGGCGCATTCGCCTTGCCGGTGGAAGTGGTGCCGTTCGGACTACCGCTTACGGCGGGAGCCGTTGCCAATGCTTGCCGCTATGTGTTGGGCCGGGATATCGAAATGGACCTGCGACTGGACAAGGACGAGCGGGCCTTTGTCACCGATGGCGGACATTTCATCCTGGACCTCAAATGCGAGAAGATCGAGCAGCCCGAAGCCCTCGCCATTGCCTTGGCGGGCATTCCCGGTGTTGTGGATCACGGCCTTTTCCTTGGCATGGCCAGCACGGTGATCACGGCGGGCCCAGACGGGGTAAAACACCATGGTGGTGTAAACTAGGCTCAAAAGGCCTTATGTAACTGCTAGCGAACCCATTGCATCGAACGCGTGATGCCAAACCAGATAGACCTGATCAGATCAGAATTGAGAACCCATGTCCGAATTCGATTATGACCTATTCACCATTGGCGCCGGCTCCGGCGGCGTGCGCGCGTCCCGTCTTGTGGCCCAAACCGGCGCGCGGGTAGCCGTTGCCGAAGAACACAAGATCGGCGGGACCTGCGTGGTGCGCGGATGCATCCCCAAGAAGCTGTTCGTCTATGCAAGCGAGTTTGAAGAAGAGTTCAAGGATGCCGCAGCATTTGGCTGGAGCCTCAGCGAAAGCTCGTTTGATTGGCCAACCCTGCGGGACAGCGTTCAGACCGAGGTTAATCGCCTGTCGCGGATTTATGACCGTAACTTGAAGCTGGCCGGTGCAGAACTCATCGATGACCGCGCGATCATCACGGGCACCCACACAGTCCATCTGGTGAACGAAAACCGGGACGTGACCGCTGAGAAGATCCTCATTGCCACGGGTGGCTGGCCTTACCTGCCGCAAAGCGTAATGGGCATTGAACATGCCGTTACCTCAAACGAGATGTTCGAGCTTGAGGAGCTACCCAAAAGACTGGTTATCGTTGGTGGCGGATACATTGCTGTTGAGTTTGCTTGTATCATGAACGGGTTGGGTGTTGATGTGACGTTGGTCTATCGCGGCGCGGAAGTCCTGCGCGGCTTTGACGGCGACCTTCGCGCCATGGCGCAGCGTCAGATGCAGATCAAGGGCGTCAATGTTCTTATTGAGTCAGACGTCAAATGCATCGAGAAGACCGATGAGGGCTTCAACGCCATTCTCAAGAACGAAAAAGAAATCGCGTGCGATCTGGTCATGTATGCCACGGGTCGCAGGCCCAATACCGCTGGACTTGGGCTCGAGAACGCAGGGGTGGCATTGGATGATCACGGTGCGATCAAGGTCAGCAAATATTCTGGCACTTCTTGCCCGTCGATCTACGCTATCGGCGATGTCACCGACCGCATGGCGTTAACGCCCATCGCCATTCGCGAGGGCATTTGCTTTGCCGAGACCGAGTTCAATAACAATCCCATGGCCATGGATTATGACTATGTGCCGACAGCAGTTTTCACTCAGCCGCCCATTGGAACGGTCGGGAGTTCCGAAGAAGAAGCCATTGCGGATGGCTATGAGGTGGACATTTACAAATCCGCCTTCCGCTCGCTGAAGCACGGCTTTGCAGATCGCGACGAGCAGATGTTCATGAAGCTTGTGGTGGATGCGAAGACAGATCGTGTGCTGGGCGCGCATATCCTGGGCCATGAATCCGGCGAGATGATCCAGATGCTGGGCATCGCGGTCAAGATGGGCGCGACCAAGGCCCAGATCGACGCCACCGTTGCAGTTCACCCAACCGCCGCTGAAGAGATGGTGACCTTGCGTGAGAAGTATGAAGACCCGGAGATCGAAGTGGATCACACAGGTCGGCAGGCGCAGCCGAAGCTGTAAGTCTATTTTCTCGACTTCATCACCAAGAGTTTGATCATGTCCTCATAGACAAAGCGCTTCTCGGTTAACTCGAGGTTTGAGTCACGCAGATATTGCTCCGTGTTCCGATCAAATCGCGCGCCATAGGCAAACTCGACCCAAGGCGCCCACAG
>Ga0316202_10003016_pt1 | contig 10502 bp, 9 predicted proteins | sample 3monrhotite_MG_FD_204934 | JGI IMG/M metagenome (GOLD analysis project Ga0316202, IMG submission 204934) | Microbial mat bacterial communities from mineral coupon in-situ incubated in ocean water Damariscotta River, Maine, United States -... | ecosystem: Environmental > Aquatic > Marine >...
CTGATATAAGTGTTTCTGAATAGCCATTAAAGCTAGACCAGAACTGATCGTAGCATCAAACTTAGTTCTATTGTTAATATCAAAACGCGCCCAATCCTCTAAAGTACGACTAAAATACATATTTCCAATTAAATCAGGGTCTCTGTAATCTCCACTAAAATCAATTCCTACATATTTTTCTATGTAAGATTCTATAGACGCAGCGTGCGATTGCTTAACATCCTCACTAGAGTTTGGTATACCTCCTAGCTCTTTTTCTGTTTTTGATAATTTGTTATATGCTTTATCAGGTCTATTAATACTATAACCTCTATAACCTCTGTTTTTAAAATGATATAATAATCTAGGTTTATTATTTTCAACTAAAATAGGCATACCATAAAAAACACAAGCCATTAATACTTCTTCAAAAAATATTTCAGCAGTCTGTGGTCTAGCTACATACTCTAAAAAAAACTCATTACTAGGAGCGTCATCCATATTAAATCTAGTTACTCCGTGAAGAGCGCCATTAGATCCACCACCACCTACAGTTCCTGATATATCATAGCTGTCACAACCAAATGCACCTATATGATCATTACCTGGAAACTTTCTACCGTTCTTAATATAACTATTATTTTGTAATTGTTTTTTAGGTGTCCAGGAAATTAAAAATCTACCCCTAGTATCTGGACTCCATAAAACTTCTCCATCTTTAACTCCATTCTTCCAAGTAAAATTACCTCTAGTTAAAAACCTGTCTTTTATTAAAGAGTCATTATAATCTATTTGCTGATATATTTTTGTTAGATTAAATAAAGACTGTTTGCTTTCATCTCTAAATGCGTGTGACTCTGTTCTTGGAAATTGTCTATAAAATTCATTTAACGCATCTGCATCATTTTTTAAAGAGTCTACCTCATTTTGCCAATAGGTAATAGCACCTTTATTAATCATTTCCCCATCAATACCCAGCTTGGGTATTTTCGGGTTATCTAAAACTGGCATACCATAAATATCAATAAACCCCTCCATATTATACTCCATTGGAACGAAAAGGGAATATAACCCGCTTTTAGTTTGACCATTTGAGTTTCTTTGATTTGTAGAAGAATCGTTATATAATTTTTTAAAGTTGTTACCACCCTTCTCTAGTGCGTTAGATGTAGATCCCATCATACACTTTCCTATAATTTTACTACCTAATCGTAAACAAGTTTTTGTTACCCTCCAGTTATTTAAAATATTACTTGGTTTTTCCCATTTACCACTTTCATCGTGAACAAGTAGCTTTAATTTTTCACCATCATAAGAGTTGTCTCCTGTGTTTTTCCAGTCAATAGTCGTATCCAATCCTTCTATCTGTTCATCGTCTTCTTCATACATATTTTTTTTAGTAATCTTTGACGCTGGTACACGATAAGCTAATTCTGTTTTAGGCTTATCCATACCATCTTGAACAGGTTTAAAAAAGAAAGGATAATTATTAGATATAGGAACTACCTTGTCAGTAAACATTTTTTTTGCATCAGCCCCTGTTTTAGATAAAATACCTATCCTAGAATCTTTAGATATTGTAGCTATATTAGCACATTCTTCACTACCCATATATGAGAATCCAGAACGTCTAATTTTTAAATAGCATATACCAAAGCTTCTTTTATCTGCTTTACAAGCTTCCCAATAAATATAAAAAACTCTATTTGCTTCCCTAAAATCTGGTAATCCAATATCAATTTTAGTCCACTGCAAATACATATAATGAGAGCCAGTAATATATGTAGGCTTACCGTTGTTCATAAACCAAAAACCTTCATCTCTTTTATCAAACTCCGACTCAATATATTCTACCCACTGATTTTTAAAATTAGGCGAGGTTTGATTCCATTGAAATATTGTTGGTATTTTTTTTAGTAAAGAAGGAACTTCAAAAGATTCCCAATATTGTTCTGCTTTGGTTTCAGATCTTTTGTATACTTTTTTTGGTTTTTCAGGTAACCCAATTGCTAAACCATTTATAGAAATAACATCTCCTATTTTTCCATTTTTAGATATTACAACAACATTATATTTTTCATTATACCCGTACTCCCAAGTCTTAGCTTTGTTTTTATTTGTAACAATACTTTTTGGTATGTAGTTTGGTAATTTTACATATAAGCTATTTTGATCTTCTTTCTGCAAATCCTTGAGAGTTATTGGTATTCTTTTTTACGTCAATACCTTCTATTAAATTTTTTTCAGCTTCAATCCTAGTTAATATTTCAAAAGCATCAAATATAGCTAACTTCTTAGTAGCTGCTGCATTTTTTAATTTGTCAGCCGCTAACTCATCGTCTTCCCCGTATTTAATTATTTGTTCTTCAGCAACTTTTATAAGCTGCATAACAGCTTTTTCTCCTGCTTTTATTATCTGTAGCTTTATTTCTTTAACGTCCATATTATAAAACCATAGTTATATTATTAGTAAACATCCTATACAGTTTTTCTTCTTCCACAATAAAAGGATATTCGCTTTCAGGTTGAAAACAAATAGTATCACCCTCGTTTAATCCTTTTTCTAATAATTCAGAATTTATGTATTTTATAATACCAATTAATGGTTCTTCAGTATTAGACCCTTTAATATAAGAATCTTTTTTTAATATTGGTTTTATCATTACATATTTAGAATGACATTTCCATTTATTTTTATGTTTAAACATAAAAAATTGATCCTCTTCTATAAAAAATAAATCATCTTTAAAAAAACTTTTACCGCTTTTTTGACGACCTTTTATATCATTATAAAATTTAAAAACATTATGATGGACCAACAGAATATCTCCTGGAGTAATTTCTCCCGTGTAGTTTATTGGGGTACTGACAACTTTTGCAAACCTATTGGAAACGGTATGATCTTCTTTGGACGAACTCATAATTAAGTTCATATCCCCTATCTTCTTTATATTATCATACCTTCTTCCATTGTAAGGTTTTACAATAAAATAAAAAGGTGACTTCATTAGAAATTTATATTATATTCGATTGAAATTGGAATATTAGAATTAAACTCTTTCCACAATAAAATCTCATTAGATTTTTCAATCCAGATTTTATAAGAATCTAAGTTAACATCTTTTTGTATTAAATGGATTTTATAATTCCCCCCAAGGACCTCCTGCCCAGCTATGTAATGCATAGCACTAGACTTATAGTCTGCCCCTATAGAAATTTTTCTAATATCCATTTAATTAAAATGTAGAATCTAATTTTAATTTTCTGTAAGTAATATTTATGTAAAGAGTACCGTCTCCAGTTGTAGCATTTCCACCTGATAAGGTTATCGGTGTGTCAGCAGCTAATATACCATTAACAGGCTGAATTTTATATACTATATCTGATGCTGAATTTAATATTGATTGAGGTATTGTACCAGCAACATAAGATCCTATTTTTAAACTAGCATCAGACGAAAAGTCAAATACTACCGAATTAAAATCCATAAAAACAGAAACATTTGTAATATCATAAGTATAACCCTCACCAGGTGAGGCTACAATAGTATATGGAGTAGATAACACTTGCAAATTAGCTGCTGAAACCGATACACTAACTTTAACTGTATCTACACCTAAATAAGATTGTAGGTTACTTATAGAACAGTTTTTTGTTGCGTTGTCATTTTCAGCATCAGTCAATATAAAATAGTCAGCACCGTCTGGAGCTATTATTGGATATGATGATGTATTGCTAATTCTTGCCATAAATATTATTTTTATTCTATAACCTCTGCTGTTTCAGCTGGTTGATTTTCTTTTACTTCTCCAGTTGCTAAATCAATAACAGAATTAGCTCCATACTTTTCTGACAACTCTTTTTCAACAGACGAAAACTTTGCTCTTATTGCGTCCAGGTCTTTAGTAAATAAAACTTGTTGATAAACTGAATCAGCTAATTTTAATTTTACTTGAGTAAATTCTTGATTAAGAGCTTGTAAATTTTCTAACTCTTCTTTTGTTAAGTTTTTTGACATTTTAGATTATTTTAGATTAAATTTATATACAAATATAATAAATATTATTTACTCTCCATCAACAACTTCTTCTTCTTCTGGTTCTGGTTCTGGAGAAGGTGGCACAGGTGGTTGTGGATTCATCCAAGTAAAATATAGGTCTTCGTTTACTGGTGTAATTTGAGACTCTATACTTGCAGCTATGCTTGCCTGCATTGCAGGAACATCTAATGATCCTTCTAACCATCCAATAACTACGTTCTCAAAAACCTCTGTATTTTCGTAAGGTACGAAAGGTTCTCCTGCTACATATGTGTAACTTTGCGTCCCAATATTAGTTGACGAGTAAGTTTTACCTCCAGACTCTTCAGAGCCAGTATATCTGTAATGCACTGTATAAATTACATTATCTTGTCCTTCAGATTGAATGTGAGCATTCATTGCTGGGATGTCCCACTTGTAAATAATTGCCATTGATTTTTTTTAAATTAATTAACTTGTACAAATATACAAATTTTAATTATACATTAAGGAGAGCATATTCCGATACTTGCAACAACTCCACTTCCTCCTGTTATTCTATAATAACCTAATATATTAGAGCCACTTCCAACTGTGTAATAACCGTTCCCAGTTGTTGTTGTTCCCGCAGCATTATCATAAACAGTGTCTCCTGTAGTTGGGTTGAAGCCACTGCCATCGTGATATTTTGTTGTGTTAACTGTTTGGGTACAAATAAACTTTACGTCAGATTGTCCTGAACCAGAGCTGAATGATGTTAACGTTGCACAATCTTTATCATAACCGTACCAGTCTGAAAATCTATATGGATAAGCTATAGGCATAATTTAATTTTTAAGGGCATTGACACCCATTAGTAGTTACTACTCCAGATGAACTAACTGAAATGTTTGGACAGCTGCTTGAGGTACAACCGAAAAATGTTCCTTGACCAAATATCCAATATGAATAAGTTTGCGAAGCACCCGTCCAAGCGGTATATGATCCATTTACATAATCATATAAAACATCATTTGTTACTAAACCAGTAATAGGGTTTCTTGTTGTAAAAACGGTTACTTGTTGTGTATTGCCTGATTCGGCTAACGTTAAAGTAATTTGATAATAGCTCCTATCAACTGGGTTAGGCGTACAGTCATCGTTTACTGTTGGGTAATCATCTCCTGATCCTGCGCTATCACCTCCATTTACTAAATCGTAAAGATGTATAGGATCAGCTATCACACCTGTTCCATAAGTTCCGTAAAAAGCTTCTTGAGCTAAACCTAACATTGATATAGCTCCTGATGTTGGTACCGCCATTATATATTACAGTTACAGTTATTACAATTACACGGTTTTGATTTTAATAAATCTATTTCCGCTTTTAATTCTTTTATAGCTTCTAAAAGTATAGGTGTTATTCCTTGATACCTTAAAGATAGTTTACCATCCTTATTTTCTCGAACAAGTTCTGGTACTATCTTTTGTACATCTTGAGCTATAAACCCTATATCTTCTTTTATATCTAATAAGTTATCGCTTTCTTTCCAATCAAAAGTAACCCCTTGAAGTTTTGTAACTTTATCTAAAGCACTTTCAATTGGTTTTATATTCTCTTTATATCTTTCATCAGAAGGTGAACCATAAGCTATTATATCTCCTTTAACAGATAATGAACTATTGCTTTGAGAAAGCTGCATAAATACTACTGGAGTAGTAGCGTCATCTTGCCATCTCCAATTATAATTTGTACCCGCTGTCATTTTAAATATAGCAGCGTTATTACCTGTAGAATTTGGTCTCATATAAAGATGAGCATCACCCGCCGTTGAAGTCTGTATTTCAATTTGAGCCTGTACCCCTGAAGCTTTAATTACTGTACCTGAAACAGTTCCTTGATTAACGTGCAACTTAACTACAGGAGCTGTTACCCCAATCCCGACGTTTCCAGCTGTATCTATAACCATTCTTTGCGCGGTTTCGTCATTCACAAAGAACTTTAATTTTTCGTCACTGGAGTTAAATTTTATAGCTGCCATTTGACCAGTACCTGCCTGAGCATCGTTAAAAACTATACCTGCGTCTGTTTCAGCTGTGTTAGTTACTCTTATATTTGGTGAAGAACCATAAATCTCTAACATATCGTCAGGACTATCTGTTCCGATACCTACGTTGCCGTCAAAAATTGAATTTCCATTTTCATCCCACCTTTGTATTCTATTAGCGCCATTATACAGTGATAAATCTTCACCATTAACTCCGTGACTTCTAAATCCTGAAACAGTTCCTGTTCCTTTTGTATTTGTAAATTTAAGAGCATATCCCGCTTCAAAATCTCCTTCTATATCTAACTTAGCATCAGGACTAGTCGTCCCGATCCCAACGTTGCCGCCAGGTATAATTGTTAAAGCAGCATCCGTAGGGGTTGCGCTATCTTGATTTGCTCCATTGTTAACGCATAAATGGAGTTTACCTCTTGAATAACTTCCCACTGTATCTTCAAATAAAATAGCTGATTTAGTGTTATTTGTTTCTCCTCCAATACCTAAACCAGTCCAAGCACCAGCAACGTTATTAGTACTGCCTTCTATTCTTATAGCGTAAGCATTATCAGTGTCTGTATGTACGTGTAACGGATTTGTAGGACCAGTAACCCCGATTCCGACGTTACCTCCTGTAAATACGTGATAAGGCAAGGGAGAGCTTACTCCTATATTGTACAGCAAATACCCTTCATCTTTTTGACCTATAAATGCATAATCACTTCCACTAAAGTCTCCATTTATACCATCCATATAAATACCAGCGTCACCAGAACCTGTATTTCTTATACCTATAGCAGTGTAGGTTGAGTTTGTTCCAGTAAAAAGTAGTGGGAAATTAGTGCTGGTATTAATATTTAAATTACCAGTCATTGTTCCACCAGAAAGTGGTAAATAACCTCCACTGGTAGCAGGAGCGGCGCCAATATCAGATAACACCTGAGCTGCGGTTCTTGTCACTAATTGCGTAGCCTCGTTTACAACAAAAGCTGTACCAGCTGAAGAAGCTGCGGTAGAGGTCATAAATATATCGTCTGTACCTATAGAACCTACTACGCTTAAATTTGTAGCTGGAGTAGAATCTCCAATACCAACATTGCCATCAAAATAAGATACACCGCTTGAATTAACGTCAAAGATTGGTACACCAGATATATCCGCTACTGCAAATATGCTTCCGCTAAGATCATCTGTAACTGAAAATAACTGACCTTGAGTTCCTTGGACATCTAATTTAGCATTAGGAGTTGTTGTTCCAATTCCAACATTACCTGCTTCAGTAATAACCATTTTAGTTTTAGCAAAATCAAATGGAGAATTACTATTTCCAGGTCCAACAGCAAAAGCTAACAATTCTTTATCGCTTCCAGATATGCCCTGATATGCGTGAAAAATACTACTACCTCTATAATCAGTTCCAGAAATGTATCTTGTAAGTGTAATACCAGCCGTGGTAGTATTCCTATTAGCGTCTCCTGTTGTATTTGTAGAAATTTGTAAGCCAGAAACTGGACTGGTTGCTCCTATACCTAATGTACCTGCCACATAAGTATTACCATTAACAGATAATTTTGTGGATGCTAAAGGTGCTGCTTCAGGACTTGTAAATCCAACACCTAAGTTCCCGCCTGAAGCAAGAGTTAAGTGTTCATTAAACACAGATCTTGCATCGTTAACTTCATAAAACTTTAATCTTCCACCATTAACCTGTATGTCCCAGTTTTTATCTGTTGTATCTGTTTCTTTCATCAGAATACCAGGATTCGCTGCCGTTAGTTTTATATATTCTAAATCAGCATACGGACCCGTCAATGCTCCTGTAAAAGTTGGATTAGCAACTGGTAAGTAAGCCCCTACAGGTGTTGGTCCAAATGCACCAGTACCTAAAGTTCTTTTCTCTACTTCATCTCCATCAAGAACTAAAGCTGTTACACTCGTTGTATTTGCATCTACATTAGTAAGAGATACTTTACCTCCAAATATATTTTTTAAGCCAGCACTGGAAGGAGTGTTAGAACTTACTCCAGTCACATTAGTACCAAAATTTGTTGTGTGTTCTAATGTTGTTCCTGTTTGAGATGCTGTTGGAAGAGGTGTTATTGTTAAATTATGACTTAATCCTTGTATATCAAACTCATAAGTAGATGCATTAGGACTATTGCTTTTTACAGATAGTGTCCATTGTCCGTTATTATTGCTTTCTACTTTTAATGTAACCTGGGTATAAGCTAAGCTATTAGATTGAATTAAAATATCTTGTGAATGCCCTACAGATATAATAGCATTACAAGTAGTGACGTGAGAACCCCCGTGGGCGGTCATTGTTACTCTAACAGATGAAGATAGCTGGTTCGCTGTTTCATCTATTTCAGCTATTCTAACATAAGAGTTAGAAATGCTCGCTGAAGTAACTTTATATATTTTAGTTGTTACTAATCCTGTAAATATTGCGCTTGTGCCTGCTAATGCTCCAGTTAATGTTCCACCAGCTAATGGTAAGTAATTACCAATAGGTACTGCTCCCGCTGCTGCATCTGCATAAGCAGTTGTTGCTATTAACGTAGAGTTATTACCAGCTGTTTGTGTTGTACCTGTGGTTGCTGTGTTTATTGTTCCTTTATGATCTCCATAAAAAATTCCAGAATTAATTTGACCATCTGCTGGATTAGTAGGAATACCAGCAGCGCTATATTCTCCAAAATTTAACTGACCACCAGCACTTAGCCATAATGATTTAGAAGCGCGACCACCCCAATGAAAATTTAAATTAGGCGCATACTTGTCTGCACTTTGAGCAGAACCCACTTGACCTCTTTCGTTGATACTTATAGGAGAGTTTTCCCAATCCTCATTATTAGTTAATGTTGTACTAAATTGAGACATACCCCCTTGTACATCAAGCTTGCTTGCAGGACTAGTCGTCCCGATACCGACACCTGTTCCGTCTAATACCATACCAGCTGTAGTAAAAGCACCACTTCCGTGTATAAAAGCTAAAGCATCTTCAGAGTGATCATACCCTATTTTAGCTTTATTTGTACCAACTTGTTTAAAATACATAACACTATCATTGTTGGCTATAGAATTTAAAGCTAATTGTGATACAGAAGACGAACCTATTGTTATTACATCTCCAGATTGTGTTATTAAAGAATTACCTAAATTTTCTGAATCTGTAACAGAACCAGCACCTTCCCATAAAGCTACAGTTTGACCTGTACCTATACCTGATAATACAGATGAGTTATCAATTTTTTGCCAACCACCTGTTCCTGTACCTGCACAATCAACTATATCATCGTTCCATATAACCCAGTCTCCTGTTTCCCAAGAGTCAGGTTCACACCCTGTACCATTAGGCTCAGCAGTACCAGCAGCACTACAGATATAATAGTACCCAGATGTTTGAGTTACACCACTTAAATCAGGTGAACCATATCCACCACCACTTGGATCCCAAGCACCTCTATATATTGTAGCTCCAGTTATTAAACTGTCTACATAACCTTTTGTTGTTAAAGTTGATGATGCGTCTCCAGAGGATGTAGCTGAGCTAAAAGCTTGTTCTGTAAAAGTTGCGTCACCATCAGAGGCTATTGTTAATCTTGTAGTGCTAAATGTTCTTAATGTTAAAGCTGCTTCACCTGTAGGACCAACAGCCATTGGACCTGTGCTTGCTCTTATATCATCTGTATATAGGATCTTGGCATTAGCCATTACTATATTACCTGCAAAAGTTGCGTTTAGTAAAGAATCAAAATGTGCAGCTTCACTTCCATCTACTTGGAACACTATTCTTGAACCACCAACAGCTTCTGGATTATCAACGGATAAATACGCATATGAATTAGCTACTCTAAACCTTGCCTGTAAGTTATTTGTAGTATCTACCAACTTAATCATTGGCGTTGAAAGATTAGTAATAGTTAAAGCACTACCATTAATATCTAAGTTACCGTCAAAAGTAGAAACACCACTTGAGTTGATATCCAGTATCGGTACACCAGATATATCTGACACAGCGAATATAGACCCGCTTAAATCATCGGTTACTGAAAACAGTTGCCCTTGTGAACCCTGTATATCTACAACAGTTCCACCTGATGCGCCTGTGACAATTAAGCCTTTCTTTATTTTAAATTCGTTCGCCATATTATTATTATCTTTTTTTCAATATCCAAAAAGTTGTTATTCTATAATCCAAATCTTGATTTCTGTGCGTTAAAATTTTGTAACATCTCAGCAGCAGATAAAGCCCTGTTGTAAACTTTTACAGAAGGCATTTTACCATTTATAGGTAATAATGAGCTGTCCTGACGAGCCGCTATTCTTAATATTGCTCCAGTATAAAACTGCATAGTAGATGAGCTAACTGAATTATCTAAAACTCCGTTTCTATAAATGTACTTAGTTGACCCATTATAAGCTATTGTACAAGACTGCCATTCATCATTTGGAAAATTAGTACTTACTAATTCATT
>Ga0316202_10003017_pt1 | contig 10499 bp, 10 predicted proteins | sample 3monrhotite_MG_FD_204934 | JGI IMG/M metagenome (GOLD analysis project Ga0316202, IMG submission 204934) | Microbial mat bacterial communities from mineral coupon in-situ incubated in ocean water Damariscotta River, Maine, United States -... | ecosystem: Environmental > Aquatic > Marine >...
CAAACGCACCGTCTTCGATCAGCATCATCGTGGCCATACCGGTGATCGGTTTGGTCATCGAATAGATGCGATATAGGCTGTCGGCATCGGCCAAAGTTTCGTCACCGAAAGCCAGCGTGCCGCGATTGATCAGATCGAATGGCTTTTGCCCCCATCCGAGCGTCGAGACCATATTGGCGACCTTCCCGCTCGAAACATATTCTTCAACGGTCGCCAAAACATTCGGCCAATGTCCGGCATGGGCAAAGGCAGACCTGCCGAATGGTAGCGTTGCGGCCGCGGCACCGGCACCGAGCATTGCAGCACCGCGGAACAGCGCGCGGCGCGAAATCTGGATATCGTCTGCCTGTTGGTCGAAAGAACGAAATGCCATTGAAAGGTCCTTCTTTGAAATGTGTTGACGATCAATTGGAGGAAAGCAGTTGAACGGTCAATTGCAGTCCAAAATTTGCTTCGAAAATTGCCTTGAAATTTCTAGGTGTAGTAGCCATATAAGACACATGTTGAACATTGTCTCTATCCTTATCGGAATCGTCGCTCTGATCCTTGCCATTCCCTCGGCAATCCCCTTGCTTGGCTGGGGCAATTGGATCGTTCTTCCCTTTGCAGTTTTGGGTGCTGGTATTGGCGCATTGTCGTCGAGCAATGGCGGACGGAATTTCTGCTTGATTGTCTTCGTAATCGCGGTGATCCGGCTAAGCTTGGGCGGCGGGTTTATCTAATCCTTAGCGAGCACTAACCGCGCTGCCTTAGCGTAAAGCGTTGGCAAGCCTGCCTCGTCAATTTGGATTATCGGCCACCAAACACCGTCGCGCTGTGGCGGAGTGGCATCGATGCTAGCGCTAAACACCGACATTTCGAGATGCGCATGGGTAAAGGTATGGCGGACCATTCCGGCGCTCTCCCACTTTGCGTCTAGCGGGACATCATCCGAACCATCTTGGCGCGCAGTCCACCCGTCATCGGGCAAGGCGCGCATGCCGCCAAGCATTCCCGAACCCTGCCGCGTTTCAAGCCAAACTTTCCCGTCACGCTCGATCCAGAACGCTTTCCCCTTGCGTGTTGGTTTGGCCTTTTTGGGAGCCTTAACCGGCAAGCTCGCCGGATCACCCGTCCGCTTTGCCAAGCAGATTGCGGTCAATGGGCACAGCGAGCATTTCGGAACGCGCGAAGTGCATATGCCAGAGCCCAGATCCATCATCGCCTGAGCAAAATCACCCGACCGCTCTCCGGGAGTGATGCTTTCGGCATGCGCGTGGATAGTTTTTCGTGAGCCAGGCAACGGCTCTTCGATTGCAAATAAGCGCGAAACAACACGCTCGACATTGGCATCGACCACTACGGCTCTTCGGCCAAAGGCAATCGCGGCAACTGCTGCTGCCGTATATGCACCCAGCCCTGGCAAATTTCGCAATTCCGTTTCGGTTGATGGGAATTCCCCCAATTCTGCAACCTTGCCCGCGCATTTCACCAGATTGCGTGCCCGAGAATAATAGCCCAGCCCCGCCCATGCAGCCATCACCTCTTGTTCAGGCGCCGCGGCAAGAGTTTCAACAGTCGGCCAGCGCTGCGTGAACTTGGCGAAATAGGGCTTTACCGCTGCAACAGTTGTCTGCTGCAACATCACTTCGGAGAGCCACACGCGATAGGGTTCGGGCGCTGGTTCCCCTGGCGGCGATCGCCATGGCAGCGCGCGCGCATGATTATCATACCATGCAAGCAATGCGTTTGAGATCGTTTCGAAGCTGGCGGTCACGCCGCGCCTATGGCATGGCCCGCAGCACGATGGAACGGGATAGTGACAATCCAAACTCGGGCAAGAAGGCGCCCGCCGAGGCTCGCGCCAAGGCTCCGCGCAAAGGAAAGCCGAGAGTTAAGAAATGGGAACGCCCGCGAGGCGGCCCGGCCAAGCCTATTGCCGACCTGATGCCGCAGATAGGGCGCACAGCTTTTCGCCGATTCGGCTTTGTCCAATCTTCGGTGGTTACCCGCTGGCCGGAAATTGTCGGCGAGCACCATTCCAAAGTTTGCCTTCCCGAAGCGATCCGCTTCCCTCCTGGCGAAAAGGAAGATGGAATCCTTCAATTGGTGGTGCTGCCCGCCCACGCCCCTTTGATCCAGCATGTGATCCCCGAGATTATGGAGCGGGTGAACCGCTTTTTCGGATATAGCGCTGTTGCGCGGGTCAAACTTCGGCAAGGTGCGGTTAAGCCTCCATCTGATCATAAGCGCGCAGTGGCGCCGCCGTCGCTGAAACCGATCCCGATGGAATTGGGAGAGAGTTTGCGCGATGTCGGTGATCCTGAGCTACGCACAGTGCTTGAATCGCTTGCGCGTAGCTTGGGCAACCAGAACGACGGTTCTGAATAGGGGTTTCGAAGTGACAAGAATTGTTCGCACCGCCGCGATTGTTTTGGCGGCTGTCTTCAGCGTCAGCGCAAATGGAAACTGGAACACCGCGGTGGAGCGAACTGATCGCGGCACCGTGATCGGAAATCCAGAGGCGGAAACAATCCTGACCGAGTTCCTAAGCTATAGCTGCCCTGCCTGCGCTATGTTCACCTATCAAGGCGAAGGCGCATTGCAGATTGCCTTTATCGGCCCAGGCAATCTCCGCTTCGAACTTCGCCCGATAATCCGTAATGAAGCTGATCTGGTTGCGACGATGCTTGTCCAGTGCGGTGACACCAAGAAATTCGCTCAGAACCATACGATGTTCTTGCTCAAGCAGAATGATTGGCTGCCAAAATACGCGCAAGCCACCCCTGCGCAAAAGGCCGTATGGCACAATGGCGGCACGGCCGCCGGCCGCCGCTCGATCGCGACCACGCTTGGCTTCTACCCGATGATGGAAACTCGCGGGTATGAGCGCACAGAAGCCGATCGTTGTCTGGCTGATAATGCTGAGGCGAACCGGCTGCTAGGCAATACTACCGCTGATTTCGCCGAATTCGGCATTCCCGGCACTCCCAGTTTCGCGATCGATGGCGAAGTACTCGAAGACGTTCACAGCTGGAAAGCTCTGGTGCCGCATATTGGTAATCGATTTTAGAGGAAACCGTTTCTAAGGGGGACAACTACTAGGAAAGCCTGTGGATAGCCCCTCGGCGATCTTTACCCTAACAATCCATCGTTTAGCCTTCACCCATTCCTAAAGGATTTGAGACTCACAATGACGAAATATCGCAAAATCGCCCTTGCTATGCTTGCTGCCCCACTTGCTCTGGGTGTCGCATCGTGTGGATCTAGCGCCGATGATGAAGCGCTGGCGGGCGAACCAATCGATCCGATAGTAGCGCCAGCGGGCACGCAATGGACCGAAACTGTCAATATATCCGAGATGGACGGCTACGTTCTGGGTAATCCCGAGGCTCCAATCAAGCTCGTTGAATATGGTTCGCTAACTTGCGGCGCATGCGCATCCTTTGCAACCAGCGCCTCGGAAAAACTCAAATCTGAATATGTCAGCAGCGGAGTCGTTTCTTACGAGCTGCGAAACCAGGTCCACAACGGGATCGACCTTGTCCTCGCGAGTCTCGTACGTTGCGGCCAAAAGGAAAGCTTCCATCCGCTCTCGGATCAAGTCTGGTTCAATCTCAACGACGTATTGACCCGCGCGCAGGCCAATCCACAGGCGCTCGAAGAAGCGATGAATCTTCCTGAAAACCAACGCTTTGTAGCGGTGGGTGAAGCAACCGGACTGCTTGATTTCTTCGCTGCTCGCGGCTTGTCACGCGATCAAGCGAGCACTTGTCTGGCGGATGCAGCTTCGGTCAGCGCAATTGCCGATCGATCAAACACTCAGTCGGAAGAATTGGGCGTCACTGGCACTCCGACCTTCTTCATCAATGATCGCAAGGTCAATGCAAACAATTGGGGTGATGTAGAACCTCTGCTGCAACAGGCTGGCGCGCGCTAAACTGCGCTAGCTCGACAGGGGAGGAGAGACACGGCGATGCTCATCAAACGGCTCAGACTGAGTGGTTTCAAGAGCTTCGTCGAGCCTGCCGAATTGCGCGTGGAGCCTGGCCTTACCGGGGTTGTAGGTCCCAATGGTTGCGGCAAGTCCAACTTGCTCGAGGCAATTCGCTGGGTGATGGGCGAAAATTCACCCAAGAGCATGCGTTCAGGCGGGATGGAGGATGTAATCTTCGCCGGCACAGAGGCACGTCCACCACGCGATTTCGCCGAAGTCGTGCTCCACGCAGAAGATGATCATGGCGAAGAGCTTGAAGTAACCCGCCGGATCGAGCGCGGCGCTGGCAGCGCCTACCGTGTCAACGGAAGCGATGTCCGCGCAAAAGACGTCTCGCTAACATTTGCCGATGCCGCGACTGGCGCGCATAGCCCTGCTCTGGTCAGCCAGGGCAAGATCGCTCAGGTGATCGCAGCGAAGCCCACTGAACGGCGGCAAATGCTCGAAGAGGCAGCGGGTATCGCCGGGCTTCATGTCCGTCGCCGCGATGCCGAAAGCAAGCTCCGCTCAACCGAGAAAAATCTCGAACGGCTGGAAGATTTGATGGCCGGGCTCGATACGCAAATGGCTTCGCTAAGGCGGCAAGCCAAGCAGGCCGACCGCTACAAAAAGCTGACCGATCAAATTAATGTTGCCGAGGCGCGTCTACTGTTTGCGCGCTGGCGCGATGCGGCCGCTGCGGCAAAATCGGCTCGCGAACAGGCCCAGGCCGCAGAACAGCACGTGGCAGAGGCCAAGATTGCGAGCGATGAGGCGCAGAAGGCACAGCGCGAAGCCGCTGAAGCGCTCGCAGAAGCTCGCGAAGAGCAAGCGGACCGCCGCGATGATGCCAGTGCGCATGGTCACCGGATGGCAGCGCTGACCTCGCGGCTCGAGGCGGCTGAACAGCGTCTTGCCGATTTGGACCGACAGAAGATCAGGCTCGAAGATGACCGAGGCGAAGCCGACCGACTGACCAAGGATGCAGCCGAAGCCCTCGCGCGGCTCGAGAAAGAACTGGCTGAGAACGAAAAATCGCTGGCACGGGACGAAGAAAATCGACCTGCTTTGGCTGAGGCGCTCGAAGAGGCAGAGCGTGCGGCTAGGACTGCCGAACTGGCGCTGGCCAAATCAACCGCCGATCAAGCCGGTGTCGAAGCCGAGTGGCGCGTTGCTGAGGCCGAAGTGGCGCAGGCTCAGGCGCGGCTCGACAGACTCGCGGTTGAGGCTGAGCGGCAGAAGCAAACGCGCCAATCACTGACCGATGCGGGCGACCCCGCGCAGGCGGTAGCCGAGGCCGTGAACGCGGCTGACGCGGCGGCAAAACAACTTAAGGCAGCGCGCGAGACATTCGAAGCGGAGCAGGCCCGCAAAGTAGGTTTGCAAGAGGCGCGCGACGAAGCAGGCTCTGTACTCGCCAGCGCAAAGGCTGAATTGGCCGGCATCGAGCGCGAGTTCTCAGCACTGGCCCGCGATCGCGATGCACGCCTACGTCAGCGCGAACAGCGCAAGGGATTGCCAACGGCGCTCGATCAACTGCGCGCCAATCCAGGCTATGAACGGGCCTTAGCGGCGGTGCTCGGACGCGATGCCAAATCACCGCTCGGAGCACCCGAGGCTGAGGCCGATGGTCGTTATTGGACAGGCAGTGAAGCTCCCAAACCGGTTTCTGACAGTTTGGCCGATCATATCAGCGCCTGTCCCGAACAGTTGAAAGCGCGGCTTTCGCTGGTCCATGTCGCCGACTCCGATGACGCCCGCCAACTCAACCCAGGGGAATGGTTGGTCACTAGAGCCGGCCATCTGCGCCGCTGGGACGGATTTGTTGCCCGCGGCGAAGGCTCAGCAGAGGCCGCGCGTCTCGAAGCTGAGAACAGGTTGGCAGAATTGGAAAAGGAGCTTCCGCCTCTGCGCTCAGCAGCGGTGGCTGCCGAACAGGAGCAGGCAAAGGCGCTTTCCGAACTGTCCGATTTGCAACGCGCATTGGTTGCGATGGAACGCGACGTTGGCGAGGCTTCAGAGGCTGAACGTCAATCACTCCGCGCGCTTGACCAGGCAGAAGCCGCGCGAGAGCGCCTGTCAGCCCGCCTGGAAGAACTCGAGGCTGCCAAGGCCGATCTGGCCGAACAGCGCAAGCAAGCAGATGCAGAATTAGTTGCCGCGCAGGAGAAGCGTACCGTACTCCCCGCCCCCGATGCGGGCCGAGCAACGCTGGAAGCCGCGCAGGCCAAGCACGAAGCCGCTCGCTCGGCTCTGCAGGCCGCAACCGCTACTCTGGCCGCACATGATCAAGCGCTTGCGGTCGGGCGCGAGCGAACCGCTGCTCAACGGACCGATATGGCCAATTGGCAGGCCCGCTCAGGAGAGGCTGCGCAGCGCCTCTCGGATATGGCGCGGCGCTTTGAGGAAATTGCCGAAGAGCGTGCGATCTTCGCGGCCAAACCCGAAGGCTTAATCAAGGAAATTGAACAGGGCGACACGGTTCGCCAACGGATCACCAAAGAACTTGCTGAAGCCGAAGCAATCGTTGCCAAAGCCCAAGAAGCGGCTCTGGGCGTCGATGCAAAGTTCTCAGAAGCGAATGAAGCGTTAGCGAGCGCGCGCGAGTCGCGCGCCGGACTTTCAGCCCGGGCCGAAAACGAAGAGAGCCGTCGCAGCGAGATGGCACGCATTTCCGGCGAACGCTTCCAATGCCCGCCGCCAATGCTCGCCGAACGCTTCGGGTTCGATCCCGAAGAGATAAAGAATTCCGGTCTGGAAGGTGAAGAGCTTGAACGGCTAAATGCTAGTCGCGAACGGATCGGCCCCGTCAATCTGGTCGCCGCTGATGAATTGGAGAAGCTCGAAAGCGATCATGGCTCGAGCGCCGCTGAACAGGCCGAATTGGCTGAGGCGGTCAATCGGCTACGCGGATCAATCGGCAGCCTCAACCGCGAGGGCCGCGAACGGTTGAAAGGAGCGTTCGAGCAAGTGGATGCGCATTTCCAACGGTTGTTTATGAGATTGTTTGACGGCGGCAAGGCACATCTCGCGCTGATCGACAGCGACGATCCGCTCGAGGCAGGTCTCGAGATTTTCGCGCAGCCGCCTGGCAAACGCTTGCAATCACTGACATTGCTTTCGGGCGGTGAGCAAGCATTGACGGCAATCGCGCTGATTTTCGCTTTGTTCCTGACAAACCCTGCACCAATCTGTGTGCTCGACGAGGTCGACGCTCCGCTAGATGACGCGAATATTGATCGTTTCTGCGACCTACTCGATGCGATGACCAAGGAAACCGACACACGCTATTTGATCGTCACACACAACGCAGTGACGATGAGCCGTATGCACCGGCTGTTTGGCGTAACAATGATCGAAAAGGGCATTTCGCGCTTGGTTAGCGTCGATCTGGTGGCGGCAGAAGAATTGCTCGCCGCCGAGTAGACTCAGGCCGAAACTGCCTGTTCAAGCCGCGATCGTATGTCTTTTAGCTTAGCCAAGAATTCGGCTCGCGAGAATTCAGGGCCGGCGCCACCATCACTTGCTGAGCTGGCAGGTGCCGGTTCTTCAGCTTGCTCTGCTTCGGCTTCCACCCCAGCAACGTCTTCAGATTTGCCAAAAAACGCATCGACACCGCCATCGCTCGCTGCTCTAACATCGTCAGCAATCACAGGCTTGGCGACGCTCGGCGCCTCAACCTCATCGGGCGATGACGCAGCTTTGCCGCTAGCTATCGCCTGCTCCGCACCTTTCAAAGTGTAGCCTTCCTTGTTCACCAAGCGATCAATTTCTTCAATCAGATCAACATCTTCCGAACGGTAGTAACGCCGGCCACCGCTGCGCTTGAGCGGTTCGAGCATGGCAAACTGTTGTTCCCAATAACGAAGGACGTGAGTTTTGATGCCGAGCGCACGACTGACCTCCCCAATTGTTCGAAGCGCGCCATCATCTTTGCCGTCATCGAACTGAGCAGTCATGTCGAAACCTCGATATTATGCGCCTTTGGCGATGCGTTCCTTCAGCAATTGGCTTGCCCGGAAAGTCATCACCCGGCGGGGTGTGATCGGCACTTCTACGCCTGTCTTAGGGTTACGGCCGATCCTTTCTTTCTTGTCGCGCAGAACGAAACTGCCGAATCCGGAAATTTTAACATTCTCGCCATCTCCCATCGCGTCGCACATATGCGCCAAGATCGATTCAACAAGATCAAGCGATTCAGCCCGCGACAAACCCATTTTTCTGTTTATCGTTTCCGCGAGGTCGGCTCTGGTAAGCGTGCTTCCTGAACGAGACATCCGTCCACTCCTCCATGGCGCGACCCTGAAATCGTGTAACTATCTACATTTGTAACCAAAATAGTGGTTTTGGGCAACCTAAGCGCGGTGGAAAACGTTGACCACGCCGTGAAATCTAGATTCGCACGAGTGAAGCGCCCCAGGTGAACCCACCGCCCATAGCTTCAAACATCACCAGATCTCCCGGCCTGATCCGACCGTCGCGCATGCCGACATCGAATGCGAGCGGCACGGACGCTGCGGAGGTGTTGGCGTGCTGGTCGACGGTGACGATTACCTTCTCCGCGGGCAATCCAAGCTTACGTGCGGTTGCGTCCAGAATACGGGCATTCGCCTGATGCGGAACGACCCAATCGATATCCGATGGCTCGAAACCGGATGAGGCGAGCGTTTCCTTGAGCACATCGGCAAGATTGACGACAGCATGGCGGAAAACCTCCCGCCCTTTCATCCGCAACTTGCCGACCGTGCCCGTTGTAGAGGGGCCGCCATCAACGAACAGAAGCTGGTTATGCGCACCATCGGCGTGAAGCTTGGTGTCGAGTATTCCCGGCCCGTCATCCGCGACATCCTGCGCTTCGAGGACAAGAGCGCCTGCCCCATCTCCAAACAGCACACAGGTCGTGCGATCTTCCCAGTCGAGAATTCGGCTGAACGTTTCCGCGCCGATAACCAATGCCCTCTGTGCCATGCCGGTTTTCAGCATCGAATCCGCTGTGCCCAGAGCATATAGAAAGCCGCTGCAAACCGCAGCCACATCAAATGCAATACCGCCGTTGCAACCGAGCGCATTTTGCACCTGGGTGGCAGTCGCGGGAAATGTCTGATCGGGTGTAGCCGTTGCCAGAACAATCAGGTCGATATCTTTTGCGTCGACTCCTGCCGCCTCGAGCGCGCGATTTGCCGCTTGGGTGGCCAGAGATGATGTGGTCTCGCCCTCGCCCGCGATATAACGCTGCCGGATACCCGTTCGCTCAACGATCCACTCATCGGTGGTGTCGACTTTTGCCTCCAGCTCGGCATTGGTCACTGCCTGTCCGGGCAATGCCGAACCGCTTCCGCATATGACGGAGCGGATCACGTTGTTTCTGCAGCTTCTTCGCGATCTTGCAATTCGGCGAGATCAGCGGTGATACGGTTGGTCAAATTGTCTTCCAGCAAGCGCGCCGCGACAGCGACAGCATTGGCTACGCCGCCCGCGGTAGCGCTGCCGTGACTTTTCACCACCACCCCGTTGAGCCCCAAGAAGACGGCGCCATTGTGATTGTTGGGATCGAGGTGATGCTTGAGCAATTCGGTTGCCGGTCGCGACACCAGGAAGCCGATTTTCGAACGCAGCGAACTGGTAAAGGCATTGCGCAGCAAATCCGTAACGAACCGTGCGGTGCCCTCGATCGCCTTCAGCGCAATGTTGCCCGAAAAGCCGTCGGTAACAACCACGTCAACTTCGCCGCGATTGATCTTGTCCGATTCGACATAGCCATCGAATTTCATGTCGAGCCCGGTGGCTGCCTGCAGCTCTGCGGCTGCGTCGCGCAACCGATCGAAGCCTTTGTTCTCTTCGGTTCCGATATTCAGCAGCCGAACACGCGGCTGACGGCCAAGGATAATGCGCGAGTAAGCCGCCCCCATGATCGCGAATTGGACGAGGTTCCTTGCATCAGCCTCGGTATTCGCACCAAGGTCGAGCATAATCACATCATCTTCTTCGAGCGTGGGCATGACAGCGGCAAGCGCTGGACGATCGATACCGGGCATTGTGCGAAGTGCGAGCTTGCTCATCGCCATCAATGCGCCGGTGTTACCCGCACTGACCGCAGCTCCCGCATCGCCCTGTTTGACGGCGTTGACCGCGAGACCCATCGACGTAGTCTTGGCACGGCGAAGCGCCTTGCTGGGCTGCTCGTCGCCGCCGACCACGTCATCACAATGGAGAATTTCGGATGCACCGCGCATATTGGGGTGCTCGGCCAGCGCTTCCTTGATGCGCGCTTCGTCACCGACCAGCAGGAACTGGAATTGCTTATGACGACGACGTGCTTCGGCCGCGCCATCGATCATCACGCGAACGCCTTCATCGCCGCCCATCGCATCAACAGCGATACGCGGCAGGCTCATGGCATTCTCCGGTTCAAATTGAGGGTCTTAAAGACCTACAGCAATGATTTCGCGGCCATTATAATGGCCACATGCATTGCACATATTGTGCGGACGCTTCAGTTCACCGCAGTTGGAGCATTCATGAAATGCTTCAGGCTTTAGCGAAT
>Ga0316202_10003018_pt1 | contig 10497 bp, 9 predicted proteins | sample 3monrhotite_MG_FD_204934 | JGI IMG/M metagenome (GOLD analysis project Ga0316202, IMG submission 204934) | Microbial mat bacterial communities from mineral coupon in-situ incubated in ocean water Damariscotta River, Maine, United States -... | ecosystem: Environmental > Aquatic > Marine >...
TGCAAACAGTGCCGGATGTCGGCCCCATTGTTGCCGCGCATGTGGTGACTTTTTTCAAGCAGGCACACAATCGGGAAGTGATTGAACAGTTGCTGGCGCAGGGTATGCACTGGCCAGCTATCGACGCAGTGGAAACGGAGAGCTTGCCGCTGGCGGGAAAAACAGTAGTGCTGACTGGCACACTGAGCAAGCTGGGTCGTAATGAAGCCAAAGAAAAACTACAGGCATTGGGTGCTAAGGTGGCAGGCAGCGTATCGAAAAAAACCGATTTGGTCATTGCGGGAGAAGCCGCAGGCTCAAAACGGGAAAAAGCAGAAGCGCTTGGCATTAACATTCTGGATGAAACAGAGCTGCTGGCATTACTGGAAAATAAGGAATAGAAATTGTATCAGTTATTCAATTTCTATTCCTAAGGTGTTGCAATAAGATGACAGGTTAACAATGGCCGTGTATTTTTATCGGGCATGTATTTTTTCCAAAGTTAGTGAACAACATAAGTGGGGGGTATAACAACATGAGCCAGAAAAATGAGGACCAACAACCTGAGTGTGCAGCAATCGTCGATTCTTCGTTGGGACAGGAGCTGGAAAAAGATGAATGCCAAGTGCTGACGAACGTGATGAAAGTACGTGCATTGACAGATGCTGAAGTGTTGGTGAAAGAAGGTGATGGTGACAATAAGTTGTTTATTCTGACGAAGGGGAAGCTCATTGTCAGCAGCGAAATCGACGGAAAAAATGTGCCTGTTTACACGATGAAAGTCGGTGAATGCGCAGGTACTCGTGCCTTTGTGGATCTGGCTCCACGCCGGGCGACCCTGACAGCAGAAGGAAATACCGTGGTTTACACCTTGGAGCCTGCTGACTTTGAGAGTTTGTTGGAATCACACCCACGTATTGTTTACAAAGTCATGCGCGGCCTGTTTCGCTTAACACACATAAACCTGATGCGCATGAATGTAGAGACGCAGGAATTGTCCAACTACATACACAAGTCAGGTGGACGGTATTAGCGAATTCAGCTACTACTAAGAGGTTTAGTGGCCGATCTCGGTGGTGAACGAAATTTGGATATAGAAAAAGCATGACTAGGGTCTGTTGACATTTCAAAGCATAGGCGATGAATATCCCAGTGAAAAGGAAAAAAGGCGATCCTGTTGGAGGGAAAACAGATTATGATCGCCTTAAAAATATGACCGAAGAGGAAATAGAGGAAAATGCAAAGAATGATCCAGATGCTCCACTCTTAAGTGAAAAAGACCTTAAAAAATTTAGGCGAGTTAATTCAGGTAAGGCGTAATCATGGAGAAAAAAATAATCAAGCAACATGTAAAAGGCCAGAAACACCTCGGAAAAACTAATTGGAAAAAGGTTATTTCTGATGCCAACAATCCAGTAATTGATAATGAAAATCCTGAATTAATCGGTAAGAAACGGTTCCAGTAACTGTGAATGGATTTGAATGTGGAAATCTGGATATCTCAATTATCATCAATCTTTGTGGGTGTGATTCCCTGCAGCTCGCCTAAAAGCGCCTACTGTTAGTGCTGCGAATATCGTCATTCCGGCGCAGGCCGGAATCTAGAGGTCGAGTCCCCTGGACACTGGCCTACGCCAGTGTGACGTGAAGAGGTTAATACCCCGCCAGCTTGCTGCGGGGGCATTTATTTGCATGAAGCTTGAAAGGTATTAACTCAAGAGTTGGTTTTAGGAAGTGATCATTTCAATTCGATTCAACTTGACCTGTTTCTTTCATGTGCTACGTTTGGTTTGTCTACAATATCGATACGACAACTATTTGGGATACATTCTATTCCGAATGAAAGTACTGTTTGTTCCGCTTAGTTACTTCGTACTTTACGAGGTTTCTCTTAGAGGGTGTCACTGCTTGATGGTGTATATATAACGAAACTTTAAAGATGGCTTGTTATTGTCGTCTACTTTTACTGATTTTTTATGTGGGCAGTGAGTTTTTTAGCTGTTTTCCTACGCCACTTAACATTAAAAAATGAATCTTACAAAGAAAGTAAATACAGAATAATTACAGGGAGTATTATATGTTTCGTTTAAAAAATATTAATCGTCTGGCTTTCTATGCTGCTGTGATTTCAGCTATCTCAGTCATTTCAACAGCTCATGCGGGTTCCATGTTGCCGAAGGATGTACAAAAGACTTGTGCTGTCTCCTCAAGTGAATTTAATAGTTGGTTTATAGAAGGTAAGCCTACCGCCCAAGGCTGGGTTAAACCTGCAAATAGTGTCGATTTCACAACGAATAATACTGTATGTGACTTTTACAAATGGGGAGCACAAATGTTTCTCTGGTTGACCTCACCAGAGGGGGATGGCCTAGTGCTGGATGGTGAGGCCATTATCAATGTCTTGCCTGCGGATGACCAAGGAAAACGTTATCTTCAAAAAAATAGAGATGGTGTTGCTTTGCCATTTAGCCTAAGAAGAGAGAAGTTTGATGATATTGGTGAGGTAGGTCAAGCAGGTGGTAGTGGTGTCTTGATGTCACAAGGTAAATCATTGGTTTATTATGGCGTTCATATAAATAACGTTTATGCCTACTTTCTCACTGGGCAGAAAACCGGAAAATTCCCAGATATGAAAAAATTCCCACGCAACAATGATGATTTACAAGATGTTGAAAAATTTGTTGCATCCAATTATCCCAACACTTGGCTGGTGGCGAAAGAAGCGCTTGTAATGGAGTTAAAAAGCTCTTGGGTTGAAGCATCTACCCTTTCCAATCCTGAAGATTTTATTCAGATGAATGCGGTGATCCCCACTTACACTCCAAACAGTAATAATACTACTTGGAAGAAAACCTCCACCAAACCCGCGAAGCTTGCCCTTGTCGGTATGCATGTTGTGGGTACGGTGCAAAACCACCCGGAGTTTGTTTGGTCTTCCTTTGAACATATTAATAATGCGCCGGATGCAAAGTATTATTACTATAACAGCAAGCGAAAATTGCAAAAAACAAGCTACTCTTCTGCTGGTAACTTTGTCTTTATGGCCTCAGGTGGCTCAGAAAATAGTGCCAACACTGAGTGCATGAAAGAAGATAAAGGTGATATCAATGCGGTAGAGAGCAATGGCAAGGTTGTCTGTGGTGGTGTGGTGCCCTCGAATACCGTTCGAGTGAACCCTTGGGGTAATGCACCTACTGCAGCATCCGCAACTAATAATACGCTACTGCTCTCCAATAATAACTCCATTATCAACCAATTAAGCAATGGGGATTTACGTAAAAACTATATTCAGATAGGTGGTATCTGGACAAGTGCCCCAACAGAAACATCTGATGCGCCAATTCCAGACACTAATGATTTCAACAGCACTGATTTACGTGGCTCATTAATCCTCGCGAACTCTACTATGGAAACCTATAATCAACCACTGGATTGCTTTACCTGCCATGAACAATCAAAGACAGCCCCCGATAGCTTCCAGCCATTCGAACTGTCACATATCTACTCACAGATTGTGCCATTGCCAATGAAGTAGCACTGGCGTTGGTGGTGGGCTTGTGAACCCCAACAATATTGGTCACTCTGTTGAGGGTTGCAGGTTTACCACCCCCTAGAAAACAAGCACAGTTTTTTTGTATAGCGGAAGATTGTCTATGCGGGCATTAATCGTTGCCAAGTATTTTTTGTAATAGTTACTTTCGATTCCCCCACGAGCCGTGAAAACTTGCTGTGAAACGCCTTCGGGCAGCGCACTGATAGAGGGGAAAAATATCGCTTCCTCTGTAAGTTCTGATGCCATTTGCTGTATACGTAACGCACTGGAATCGTCCAGTGCGAGTTCTGCAAAACGAATACCAGCTCGGTCGGCCGCCAAGTCAACAAAACTGAAGCCAGATCCCCCTTGTTGCGCATCGAGCAACTCCTTGAATTCACCGATGGCAAAACTTAGTCCGCTGTCCGAAATAATTTCCAGTGCCGCAGAAAAAATGAAATGCAGGCGCAGATCATCACGGCTTGCCAGCACTATGTGGTTTTTGGCGGGCGGGCAGCTCTGAAAGGTTTTTTCATCAATCGCACCAACAACAGAATCAAAATTAGCGGACCCTAGAAATATAGCGAGCGCCAATAATGCTGCTCGGTTTTCTTCACCAGGTTTCTCACCTATAAGACTGCGTTTTCCTGCAAAAGAGAATGCGCTGCTTAAATAGTACCCCAGCGAGACATCGTCAATACCGCTAATTTGTTCATGAAATTCACACAGCATTTGATAATAGAGTTTGACGATTTTAGGGTCACCCAGTAATGCCAAGTCATTACGAATTTCCTTAACTCTTCCTTTGGTTTTGTTTATAGCCTGCCTTAACCCGACAACAGGTTGATAAACAATCTGCAATTTTGAGTTGCGAACCTGAATTGATTCTATTGCGTTTATTAATGCAGTACCGATAGCCTCTCCACTTAGTAAGTTATTCAATAAAACTTCAGCGACTGATAGCGCAAATGTCCCAGGAATTTCTACACTCCCAATCGACACATTGTTGACAATCAGGCCGTTGGGTGAGGGGTCGATGGTTATTGCCAAGTTTATATAATCACCAAATGGATTTTTGGGCGCATAAAATGTGAAGGCCCCCTTAATGCCAATTGGTGTAATATTTACCCGACCTTTAAATCCTTTAATGCCACGCATGGCTAATGCGATGATGCCGTTGATCTCATTTTGTGACATCGTGAGCTCAGAGCGTTGCGAGGATGAAGCGTTGAGCAAGTCGCCATAGAGTTGTTTGGCAATCTTTTTTGCTTTGACTGCGCTGTCTGTATCAACATTTGCCGTTTTTTCGACAAGCGGATACGAGTCGCTGATATATGTCAATGCAGTCAATGGGATAACAATAAATACTAATATTGCTGTTATGCTACTGATAGCCCAAAAGCCTGGTTTGTAGCTGCGTTGTTTGTTTTGTTTGATCATAGGTATATTTCTAATGCCGAAATTATCGAAGTATCAGGAGAATCAATAGAGCCAAACATGATCGATTTAAAAGTCTACAGTGCTATATACCCGTGGCGATTGAGATTTAGGTTTTATTGCACGCCTTCTTCATTCCATGGCTGCGTTGAAAATCCTCGCAATAGTCTGGCTATTACTCGTCATTTCGCCTTGCCATGAAATGAATATGACGCACACTAAAAGCCTAAATCTCAAACGCCACGGGTATATCTGTGGCATTTGGGCTAACTGTACGCCTCATTGATTCTTAACCACAACAAGCTGACAGGAGAATAAATCCAATGTTCATCGTATTTCTTAAGTTTTCGAGTAACAAAAGCCAAGCCAGCCAATTCATGGAAGGGCACAATGAGTGGATTAATCGTGGCTTCAATGACGGTGTATTTTTATTGACCGGGAGCCTTCAATCTAATTTGGGTGGTGGGATTGTGGCGCATAATACCTCGTTGTCAGATCTTCAACGCAGAGTAAAGGATGATCCTTTTGTGTCTGAAAATGTTGTCGAAGCGGAAATTCTTGAAATTACGCCGTCAAGAACCGAGGAGCGGCTAAGCTTTCTGCTCGACTGAGTCGTTTGCTTAATGTGTTTCTGCCTTGATGGTATTTTGCCTGTCAAGAATCTGGACTGAGCTGTAGGCCCCCCGTTCGAGTTTAAGCAGCAGGCAGGGGCTGCTAATCATCTGCGCAACCATGGCGTCGGCGGGGGGTTGTATCCAATCCAGCGTCAGACGCGCTTGGCCTTGTGTGATGTGTAGGTTATTGGTTTTGCTCAGAGCGATTTGATAGCCCAGTGTAGGCTGTTGCCCCATTTCGACTAACAGGGCGATTTCATGTTGAAAATCCAGTTTCGGTAGTGGTATGGGCTTGTTGCCCAGTGTTGTACCCTGGATTCCTTTGAGGCTGGCTTCCAGTTGCCGGGGGTTATCAATCCAGGTGGCTGTCGGGTTGGTCTGGCTGCGGCCGCATTGCTGGTTTGCGTATAGCGCTTCAACAGCAGGCTGCTTGTCTGCTGCTTCCGGAGCACTGTGTGTGTCCGGTTGACCGATGGCTATCAGCGCTAGCAGCAGCAAAGCAGGCGCTATGACGAGCGTGAATCGTGTCTTCATCATGCTCAGGGGGCCCGCTTGCTTGGTAAACGATGGATGTCTGTGCCACGAGTCAGGGTGTCGGAGGTTGACTGGCTTTGGTTTTGCAGGCCAATGCTGAAGCCGGTGGTAAAATCCAGTCCGGTATGGTTGTCGCTGACACCAATGGTTTTGGGTTGGACCTGTGTGATATAGGCACCGCAGGCTTCACCAGCATCACAAATGATGCCGTCGTTGTTTTGGTCAGTGCCGGTAATGATGAAGTAGTTTTGCCCGGCTGAGAAGTCAACATTGTCAAACTGGAAGTTGTAGTTTCCATTCTGGGCGCTGCCTTCCCATTGCATGAGCGGTGTGTCGGTATCCGCATTGATCAGTAGAATATACTGGTAACCGGCATTGGTACTGGTATTGGTATTTTGCTCCCTCACTTGCTGGATCACCGGTACGGTAACGGTGTTGACGGATGAGACGATGGTGATGTTGGCCGTATAAGTGCCTGCTGTCAGTCCAGTTCTGTCTATCGTAACTTGGTAGCTGCCAAGCTGGGTCGAGGCATCCACAGAATCGGCTGTTACTGTCAGCCATGAGGCATCGTCGTTTACTGAAGTGACGGTGAGTACGCCAGAGCCGCCAGTGACCATGGATAAGGAGAGATTGGTTTCGTTGTTGCCGAAGTTCAGCGAAGTGGGGGATACGTTGAGTAGTGGCTTGTCCAGGTTGCCACCTCCGGCCAGCAGGGTGGCTTCGTTCACCGCCTTACGCGCGTCGATGAGGCCGTGGCCGAACTGGTCATCGCGGCCAGGGGAGCCCAGATCCTGGACAATTTTACCGTTACTCAGCAGGTTGTCCACGTCGGTGGGCGTCAGGTCGCTGTGGACCGATTTCATCAATGCCACAACACCGGCCACATGGGGAGTAGCCATCGAAGTACCTTGAAATTCGGTGTAGATATCAAATTTGATGTTTTCGCCAGAATCATCGCCAACCGTGCTGAGAACGCCATCCAAACGGCCATCACCATTAACATCACGGGAGGTGTCTCCGCCGGGTGCGGCTACGTCGATGGCGGAGCCAAAATTGGAGTACCCGGCCAGTTGTTTGTTGATATCGACCGCACTGACGGATATCACGCCGGCATAGCTGGCGGGATAGCTGGGGGTGTCGGTACGACTGTTGCCGGCTGCTGCAACGACCACTATACCGGCATTGCGGATATCGGTAATAAGGTTTTGCACGGTTTGAAAAGGTGGTCCACCACCAAGGCTGAGATTGATGATATCAGCCTTTTGGGCTGGCACAGTGCCGGAATCATTGCTTAGGCCAGCGGCGTAACGCATGGCTTGCAGAATGTCATAGCCCGTTCCGCCGCCAACACCGAGGGCGCGCAATGGCATGATTTTTACGCCTGGCGCTACACCGGCTATACCGGAACCGCCAGGGCCGAAATGGGTTGCAGCAGCAATGGTGCCAGTCACATGGGTGCCATGGAAAGAACTTCTGCCTCCGGGAGATGCCTTGTCGCCGGTATCATCCGGGTTGTTATCAATACCGGGTTCAGCGTCCTGAGAGATGTCGTCGCTGCGAATGAAGTCGTAACCACCATCGGCGGAAAATTGTCCCTGCAGGTCGGGGTGATCAAGCAGGACGCCAGTGTCGATGACCGCTACGATGACACTGGAATCGCCGGTACTAACCTCCCAGGCACCGGGTAAATTGATGAGTGGATAATGCCATTGGAATTTGTAGAAGGGATCAGTCGGTTCTTGCTGGGTTTGACGAATATAATTGGGTTCGGCATGCAGCACATCCTTGCGTTTGCGCAGAGCCTTGATCACTTGCAGGGTATCCATTTTTAACTGTTTTTCAGGGTTTGCTGAACGGAATTGCCCTATCGGTCCGGCGCTCTGTTTCGTGCTGATACCCAGTGTACGGAAACTTGTCTGACGGTTCTGAAGATTCCCCAGCCCCAGCAGCATGGCTCGATCATTGGCACCTGCTTTGGCCTGTAAGCCAAGGCTGGATGCCCGGGTTGCCAGGGTTTGGGCGGTATTTGAGGATAGTGTGTTGTTGCTGAAATGCGCGATGGCGTCACCTGGCACGAAGTCGTCTGTTAATACCAGCCTGTCGGTGGTGTATGAGGCCGTGCCCTGCGCATTTTGGCCGACTACTAAAGCATAATTTGAGTAACCATCATTGGCATTGAATTCATCGTCATAGGCAAATACCACGATGACATAGTCGCCGGATTCGGTAACGGTGAGGGTTTCCGTCTTGCCGGTACCCATCGATATATCGTCTGGGTCGCTCAGGTCGATGTTGCCATTATCTTTATACAGATACAGATCCAGATCACCCGTGGTGTGGTCGGCGATATTGAGAGTGATACCTTGGTTGGCGGCCAGATTAACGCGAAAGAAATCCACTGGGTCACCGGAAGAAGATGAACGGCCTGTGTTACCAGTACCAGGGGCATTTACGTAACCGCCCAGCATCACCGGGTTGGGGATTGTCTGGGCCTGATCGGGGTTATCGTTGCTCGTATAGGGGGCGTTGGGGTCGTTAATGTCGCTGTCTGCCATTGAGCCCGCAGCCCCGAGTACTGTACCGCTGAGGGCGCCCATGGCGACAATGGTTTGGCTCGTACTGTCGTTGCTTCCTCTCTCGTTGGTCACAGTGAGAGTGATAATGTAGCTGCCGGGATTAGTGAAAGTATGGCTGGTCGTGATGCCGCTAGCGGTGTGGCCATCGCCGAAATTCCAGTTATAGTCAGCGATCTGGCCATCATTATCCGATGAGGCCGAGGCATTGAGATTCACTGCCAGTGGTGCGACACCGCTATCAGGAGTAGCAGTGAAGCTGGCGGTGGGCAGAATGTTTGGATCGCTGTCTACGTTTTCGTCTTTGTCAGAGCAACCGCCGAGGATGCCGAGCAGGCTGAGCAATAGCACGATCCGTTTTACAGGATGAATAGCTCTGTTATGTGGCACAAAGTGGCTTCCCCCTGGCATCAGGTTGTCCTCTTTTTTATTTTAATCTCTGATGTTTCAATTTCTCGCAATTTAAGAAATGGATACGTAATAATTTCCCTGTTTGACATCTTGGCCTTGTCTCCTGAATTACTCTATCTGCCTCATCCATGGGGTCGTTATCTTCGGAATAGAATCACTATTTCTGTGCTTTTGTTCAATCAGAACGAATGAATACGAACTGGATCTGAACCGCGAATACTGCCACCCCAGCATGCTTTCAGCCGGAATCCGGTACAGCTTCCCTGCTTGTTGAGTGATTACTCTTTTTGCTCGATTTTTGCTGTTTCACGCAGGCCGCTGATGTAAGTCTCGATCAGTTTGTTTTGCAGACCCACACGAACTTGCTCTCTGACTTCATCAAACGATGGTGGATTCACTAATCGGGTATCTTCCAGCAGAATGATATGCCAGCCGAACTGGGTTTTTACAGGTGTTTTGCTGTAGCTGCCTTTTTCAAGTTTGTTGGCGGCATCAGAAAAGGGCTTGACCATCTGGTCCGTAGAAAACCAGCCGAGGTCGCCGCCATCTCCGGCGCTGGGACCGGTGGACTTTTCGTTGGCCAGGGTGGCAAAGTCTGCGCCTTTGTCCAGTTCAGCGATGACTGCTTTGGCGTCGTCCTCTTTTTCTAACAGGATGTGGCGGGCCTTGAGTTCTTTGCCGCCGAGTTCACCTTCACGATTTTCGTATTCTTTTTTCAGATCCTCATCGCTCACTGCAAATCGATCTGATGAGCGATTCAGCATGCGGCTAGCGATAAGGTTAACACGCTGATGCGCTACCTCGTTGATGATGGCAGGTGTCCGGTCGATGCCGATACTGACGGCATCCTGGTAAATTAATTCGCGGTTAATCAGCTCCTCAATTAATGCGGCACGTTGCTGACCTTTGGGCATTTCCGGTGGCAGTCCACGTTGTCCGGCATAACGTTTGAGTGTCCATTCAGTAATGTTGGTTCCGTTGACAATAGCAATGATATCTTTATCAGCGGCCAATGCGATGCTGGTCGTGCTGGCAAAAACGATAGTGGTGGCAAAAAAAACAGAAGCCAGTGTGAGAGGGGTCGATTTCACGTTATGTCCTTTACTTAGTTATTCAATTCTTCAGGTGTCAGGGCTTTGATACTCAAGGCATGGATGTCAGTATTCATGGCGTCGCCCAGCGCATCATAAACCATGCGGTGTCGTGCCAGCATGTTTTCCCCTGCAAAGGCTGTAGACACGATGGTGGCCACAAAGTGTCCGCCACCGCTGCGTGCGCCAGGGTGACCGGCATGCAAATGGCTTTCGTCAATGATGTCCAGTTGCTCAGGGGAAAAGGCCTCGGTCAGTTTTTCGCGGATCATGTCGATGCGTTCACTCATATTGTTTTTCTCGGTGGGGTTTTATAAAGAAAG
>Ga0316202_10003019_pt1 | contig 10495 bp, 6 predicted proteins | sample 3monrhotite_MG_FD_204934 | JGI IMG/M metagenome (GOLD analysis project Ga0316202, IMG submission 204934) | Microbial mat bacterial communities from mineral coupon in-situ incubated in ocean water Damariscotta River, Maine, United States -... | ecosystem: Environmental > Aquatic > Marine >...
GCAGGACCACGCGCGTCTCGGGGCCGAGGAGGAGGCTCATGCCCCTGGCGCTCCGCTGGACCAGCCGGAACGGGTTGATGCCGTTGCTGACCAGATCCTTCTGGAGGCGCTGGAAGAGCATCTCGACGTCCCGCGCGTCCTTCTCGGGGCGCCGGGGCCACAGCCCCTGCGCCAGCTCGGTGCCCGACACCGCGTCCCCGCACGACCTCGGAGCCGGCGGCTTGATGAGCAGCCCGAGCAGGCGGGCACGCAGCTCAGAGAGGCGCACCGTGGCCGAGAAGTCCGGATAGCTGAGGTCGATCTCTGCGCCGCTGCGCAGCAGGCGGAAGCCGATCTCACTCGCCGGGGGCTCCTGGATCCAGGCCATGGTGACCGCGTTGGCCACGTCCAGCTCGCGGAAGAGCTTCAGCTGAACCGCGCCAACCTGGATGCGGGCGTCGGTGTGGATCGAGAGCATCTGCTGGAGCGGCGCAGCTTCTCCGTCGATGCTGGCGGGGACGCGGAAGGTCGCCAGCATCGCACCCTGCGCGCGCTCAAATTGCACCGCCTGCTCCGGACAGCCCGGCACGCGGAGCGTGTCGCTCTCTCCGCCCCCCACCGAGAAGCTCGCCTGCGGAGAGCGCACCAGCCCGCCCCCGCTCAGCTCGATGGTCCAGTGCGCGCGGGGCGTGGCCTCCTGGGGGCCGTGGATCGTCATCTGCTCGCCAGGGAAGCCGAGCACGTCCCCTGCCTTCAGCTCCGTCCAGCGCTTGATCGGCCGCCGGCCGACCAGCACGACGTTTGCGCCGGTCACAAACAGCTTGAGGCCGTCGTCGTCCGGCCGGATCAGGGCGTGGATGCGGCTGGCCCGGTGGTCGGAGAGGAGCAGGTGGCACGAGGCGTGGCGCCCGATCAAGATCCCGGCATCGCCGACGCGGATCTGGAGGCCATCCGATCGCTCGATTCGGAACACAGCGTCTTCAGTGGAGCCCATCTTCATCGAGCCTCGGTGCTTGTGGTCAGCCGCGCGACGCCGGCGTAGGCGCCGTCGACTCGGATCGCGACCTCGTGCTCAGGGGGAGGCGTCGCCGGCGCGCCTGGGAGCACAGACAGAAAGGCCGGAAGGACCGAGTCGAACAGGTATCCATCCAGCGCGTCCCGCTCCCGCCCGACCATCTGCTCGGCGAAGCTGAGCTTGGCGAGCCAGCCAGACGGCTGCTCGGGGTCCGAGACCACGTCGATGACGCGCCCGTCCACACACAGCCCGATGTCCTGGTCGTCCTCCAGGCAGACGACGTCGCCCGGCTCCCAGCGGTGCATCGTGCGCACGTAGGCGAGGTCGCTGTTGAGCCGGACGATGTCGACCGGCGTGCGCTCGCCAGTCTCGGCGGTGCCGTGCGCGGGGAGCTGGACGGGGAAGGTGTAGGCCTCGTCCGAGGCCCGCCGCTGGTACGCGTACAGCAAGGTGTAGAGGGCGACCGCAGAGAACCAGACGCAGAACAGGATGGTGAACGCACCGGCGACCGGGTGGAGCAGGCCCTGGCTCAGGCCCCACACGCCAGCGCCCAGCGAGACGAGGTTGAACGCACCGATCGCAACGATGGGGACAATTATCGTGCTCGGGAGCCCGTGCTGGCGCCCCTTGGGGGTCACCTCGAAGACCAGCCCCTTCGGACTGAGCAGCGCCAGCGAGGCATACAGGCCGATCGGGGTGTTCACCAGGTTGAAGCACTCGCCCATGAACATCCGATAGTGGGGGTACGCCACGAGGCGGATCATCGTGACGTCCAGGGCGACCTTCGCAGCCAGGACCGGGACGGCGATGTTCGGGTCGGCGTGGATCGGCGCGAGCCCGAAGAGCAGGTAGAGCCCAGGCGCGAGGAAGCAGACGAGCCGGGGGTAGGCGTTGAGCCAGCCGCTGAGCGCGCCGAAGTAGCTGACGCGCTGCCAGGCCCCCAACCCCTTCTTCCACAGCGGGTTCTCCATCCGGAGGATCTGCATCGAGCCCCGCGCCCAGCGCATCCGCTGCACGGCGTAGGCAAGCGGCGTCTCCGGCGCGAGCATGTAGCCGAGCGCTTCATCGATGAACACGCTCTTGTAGCCGAGGGCGTGCAGCCGCATCGAGGTGTAGATGTCCTCGGTGATGCTGCCAGTGGCGATCCCGCCGACCTCCTCGAGCGCGCTGCGCCGGATCAGCCCGCCGGTGCCGATGAAGAACGCGGTGTTCCAGCGGTCGGAACGCGTCTGGATGACGTGGTGGAAGAGGCTGGACTCGTGCCACATCTGGCGAACCCGTCCCCCGACCGCGTGCTGGAAGCTCTCCAGGTTGTAGTAGAGCTGCGGGATCTGGACGAGCGCGACACTCGGATCCGAGAAGTAGCCCAGCAGCCGAGTCAGCAGCTGCGGCCGGACGACGTGGTCGGCGTCGAGGATGAGGACCACGTCGCCGCTGGTCTGCGCGAGGGCGCTGTTGAGGTTGCCGGCCTTGTAGTGGGTGTTGTCGGGCCGGGTGAGGTAGCCGACCCCCAACTCCTCCGCGAGCCGACGCATCTCTTCCCGGCGGCCGTCGTCAAGGATCCAGGTCTCATGAGGGTACTCCAGCGACCGGGCCGCCACCGCGGTCGCCCGGACGAGGTGAAGCTCCTCGTTGTAGGTCGGGATGAGCACGTCGACCGTCAGCCCGACAGGCGGCTCGGGCACCGGGCCGGATCGGGCGCCTCCCAGGAGGTTCACGTACAGCGGGACGGTGAAGCTCAGCATCCCAAGCTCCGCCAGCAGGAAGAGGATCGGGTAGACCTGCGTCCCCTCGCCCAGGGTCCCCGTGATGCGCCAGGTGAAGTACGCCACCGCGATGAGCAGGTGCAAGCAGACCATCGCGACCGCGAGCGGCCGGCTGCGCAGGCGACCGGGCCCTTCACGACTCCAGCGCGCGATGCTGTGCGCAGTCGTGGTCACGGGGGGAGAATCTTCAGCGCTCGTCACAGGCTTCCGCCTCACGTTGAGCCCGACCGCAGCCACGGATTACCGAGTTCGGTCGGGTGGTATGTCTCACAGTTTCGCCAGCTCGTCGTCGAGGGAGAAAATACCGGCAGCCCCAACGGAAGCGAATATCAGCCCTGTTGCAGGAGGCGGGGCATGCGAAACCCCACTGCTATGAGATCAATCGATGCCTACCTATGCAGCACTCTTCCTCGCCGCGTCGGCGTGTGCGCCCCAACCACCCGCCGAGCCCGCCGAGCCCGCCGAGCCCGCCGAGCCCGCCGAGCCCGCCGAGCCCGTCGCCGTGGAGGCTGCGCCTGCCGAGCCGGTGCAGCCCCTGGTCGATGTGCCCCACCGAGAGGGCCTCGCCCTGGTGTGGCACGACGACTTCGAGCACCTCGACGCGGCCCGGTGGTCGACCAGCCCACACACCTTCGAAAAAAACGCCGCCCAGTTCGACGCCGCGATGGTTCGCACCGAGCACGGGCGGCTGGTCATCGGCCTCGATCAGGCGCCAGCGCCCACCGCCGACGGGCGCAGCTACCTCGGCGGCGAGCTGCGGACCGCCGAGACCTTCACGTACGGCCGCTTCGAGGCCCGAGCCCGGTTCGCGCGTGGGAGCGGGGTCGTCTCGTCGCTGTTCACCTTCTACGACCACCTCTCTGACCCGGATCTGGAGGAGAACTGGAACGAGATCGACATCGAGTTCGTCGGAAAGAGCCCCGAGAAGGTCCAATTCAACATCATGTACTGGGACGACAGCAAGGCCCAGCAGAGCCACGAGCACTTCATCGAGCTGGGCTACGACGCCACCGCCGAATTCCACGACTACGCCATCGAGTGGCTGCCCGAGGCGATCAACTTTTACGTCGACGACGTCCTGGTCCACAGCCAGGCCGAGCACGTCCCCGCGCGCATGAAGCGCCCCTCCCGGCTGATGCTGAGTGTCTGGCCGGTCTCAGGCGAGCAGGGCATCGTCAACTGGGCCGGCGCGTTCGACGACAAGGTCCTCCCAGCCGCCGCCCTCTACGAGTGGGTCCGGGTCTACGCGCACGCGCCCGAGGGCTAAGCGATGGTGATCTGAGCGTCCGGCTCGACCCGGAAGCGGGTCGCGTGGCCGTTCTTCGATCGCTCCAGCACGAGGAACGGGTTGACCCCGGCCTTGAGGAGGTTCTTCCGGACCCGGTGGATGAGCAGGTTGAGATCAACGTGCCCCTTCCCGGGCTGGTTGGGCCACAGCCGGGGAAGGATCTGTTCGTCGGGGACGAAGTCGCCCGGCGAGAGGCCGTCGGGCTGGAGGAGGGCCGCGAGCAGGCTGAACCGCAGCTCTGAGAGCTGCACGCTGAGCCAGCGCTCAGAGAGCCGGAGCGCGACCTCGCCGCCCCGCGGAAGGAAGGTGCACCGGACCTCTGCAGGGAGCGGAGCCTCTGCGAAGACGGTGGTGCCTCCCTCGCTGTCGTCGACTGGAAAGAAGCTGACGGACTGCTCCCCGATCTGGAGAGCTGCCCCAGGCGGGACCTCCAGCACGCTCTCGGCCGCGACCAGCTCGCCACCGAGGCGAGCCGCGACGGCGCAGTCCAGCAGCAGGCGCCCCTGGAGTATCTGCACCTGGACCGCGTGCTCAGGCCAACCGGGGACCACCACGTCCGAGCGGCCCCCGCCGAGGGTGTACTCCTGCCGGTTTGGCTGCATCAGCGCCTGCTCCGCGCCCCGATCCAGCATCCACGCCCCCCCTGCTGTTCGCGTCCCCTCCAGGATCACGGTCAGGGTCATCCCCGGCAGGCCGACGCGGTCCCCGTGCTGGAGCGCGCGATCACGGCGGAGGGCGGTGTCGTTGAGCAGCGTGGTGTTCCGCCCCAGCGGAAACAGGACAGGCCCCGTGGCTCCGAAGCGGACGAGGGCGTGGTGCTTGCTGGCCCGATGGTCCCGGAGGATCAAATTGCACCGGGCGCTTCGGCCGATCAGGAGGCCCGCAGGGCCCACGGAGATGCGGCTGCCGTCAGGCTGCTCCAGCCAGCACCGGTTGTTCAGGAGATCGGATCGCACTCCCACCTTATAGCCGCCCGCTCGACCCCATGTTCCCGGATGTAAGGCCCGATCAGGACCCTCAGGGCGGCCGGGGCCAGCCCTGCAACACCCCTGCTATTCGTCCCAGCCGGCCCCCGGTGTAGTGCTGTTCCACCGATCGCACCGTCCTTCCAGCACTGCGGACCCCGATGCTCCCCACTCTCCTCCTGCTCTCCGGCGCGGCGTCTGCCGACCCGATCGTCATCCACCACACCAACCAGCCGGTCCGGATCGACGGGGTGCTCGACGAGGCGGCGTGGCAGTCCGCCCCGCTGGTCGATGACTTCCAGATGCACCTCCCCGAGAAGGACGGCCTCCCGCCCGGCCCCTCCGAGGTCCGGGTGATGCAGGACGAGCAGTACGTCTACTTCGGGGTGCGCTTTGTCGACGGAGACAGCGCGCAGCCCGCGTGGCTCTCTGCCCGAGACGACACCCCGGACAAGCGCTTCGCGGTCATCCTCGACACCAACCGCGATCGGCAGAGCGCCACCGTCCTGTTCCTCAACGCCCTGGGCGTGCAGCAGGACTTCATGTGGTACCAGGGCGGCTGGAACGTCGAGTTTGACCTCTACTTCCAGTCGAAGGGCCGGCAGACCGAGGACGGCTTCGAGTTGGAGATCGCCGTCCCGTTCCGCTCCCTGAGCTACGCCAGCGAAGAAGAGCAGACCTGGGGCATCATCTTCCTGCGCAGCGATCCGTCGTTGGGGCACCACTACTCCACGCCGCACCTCACCGACGCGCTGTTCGTCGACCCCCGGATGCTGGAGCACACCGCGGATCTGGTCGGCGTGCGCCCGTCCGCGCCCGGCGTCGGCGTCGAAGCGATCGCCACCATGACCGGCGTCCAGGCAGCGGCGCGCGGCGAGGACGGTGCGCTGTCGTACAGCGGCGCCGAGCCCTGGCACGACGCCGTGCGCCCCGGCGCCGAGCTCCGGCTGCGGGTGACGCCGGACGTGCAGCTCGGCGTGGTCGGAAACCCGGACTTCTCGGACGTCGAGTCCGACGCGACGCGCTTCAACCTCAACGAGCGGTTCACCTGGCAGCGGCCAGAGAACCGAAACTTCTTCACCACCGACGCCAACCGGTTCGGCGACGAGCTCTCCACGCTCTACACCCGCGGGCTGGTGCAGCCCGTCTACGGCGCGCGCTTCGCGGGCGTCTCTGGGCCGGCGACGTTCGGCGTGCTCAACGTGCTCGATCGGGCGCCCTCCTGGTCGCTGGACTGGGACGGGAGCCCAGGGTGGGACGAGGCGGACGTCCAGGGCGCGATGGCCGCGACGACCTTCGCGAGGATGAAGGTCCGGATCCAGGAGAGCGACGTGGGCATCCTGGCGGCCGAGAAGCGGCTCATCGGTGGCAGCGGGGGCACCAACACCGTCAGCGGGGCGGACCTCCGGGTGCCGATCACCGACAAGCTGTACGCCGTCGGCGCCGCGCAGCGCTCGGTGACCACCGACGCCAGCGGCACCGCGACCGACGGCCACCGCGTGATGGCAGTGCTGACGCAGCCCTCCGGCAGCGGGCTGCGCTGGCGGGTGGCCACGCTGGACGTCTCTGAAGCCTTCCGAGCAGAGACGGCCTTCATGCCGGACTCTGGCCTCAACCTGACCAACGGCTACGTGGAGCGCTTCCTCACCCCCGGCGGCCGGATCGAGAACATCACTCCGCGCATGTCCGGATACCTCCGGCTCGATCGAGACGGAGAGGTCTGGCACGGCCAGGAATTCCGAACCGCGCTGACGGTCAACGGCATCCACAAGCTCACCGCGCAGGTCTCAAACAACCAGGTCCAGCTCAACGCCGGAGACAGCGGCCCGATGCTCAAGGGGCAGCTGGAGTACACCAAGGACGCGGTCACCACCTGGAGCTACAACCTCGGCGGCAGCTACGGCCAGGACTGGCACTGGGGTGCCAGCGCGGTCTCGGTGGGCGCCCGAAGCTTCGCGGGCCTCACGCTGCGGACCCGCTCGAACCTCTTCCTGACCACCACCACCGAGGTCGCCCGCGTCGACCCTAAGGGCGCCGACCCGGAGCAAGCCGCGACCCTCCGCGCCCTGGCGACCTGGCAGCTCACCCCCGGAGTGCGGCTGCGAGTGATCGAAGAGGTAGGCAACAACACCGCCTGGGACCAGCAGTGGCTGACCAGCTCCGCCCTGCTCCACCTCCAGGCGCGAGTGCGGACCGAGGCGTGGCTGGGCTACAGCGAGCGGCGCGACCTGCTGGCGGGCGAGTCCGAAGAACACATCGTCTTCGTGAAGCTGTCCGGCAGCCTCCAGCGGTGACTCAGCCCCCCCACCAGCGCGAGAGCACGTCCTCTGCCGGCATCCCCATCGGACAGTACAGGTCTGGCTCGCGGCGGTCAGCGGTGAACCACTTCCACCAGTAGATGCCCGCCAGCCACGGCCGCTCCGCCGCTGCGGCCAGGAGCGCTTCATACGCCCTCGCCTGGAGGGCCGGGTCGGCAGGCCCCTCCAGGCCCTGGTCCCACGGCCGCTTCGTCGCCCCGCTGATCGCCTGGCAGCCGGCCTCCAGAAACAGCACCGGCCGCCCGGCCCGCTTCGAGAGCGCCTCCAGGCCGTCGAGGTGCGGCTTCCAGGCCACGGCGAGGTCCACGGCGGAGGGGCTCGCGCCGGACTCCAGCGGGTAGTAGGCGTTGACGCCGATGAAGTCGTAGGCCGACCAGTCCGCGAAGGCGTCGACCTCCTGCCACCAGTTGGCCGCGTAGCTCAGCGAGCCGCCGTACACCGCGCGGCACCGCGCAGCGATGTCTGCCCAGGCGCCGGGGTTGTCGGTGGTCGCCTGGAGGTACTCCAGGCCCACCACGTACAGCGCCGCGCCCACCTCTTCAGAGAGGCGCGCGTAGTGCTCCGCGAAGGCTGCGTACGCCGAGAACCACGCGCCCCAGTCCGCGGGCTGGATGTCCTGGCGCGACTTGCCGCCGTCCCAGAACGCCCGGCACCACAGGTGCGGCTTGATGCAGACCGCCAGCCCCAGCGACTGCGCCTGGGCCGCCTCTCGGCGGAGGGCATCGTCGGTGAGGGTCCGGTCCAGGGTGCTCCCGAAGCGGATGTCTGTGCCGCTCAGCTCTGGGAGATACCCGAACGGCGTCAGCGCCACGTGGCTGACGCCGAGGTCGCGCAGGCGGCGGAGCTGCCCGAGCGAGGCCGCCGAGCCGTAGCCGAGGTCCTTGCGGTGCAGGTGTGCGTGGTTGAAGCCGGCGTGGAAGCCGGGCGGGGGCGGCTGCGGCTCCAGGGAGGGCGCGTGCTCGTCGCCCGGCGAGCGCCGGAGCAGGCCACAGCCGCCCAGCAGGCCCGCGGCGGCGGCGCCTGAGATCAGCGTGCGTCGGCTAGTAGAGCTGCTGCTCATCAGTCAGGGCGATAACCTCCTCGAAGGTCGTCAGGCCCTTCGCGATCTTCTTGATCCCGTACTCCCGAAGGGTCAGCATGCCGTCGTTGAGGGCCTCGCGCTTGATGTCCTGCGAGGTCGCCTTCTCGTTGATCAGGCGCTGGAGGCGCGGTGTGATCGGCATGACCTCGAACAGGCCGGTGCGGCCCCGGTAGCCGGTGTAGCGGCACTTCACACAGCCGCGGCCGCGCTTGACCTTCAGGCGCCGCCCGCGGGCGCCGGGGATGCGCAGGGCGCGCGCCTGCTCCTCGGTCAGCACGTCGTCCTCGGCGCAGCTCGCGCAGACCTTGCGCACGAGCCGCTGCGCAATGACGCCGACGAGCACGCTCGATATGAGGAACGGCAGCCCCCCGAGGTCCATCAGCCGGCCGATCGCGCCCGCCGCGTCGCTGGTGTGGATCGTCGACAGGACCGCGTGGCCCGTCAGCGCAGACTGGATGACGTTGTCAGCGGTCTCTTCGTCTCGGATCTCTCCGACCATGACGATGTCCGGGTCCTGGCGCAGCACGCTCTTGAGCGCCGTCCCGAACGTCAGCCCGATCCGCGGCTGCATCGCGATCTGGTTGAACTTCTCGTGGACCATCTCGATCGGGTCTTCGAGCGTGATGACGTTGACCCGCGGGGAGCACAGGTAGTGGAGCGACGAGTACAGCGTCGTCGTCTTCCCCGAGCCCGTCGGCCCGACCACCAGCGTCAGCCCGGAGCTGGACTCGATCATGCGGCGGTAGTGGGCCAGCTCTCGCGGGAAGAATCCGAGGTGCTCCAGGTCCTGGAGGAGCACCCCCGGATCGAACACGCGCAGGACCACTTTCTCGCCAAACGCCGTCGGGATCGTCGAGATCCGGAGCTCGACCTCGTACTTCTGGTACTGCGTCTTGAACCGGCCGTCCTGCGGGCGCCGCCGCTCGGCGATGTCCAGCCGCCCCAGCATCTTCATCCGAGACACCATCGCCGGGTGAACCACCCGCGGCAGCCGGTGGATGCGGTGCAGCACGCCGTCGATCCGCATGCGGACCACGCTCTCTTCCCGCTTCGGCTCCAGGTGGATGTCGCTCGCCCGGTGCTCCAGCGCATAATGGATCAGGAACCACACCGCGCGGACGACCGGCTGATCCGTCGGGTCCGCCGACGTGATGCTGTCCAGCGCGTACAGCTGCTCCAGGTTCGAGATGTCCGGGCCGTCCCGGCCAAACTCGACCTCTGCCGCGCGCATCGAGCGCCGGAAGCCGTGGAACTCTGCGATGATGCGGAGAATCTGCGACTTGGTCGCCATCACCGGGTTGATCTGCTTGCCCTTGACCCGCGTGATGCTCGCCAGGAGCTCCCGATTCCACGGCTCCGCCATCGCGAGCGTCAGCGCCTGCGGAGACTCGTCGATCGCGATCACGAGGTGCCGCTCTGCGAAGGGGCCGCCGAACGCGTTCGTCACCACCTGGTAGTCCAGCTTCAGCGGATCCAGGATCACGAACGGCACGCCGGTCTTCTCTGCGATGAGCCGCGTGATCAGCTCCTCGTTGACGACCTCGTCCGCGTTGTCGTGGCGGGGAAAGCGGAAGCTGGAGATCAGCTCGATCTCCGAGATCGCGTAGCTGATCCGCTGGCGGCCCATCATCCGGCGCATCTCGGCGCGCTTGTCCAGGAGGATGTGGCGTGCCCGATCCTCCCCGCGGTTCAGCACGTCCTGGCGCTGCCCAGCGCGGATCATGCCCTTGGCGAGGAGGTAGTCGAGAAATTCGATGAGGCGTTGGCGGTTGATCACTCCACGAGGGTAGCACCCCGCTGGCGAAGCCAGCAGATCGCACACGCACGGAGGGCGATCCGCGACCCGGTGGAGGTGCTCCAGGGCCAGCTGCGGTGGTCAAAAGCGTTTGCTTGTGGCCCCCCACTCCACGTCGATCCCGAACCGCGTCAAGCGCTGGATTTCCGTGTCGTCACAGGAGGCCGCGAGCAACCACAGGCGCTCTCACATATGGCCGAACTGGCGTGATTATCGTGCTACACTGGGCGTCCTCTCTCAGCCTGTGCGGTCGCATTGAAGAAGAAGAATCGTCTGTTGCGGGTGCTG
>Ga0316202_10003020_pt1 | contig 10494 bp, 10 predicted proteins | sample 3monrhotite_MG_FD_204934 | JGI IMG/M metagenome (GOLD analysis project Ga0316202, IMG submission 204934) | Microbial mat bacterial communities from mineral coupon in-situ incubated in ocean water Damariscotta River, Maine, United States -... | ecosystem: Environmental > Aquatic > Marine >...
GGTCAACGTTGTCAAGGCTGCCATAGCGGCATCTTCATCTGTGTCATCTGGCAGGCCCAGCAACTTGAGTAGTTCTTTGTTCATTGGATCATTCTCCATGGGTTGGTCAGAATTCATGCGGTATCGAGCAGCGACCAGTTCAGAGACGCTCTTCATGCCATCCAGGGCGGGGTCGTTGGTCAGTGCGCCATGATAGAGATCGAGGACAGCGCCGGTGCGCTTGTCGTAAGAAAACACTGGCGAGATAAATTCGTATTCATCGTTTTCGATATATGCTTTGGCACGGGTCGTCCACACCACATCGGTGGCATAGAGACCATCGCCTTCACGCCATTCCAGCTGGGTGAATTTTCCGGAGCGTGGTGCTGGCTGTCCGTTCTCTTCGGAGAGCAGTGTTTGGTGCTCATAGTCCAGCACATACGGCGTGCTACGATTGGCCGCTGCAGTGATTAACCGTTGAGCGATGACTGCATCGATATACCAGTTGTCGACATCATGCGGTCGGCCGTCGCGGGCACGGAAATACCCAGCGGGAAATAGCTGTACTGTCGTGCTCGCGGTTTTGACGCTAATCGCACAAGCGGCGAAACCGATCAAGTCGGTTGCTTTTTGAGCGGGCGGTTTTGCTTTGGGGGTTCCGTACATGCCGCCAGATTAGCGGTACAGGATTGGAATGTTGCGGGGGAACGGGTTCCGAGGGATTGTCAGCGGAGTTGCCAATCAGATTACCCACCTGTGTCTTCATATGCAAGATGCGGGTATTATCTGAACGCATAATGACAACAACAAGGATATTGGCAATGATTAAACAATGGATGACTGCTGTGATAGTGGTAGCTGTTCTGTCTAGCTGCGCAGGCACTGCCACGATGGTTGACGATATTTACAGTGTATCAGAGAAGGGTGAATCGCCATTTGACGGAACAAAATGGATAAGTGTCAAAAATATCTGGTGTGATCCAATCACTTTTGATTTATACCAAGAGTCAAATATGGCACAGGAAAATTTAATCTTATTAGACTTAAATATTGGCGGCGCTCACCTTATAAAAAGTGGTGAATCTCTGCACCTTAATATTAATGGCAAAATCCATAATTTAAAAACGGTTGATCGGGTCAACAGCATAGAAACAAAACCGGGGATATATTCATTTGGGCGAGATTTAAACGTGTACATACCAGCCTATAATGTAACTTCAAGACGATATCTAATTAGCGTTAATTTGCTTGATTCGATGATTGATTCCAACCATTTTGTAATGCGCATTGACCTGGAAAAAGATTTCATTGATGCCGTTTGCTCAAGCGGCACGAATGCAGCATCAACAACTTATGGACTTTCACGTTTCCGATCCATGTTACAAACATTAACCGGAAACGTTGATGTTATCCCTGGCTCAGATGCCGCCGCAGAATCCGCAGAATAATTACCCGGTCCTCCCTGGACACGCCTAGATATGGCCGGGCGGGTATGTTCACAGTGTGGGCTCCAATACTGGTAAAGGCCACGCCGATGGCTCCACGCTTGCGACGGCCAGCGGCGGCACGGCTCAGAAATCGACCGCGCTTGTTGAATGCCAGGGTTTGGTTGCGGGCTTTTTTTTTGATTTCACCACCGTGCTGGTGGATCGCGCCATAGGGTGAGTTGGTGCCCCAGGCCACTCGATCTTTGCTGGCATCATAGGCAATGCTGCCACGCAGGTAGCCACGTTCGGTAAGGGTCTTTTTGTTACGTTTGCGCTTGAGGGTACGTGGTCTGAGGGGTACCCAGGGCTGGCCTTGCGGATCTACCTGACTGCGAAATCGTTTGTCAGTAGAAATCAGCATAGCCTCACCGATGTCCTTCATGGCTGTTTCGGTGTTCCGTCCTCTGGCCAGCATTTCAGCAAACAGCTTTTGCACTTCGCTGTCGTCGTAGGTCATGTCGATATTGACGTTACTCATGGCTTTACCTATATTATTGGTTCTGGTGATCCAGTGAGGGCCGCGCCCCGTTTGAGCCGATCATCCGCCGGACTCTGTCGTGGGAGTCAATGGCCCCATTCCTTTCTATCTTCCGTACATCAACTGCCCGCGTCGCCGTTTGTTCAATTCCCGCGTTTTGGAAATAGGAATAAATGTCCAGGTCTCCATCATGCCTTTGACGGCATTGGCGACCACCAGCATTCCCCTGCCTTTGCCAATGTCCACAGCCTTGATGACATGCTGACGCAGCACCACTTTGCCGGTAGCCTGGTGCTCCTCAAAACTTAACCACACTTCAAACGGGTCGTTTAATGCCTCATTAATCAGGGGTATAAACTCGGCGCGGTTGATATCAATGTGTTGCGCCAGGCTTTGCGCATTAACCAGCAGGGGTTGCCCTGCAACGGTGTAAACTTTTTCCGGCCCGCCTAGTGTGGCCTCCAGTGTGGCCTGCACTTCCTCGACGGATTTGGCACGATGCCCCAGCGTGGCGACGGGTGCCTCCAGGGGGATACGATCAGGGCGATTGGCAGTTTTCCAGTTACCAGGGGTTAGCGGCACCCATGTTTTCTCCCCGGAGGACTTCCAGGTGGACATGGTTTGTTCGCTGAGTTGTCTGCCCCAGACGGCATCACCCACATTGTAGGCAAAGCCCGGATCGATACCGTTGGGAACGGTGTGTTGCTCGCCAGTGACTTTATCTACCCATTTGTAGTTGCCGTCACCGGGTGGTGACGATGACACAGTGAGGCCGCGCAGCTCGGCTTCCTCTGCACTGATAGAAAATTTCTTGCACGAACAGCCCCAGCCATTCATGGGCGTGTGGGTTTGCCACCAAGGATGGCCCAGGGGCAATACCAAGTCATCCCAACTCAAGTGTAGCGGCCGAGGTGTGGCAGAGTCTCCATGGCGATACAGACCATAAGGCCGGGACGCGCGCAGGGCGGGGTCTGCCATCTGTAATTCACGCCCTGCGTTATACGCCTGACGCACGTTGGTATCGTAGATCACCCGCGAACGCCAACCGCGCCCACCTTTATACGCCCAGCCGTGTTTTTGTACGATGCTGTCGAAGTCTTTTTGGAAATCTTTGAGGGTCACACCATCTGCGATGGCCTTATCAATAGCAGACCTGAAGTCGGTTAATAAGTCCTGTTTCATCGCCCCGGCTACCACAAAAGCACGGGCATGCATGCCTTCCCAGATATCCGTCCACCGCTCAGTGGGCAGGTTGATTTTCTGGCGGAAGAAGTCGATGGCTTCCTGGAAGGGGAGTTTTTGGTATTGCTCAGGCATGTCGTTGATGATCTATTCTTCGATCATTACCATTATTCAGACACCAGGAATACCTCTTTCCTTTACCTGAATAAGGCACAGCGTGCCCGGCTTTCAGCATGTCGGCTGATAGGTCGTCAGCACCAGACACAATTCTGGCAACCGGTGTAAATTTCCCTTCCTTGAGCTGCGTAACAACAAATTGAGGATGAGCAGTAAACCATTCGTTCACGAATTTGGTTGCTTTTTTGCCAGCTGTTTTTTCACATTCTGAATAATTTCCACGAGTCTCCGGGGCATTAATGCCAGCCAATCGGATGCGGGCGCGCTGTATTAGGCCGGGCCAAATACTGATATTTAACACTACTGTGTCACCGTCAACGACCCGCACCAGGTCGGCGCGATAGGGTCCATAAATTTCGGCGGCCTGAATGGCTACAGAAATCAACGCGAAAATAGTCATTACCATCCATTTCATCGATTTTTCCTTTTTTGTTTGAATTGCCTGTCCCACCCCATGCCGAATCGGCACAAACCCCATTTAAATCTCTGCGTAAACGTTTAAATGATTTTGGTTCGTGTCAGCGTAGCCATTTTCCCGCTGCGCGGCTTACAGCGTTTCTCAGGCGGCTTTTGCTTACTGGCCATTTTGTACCTCAAAACGGCCAGCCAAATCGACAGCGGCAAACGCTAACTGCATTTGCGTGGCCAGGGTGGATTCGTCCAGCTGGGCGCTGAGCGCTACGATGCCATCGCGAATGTCTTCCAGGCTATCGGCCTCCATCACCAGCTCGGCCACCGGGTCGATCAGCCCAGCCAGGGCCGCCTGGGTGGAGGCGTCCAGCTGGGCAGTGTAAGCATCAGCCACGTCGCCTTTATCAGTATGCGCCTTCAATGCAGCCAGGCCGGATTTCAAGGCTGCGGGTATTGGTACGGCACGGCTCAGCACTTCGTCGTCGTCCTCGGCTTCGGGAATGCGCAGTTTTTCGTGTATCCACTCGACAGGAATGCGCATGCCCACGTCCACCAGCTTGGGCACGGCATCCGCGATCAATGCCATGTCTTCTGGCTCTTGTGTGTCAAACACAAAGCGCGGGCAGCGGCGCAGGCTAGTAATGCCGGTGCGGTTGAGGGCCAGCACGGGGTACACCAGGTCTCGCGTGAGCGTGGAGCCAAACTGTCGGGCATCGGCGGCCATCAGGTCGTGGCGCACTTCATTGTGAACGTTGCCCAAAGCATTGGTGGAAGAAGCGCCGTCCGCCTGGCTGGTGAGTGTGCCGCCCAGGATGGCCTTGGACTGGGTGCGTTCGCACCAGCCCATCATCGCTTCATAGGGGTCTTTATTACCCTTTGCAGACTCTTTAAAGTCGATCATCATCCCTTCGGGAATAATACCCGCAGCAGCATGACCGATGTTAACCACAGCGCTGAGTAGAGTCGCTTTTTCATCGTCTGATGCACCGGACGGATAGGTGCCCAAGCGCAGGGGCAGGCCGTAGATTTCCAGGAATTCGGCCAAATCTCGCACGCTGTAATTCTTGAAAAGAAAGGGCCAGGCGAGCACGCGACTCAAGCCCGCGCGGGTAATGTAGCCACTTTTGGCTTTGTGGATGTGGCTGATCCAGTTAAACGGTCGCAGGGCTGCGCCTGCCATGGTGTTGTCGCGCAGGCGCAGTTCGTTACGGTTGTCTGGCTGAACCTTGAACCAGCTGGGTGGCCGGTATTGGATATCGGGCAGCCATTCGCTACCTGTCCGTTGCCATTCTATTTCCAGATTGGCGAATCCCTTCCCAATAGCGTCACCCATGTCCAGCAGGATGTCTTCAAAGTTGGGCAGATCCTGTATCAGCTCTCTGGCCCAGGCGGCGTCTTCTTCTTCCTGTTTGCTGGCATTGCGTGGCGGCACGATGTCCCAATCCAACCCCAGCAGGGCGCGCTTGCGCTTGCCCAACTCGGCAAAAATGTGTCCGTCTTTTTCTTCCATGTCTTCGAACAAGTCACACTGCGCACGCAGGTCGCCTTGCTCAGCTTCTTCCAGTATGCGAGCGAGTCTACCCGGCGTCAGTCCGCGCACCGGGTGAGAGGCAAACTCTTGATGCAGGTGGCCAAGCCGGGCTGTTTGTGGCTCCTCGATTTCTCTGAGCTTAAACGGCTGGCCGGATTGATCGAGGATGCGGGATGTGTGTGTGGCCATTTATGATATTCCAGATAAATTTTTAACAACAAAGTCATACTGATCATTAATCGCATCATCGACACCGTAATTTGCGACTACGGTCACGCGCTTACGTTCTGAGCGGTTGCCTTGCAACAGGATCGCTGTGTCATTGGGCGTGAGTGTTATTTCAATCTGTGCCGCAGGTGTTAACGGTGTCAGCAATCGCACCAGCTGTTTGGTGGATAAACAATCAATCTGATAGCTCACGGAGTCTGGCAATGCAGGCGCACCATTCTTGTCTAGCATTTCAACAGTAAGGTATGACGTGGTTTTTTCATTGACTGTTTTCATGACGCGCGCCCGATGCTACGAATACGTGATTTGTAGATCCAGCGTCCAGATTTGCCCCAACGCTTTCACGCCTTGCTCTTGTATTCTGCGGTTGAGATTAGTAGCGGCGTTGCTGCCGCCATTAGCCACGGTACCTTCGCGCCAGTGAAAATTAGCTGTGTTGCCATCAAATACTGATCTCCAAGTGACTGTCTGTGCGGCGACTTGCGGATAACCAGCCTGCATTGCAGCGTAGGCGACGTTGGTGCCTGTCAGACCAGCATCACCCGCCGCAACACCTGGCATCACTGATGCAGCTGCGGCCGCACCACCTGCGCCGGTATAGTTAGCAGTCAGTGTGAGTTGCGTGGCAGAGTCCACACTTTGCACTTCCGCAATGATGTCATCAGTGTCATTGCGTATAAAATCACCCGCCGATACTTCAGTGCTATAGGTTGTGCCAGTTCCCGTAATGATTGCCGATCCGTTAGTAACAGCAGAGGTGCCCGTTAACGAGGATAAGTTGCCGTCACCAACACCCAAAAACGCATTGGCATTACCGAAATGTGTTCCTGCGTTGCCAATCAACAAATTCAGAAATTCTGTAATGCCCTGGTTAAGCTGTAAATTCTTTTCGATGCTCAACGTTTCAAACGGCGCGCCATTTTTGTACGCCGCAGTATCTGCATATTTGGTAATCGTCCAGCGTGGCCGGATTGTAATGGTGTCTTTTAGCATGGTGTTTTCCTTTATTGGATCGGGCATTAGTGCAGCGTAAATTTCATACTGCGTTGACGTAACGTGAACTGGATGCTGGCAATCCGTGTAGCGGTGTTGTAATTCACCACAGCATCAACGCCATTGGCGGAGTCGATTGTTTTTAACAGTGCAGAAATTAATAACGCATCGCTACCTGATGCCGAGTCTGTCATGGGCAATGACACAGCTACCGATAACGCATCAGCACCCGCACCGATGTCAGCAAATGTTTTTAATATTTCTTGCAGAAGGGATACGGTATCGTTGGCGGTTGACTGATCGGTTAACTCAACGGCAATTGATGCGGCCAGTTGATCGAGACCAGTACCGACATCAGCCATTGCGTATGATGCGTTGATATTTTTAAGCGCGTCGTTAGATGTGCTGGCGTCGATGAATGTTTTGATAATATCTGTCAGCAGTGCAACTGAATCTACCATGCTGGCAGCATCCAGCAGTGCGACACTTACGGCGAGTTGTTGCCCATCGTTACCGATGGAGGTATCGAGCAATGAAAGCAGCGCTGCCTGACTGAGTGAGTCAAGGCCCACGGCTGAATCTGTCAGGTCAATTGCAGCATCTGGCGTAGAGTCAATATCGATGCTTTGAGACAAATCTGACATGGCAGTTAACGACGTTATGGGTGCAATTCCATCGCTGGATATACCAACATCTGCGAATGTTTTGATGATAATTCCGCCGGATATTGTTGGTATCCATACAGTGCGCGGTTGCAACAATTGCCATGGATTATTACTGAGCGATTCAATCTGCGCGTCAGTTGGGACGATGCCCTCAAAGTACAGCAGAAAGTCCATGTCCATCTGCGTCCAATAAAAATTATTGTTACTATTATCCACACCACTGCCAACAGTAACTGCGCTACGCGATGAAAAGTCGTAATTCCCCAGACCGGATGATGCCCCCGTTAATTGACCGTCCTGATACGACGATAGCTGTTGTGCAGCATCGTTCCAAACGCCTGCAACTGTAGCCATCTCCCCAACGCCTGGGGGCTGTCCATATTGAACCGCAGCCCATGATCCACCGGCTTTAACGTGAGTTGACCATTGCCACGGGTTGGCAACAGTGTGATCCACACCACAGGTTAGCGAGTTAAATGTCAAACCAACCCTGGTTGCTGACCCATTTATTGGTACGTTGGGAGCAATGCGGGTAATAAATCCTGCACCGTTATTAACGGATTGATTAAATGTGCCACGATCAACTGCGTTGGTTGTTCCGTTAAACCGCCGGACTCTATTACCGTTAATACCATCAACAGACCCCACTGATGTATTAAAAACAAATCCATCGTTAACCAGGTTTCCATATTGGCCAATACCTGGAAATGCGACTATTTTCAGATACGGATATAGCCAGTGCCGAGTATTCAGTGGTACTGGCTTGTCGGGCTTTTGTGCCCACAGACGTTTGTTCGGTCTGCGGGACATTATGGCGAGTCAGTCCGCACGATGACGTCAACAGTGACTGTGTCCGTTACCGCATTGGATAGCGCAACGATTTTATATTCTGTTGGCATGTGCTCAAACACACGAGCGGGTAACCGCAATTCAAACGTTGTTACATCCACAATGATACTGCCCAGCAACTGCATTCGGCTGGTGCGTGGCAATGCCTCAAACACACCTGATGTGTTTGTAAACTGTACATAAAAATCCACCTGATAGCCTGTCTCGATACCGCCGCCGTTGCCGGTCACTGCCAGATCACAATTGGCCTCAAAGGCAGCGGCCACTTGAGTCATCACATGCGACTCTTTTCTTACCGAGGCGGGTGCGACATTGGCATTAACCGGCCACGTTACCACTTGGTCTGCTTTTGCCATTACAGTGCCCTCGCGCGCATGACGTTGTCAGCCGTGCCATTAGGCATGCCAATTTGCTGCCAGATAGTTTGCTGGGTAATGCCTAACGCTGTGATGGCGATATGCTGTGCAGCGGTTAGCAACGATGCATTGACCAACATGGTCAGACCGGCTTGGGCGCGAGGGTGGTGGATATTAAATGTACCAACGTTAGCGCTATCTATGAGCGCAACCACCTCCTGTGCAACTCCAGCAGCAGACGCGCTACTTGGACTGACGGATGATGCTTCATCGCGCAATGTGATCAGTGCGCCTTCAGCAGCCAAGTACTTTTCTAGCGCGCCGACATTAATGTTGTGCTGGATGTCAACGCCAGAGCCCGGCACATGAAATGCGGTAGCCACGTCAGAGTCAGACGTCATCGTGTAATCAGGCTTGGCGATTTCAGTTTTTAATTTGCTTAATGACGCAGTCATGGTTTCTCCTTTTTTATGTTGTGTAAGGTTCAGCGACTATCAGTAGCTAGATGCCATAGCGTTACTTACCACGCACCGTTGCTGGCTACGGATATATCGCTGTCATTATCGCTGCATTGATCCCATCGACTACCCTTGCTGGGTGCGGCAGTAAATTCGATGGGTGCGGCATCCTGGTTGCTGGCGTAAAACGCCAACGCAATGGCAATAGCGGAATCCCCGTGGCGTTTAAATTCTGCATTCTTGGTATCGGTTTGACGCAGGCTGGGCAATTTGATGATGCCATCAATCAATTGCAGCGCACGGATGTCATTCTTGATGTCTGCGTCTTGCGGTAGGTCCAACATCTGATCTTGAAATGCAGTTTGAAACGGGGTCATGTTGTCCCGGTACCAGGCGTTGCTCAGCATCACCTGGTCAATGCGGGTGTGACCAAACTTATCGGCGGTATACTCGGCGATGGTGGCACCGTTACCCGTAGCATCCATCGCCGCCTTTTTAAATTTGGGCAGTGCCGTGATAATCGTCCAGAGAATTTGTTCCTGCTGTCGGGTGGGTACGTTGTGCATTTCCACCAGGAAGGGAACGCGGCGCACCAGCGTCTGCCCGATTTCCATGGGAGCGATAATGGAAAAGTCACCATGGCGTGCAAAGTCTTCGCCTAGCACATGCTCCAGGTCACGATTTAATGCATCTAACAGTGGTGTTAAATGGACTTTAATCCACCCTTCACACCATGATTTACGATAGGTTTCCGGCTTTAATGCAAAGTCGCTTTGCAATGCCATGCGTAACACTGGCCGCACTTCGCGCATACAATTTTCCACCAGCACGCCAGGGATGGCCACGCCCGATCCATCGCGAGGTATAACGTCCAGCTCTTCACGCATAGCTGCTGTGTTGGCACCGTATCCTTTTCGCACCTTTTCATACCATGTTTTTTTGCCTTCCTCGGTTGGCTGCCATCCTTTAACAAAACACACACGTTCGTAGAGACCGTTGGCCACGGCATCATCAAACGATACATAAAAGACTTTAAACGCATTGAGATTTGCTCGCGCATCTTTGATCAGTTGATTGAACGGATTACTGCTGCCATTGTGGGTGGAGATGATGCGTATCTTGCCTCCCCAGATAATCAATGCGGTAGCGGCATCAATAACCGCTTGCACATTGGCGTGGAATGCTGCCTCATCAATGACCACAATCCCCTGTAGGCCACGAATGTTAGCCGGGTTGCTGGAAAGTGCGACAATTTGAAAACCGGATGCAAATCGAATTCTATAAGCGGTGATGTTTTTGCTGGTGCCATCGGGTTGCTGGTCTTCAAACAAAAAAACTTCAATGCCATGCCAGCCTTCGGCCATTGCCATGGCCATGACCTTGGCCATGTGAGCGCAGTAGCCGATGAACTCGAGCCCTTTCTCTTTGGTGTCACCCACGTAGTAGGTGTTGTCTCCGCCTGCATCTTTTCGACTGGCAGAGGTAATGGATGAGTCCAATGCGGTGGCGTAGGTAATACCCGTGCGCCGACCTTTCTCGGAAATGGTCAGATCATGCTCATTGCATAATGCTAGCCATTGCTGTTGATGCTTCATTAACAGGCCATCAGCTAATGGATTATGGTCAGCAGGGATCTCGCGCACTGAGGCTGGCAGCTCTTCCCAGCTGACGGTGCGAATGACATCGGATGGCGCAAGCAT
>Ga0316202_10003021_pt1 | contig 10494 bp, 9 predicted proteins | sample 3monrhotite_MG_FD_204934 | JGI IMG/M metagenome (GOLD analysis project Ga0316202, IMG submission 204934) | Microbial mat bacterial communities from mineral coupon in-situ incubated in ocean water Damariscotta River, Maine, United States -... | ecosystem: Environmental > Aquatic > Marine >...
TCTGGCCGAGCACCGTCGCCGCGGCGTCGGTGTCCGGGTCGAGACCCGAGTCGGTCAGCGCGGTCGAGATGTCGCTGACGAGGTAGAGGCGCCCGCCCTCGGTGACGGTCTTGTCGCTGCCGTCGACGGCCGAGGTGATGAGGTCGGTCAGGCCGTCGCCGTCGAAGTCTCCGACGACCGAGCGGAAGCCGAGCCCGTCGTCATCTGGACCGATGTAGCTGGCATACTCCAGATCGGCGGTCAGGCCGTCGCCGGGCGCGCCCAGGAAGTTGAGCAGGCCGGGGTACATCTCGGTGCTCTCGTCGAAGTAGCTGGCCTGTCCCAGCAGCATATCCGGGTCGCCGTCGCCGCTGAGGCTGTCGGTGACCAGGACGTCGAGAAGGGCATCCTGGGAGTCCGGCTCGATGAGGTAGGTGGCATAGTCCTGGAGGTCGCCGGTGCCGGTCAGGCTGCCCGGCGAGACCACCCAGAGGTTGCCGTCGGCGTTCTGCTGGTCGTAGCGCTTCAGGGTGGTGTCGAACGTGCCCTGGCTCATGCGCAGCAGCAGCTCGGACATTCCGTCGCCGTCGGTGTCCCCGCTCCACATCGCGATCTCGCGGACCGTGGCGGTGTCGGCGATGACGTCGAGGGGGTACTCCAGCACCGCGTCGGCGTCAGAGTCGTAGAGCGAGGCGGCCAGCGCGCCGCCGTAGAAGAAGGAGACGCCATACTCGCTGACGTAGGCGCCCGCGTAGTTGATCTCGCCGCGGCCGATGGCGAGGTCGTCGACACCGTCTCCGTCGAAGTCCTCGCAGGCGATGCCGAAGCCGAAGAACTGGCTGTAGACGCCACCCTCGCCCTCGATGAGCACGTCGGCGTCTGACATGGCCATGTCGGCGGTCCAGGCCCCGACGCTGGCGCCGTAGAAGACGCCGACGCGGCCGGCGTAGATGTCGCCGGACGTGTTGGCGCCGAATGGCGCCGAGACGACCAGGTCGGTGAGCGAGTCATCATCGAGGTCGCAGGCGGCGAGGTAGCGCCCGGTGAGCGAGGTCGTCTCGCCGACGATCGAGACCGGCGCGTCCTCAAGGTCGTAGGTCGCGCCGTCTTCGCCGTCGCAGTTGATGTCGCGGCCGTCGCCGCGGAGGTCGACCGAGGTGTTGCCGGGGAAGGCCTCGTCGTCGTTGTCGTCGCAGTCCTCTCCGCCGACCTTGTCGCTGTCGAAGCCGTCGCCGTCGACGTCGGTGAGGTCGTCGCCGTCGCAGTCCTGGTCGATGCCGTCGTAGGCGACCTCGGTGTTTCCGGGGAAGACGGCGGCGTCGTTGTCGTTGCAGTCGTCGTCGTTGCCGGCGAAGCCGTCTCCGTCGATGTCGTTGAGGTCGCTGCCGTCGCAGTCCTGGTCGACGTTGTCGTAGGCGATCTCCTTGCTGCCGGGGTAGACCGCGGCGTTGTTGTCGTCGCAGTCGTCGTCGCAGGTCCGGAAGCCGTCGCCGTCGTTGTCGAAGCCCTCGTCGACGACCTCGTCACAGTTGTTGTCGAGCCCGTCGCACAGCTCTGGCGCCGCCGGGTAGACCGTCGCGTCGGTGTCGTCGCAGTCCAGCTCCTCGGGCACCCCGTCTCCGTCGCCGTCCGAGTCGGTCGTCTCGGTGTCGCCGGTGTCTTCTGTGGCGGTGTCGACTGTGTCCTTGTCCCCGCAGCCCACAAGAAGTGCCAGCAGCGCAACCCATCGAATCTGCATCTCGTCTCCCGATCGTTGCCCGATGATACCGCTCAGGCTGAATCAGGATCGAGTGTCCGTCAACGATTTGTGATCAAATCGGGGCAGGCCGCTGCCTTGCGGCGGCAGCGGCGTGTCCAACCGGGTGATGCTCACCATTCTCCTGCCCCTGCTCTCTGGCTGTGTCCTCTTCGACGACAGCTCCCACGCGTCCCCCACCGGGCGCGGCCCTCTCGCGGACATTCGACCGACCGGCTCGTTCGGGCTGGTTCCCTGCACCCAGACGCCCCCGCCGCCGTCCGGGACGGTCACCGTGGAGGGCAAGGTCCGGCGCATCGCGGGAAACGGCATGCCCGGCCACGACATCGGCGCGTTCCCCAACCCGGGCAACCCGCACACGATCGCAGCCCAGTCGCACGCGTTCACCGTCCCCACCGTGCCATCGGGCGCCGGCGGTCCGGTGCGCCCGCGCTTCGGCGTCGCGGTCAACGGCATCCCGTTCGATGCGGGCACCGCGGAGTTCTGGCAGAACGACCGCAGCAGCGGCTGGCAATACGAGGCGCTGTCCGGTGCGATCAACCTGGGCGTCGACTGCAACCGCGCCCACGTCCAGCCCGGCGGCGTCTACCACTACCACGGCATCCCCGAGGGGCTGGTCGACCCTGCGGCGGCACAGATGCAGCTGGTCGGCTACGGCGCCGACGGCTACCCCGTCTACAGCCGCGCCGCGCACGCGGTGGCGGACGATCCGTCGAGCCCGCTGATCCCGATGGCCTCCAGCTACCGGCTCAAGGAGGGCAAGCGCCCCGACGGCCGCCGCGGCCCCGGCGGCACCCACGACGGCACCTTCGTCCAGGACTACGCCTACACCCCCGGCGCCGGCGACCTCGACGCGTGCAACGGCCGGGTCGGCCACACCCCGGACCACGGCGAGACCTACTACTACGTGCTCACCGACACGTTCCCGTTCGTGCCCCGCTGCACGCACGCCGCCGCGGACGCGTCGTTCCGTGGCCACGGCGGGCCGCCGGGCGGTCCGGGAGGGCGCCCGCCACCACCGCGGCGTTGAGCGGTCACTTTCGGGTCGTGTTGAGGACCCGGTCTGCGACGTAGGCGTCGAAGTTGGCCTGGAGGTCAGAGAGGTTGGCCTCCAGGTGGTAGAGCCGCTCCTGGACCACCGGGATCTTGACGGCGTACAGGCCAGCGATGGCCTCTTCCCACTCGGTGGCCAGGGGGCCGAGGGTGGGCGCGATCGCTGCCTGCGCGCTGGCGGAGCCGTCGCGGTAGGCCCGGTGTGCATCGACGTAGGCCATCTCGGCGGCGCAGACCCGGCTCCAGGCGCGGTAGACCGCCGGCTGCTCGTCCCGCGTCGCGATGATGACCATCGCCTTGTGGAGGTGGCTGTTGTACTTGTCGGGCCGGTCGGCAAACTGGACCTGGAGGTGCGCGAACCACGCGGGCTCCACGGCGCGGACCAGCTGCTCGGTGGCAGCCTTGTCGAACCAGGGGATGTCGCCAGCTTCGGCCACGAGGGGAGCGAGGCACAGGGCCGCGAGCACAACAAGCTGTCGCATGGGGCCTCCAGGGGAGCGGGTCTGTTTTGGTATGCTCAGTCGGCGCGCTACAGATCGATTTTAAATCTGAAGCGTGTGTGAGGGAGGGCAAGATGTCGGAGGAGTCGGCCAGGGGAGGCGGGACAATCTTCAAGGTCCTCGGCGCAGGGTGCTCGGGGACAGGGTGCCTGATGATGTTGTCCGGCGTCGTCCTGTTTGTGCTCCTGCTCGCTGAGTTCTTCAACAGCTCCCTCGAAGATCAGGTCCTCGCGGGCGGGGGCACCTCGCTATGCTGCGGCATCACCGCGCTGCTGCTGGGCATCGGGCTCATCCTGCTCGGGCGCAGCCGGGACTGACGCCCACCCACGCCGGAGGCCGTGATGATCGACGTGCTGTTGACTGTGCTCTACTACCCGTTCATCTGGCCCTTCCACGCTGCGCTCGTCGTCCTGGTCGCGGTGTTCGCCTGGGTGGCGGTTCGGGATCTGTTTCAGCAGAAGAGTGCGATAAAGAGAAACTTTCCGCTGTTTGGTATGGGCCGCTACTTCGTCGCCGCCGCCGGGCCGCCGCTGCGGCAGTACCTCTTCGAGAATGACCGCGACGAGCGGCCGATCCCCCGGTACATCCGCAAGTGGATCTATGCCTCCGCCGAGAGCGACAAGGCCACCGTTCCGTTCGGCACGCAGCTCGACATCGACCGCCCCGGCGCGGTGCTGATGCGCCACAGCGCCTTCCCGGCGCTGCCGAACTACCACCCCGAGCGGGTGCGGATCGGCGGCCGTCGCGGCGCGGCCTACGACGCCGCGCTGTTCAACATCTCGGCGATGAGCTTCGGCTCGCTCGGCAAGAACGCCGTGCTGGCGATGTCGACCGGCGCCGGAGAGGGCGGCTTCTACCAGAACACCGGCGAGGGCGGCGTCTCGCCGTACCACCTCGGCGGGGGCGGCGACCTCGTCTGGCAGCTCGGGACCGCCAAGTTCGGCTGCCGCAACAAGGACGGCTCGTTCAACGAAGACGCCTTCCGCACCACGGCCGCCCACGACAACATCAAGATGATCGAGCTGAAGCTCTCGCAGGGCGCCAAGCCCGGCAAGGGCGGCATCCTCCCCAAGGAGAAGATCACCCCCGAGATCGCGCGCATCCGCATGATCGAGCCCGGCCAGGACGTGGTCAGCCCGCCGCGGCACCCCGAGTGGGACGACGCCGACGGGCTGTGTGCCTTCATCGGGCGGCTCCAGGAGCTGTCGGGCAAGCCGGTGGGCATCAAGTTCTGCCTCGGCGATCCGGGCTTCCTCGATGACCTGTGCCTGTCGTTCAAGCGGACCGGCATCATGCCAGACTACATCGCCATCGACGGCGCCGAGGGCGGCACCGGCGCGGCGCCGCTGGCCCACACCAACATGCTCGGCTACCCCCTGCTCGACGCGCTGATGATGACCGAGAATGCCCTCATCCGGCACGGCATGCGCGAAGAGATCAAGCTCTGCGCCTCGGGCAAGGTCTGGACCGGCGGCGACCTCGCGGTCGTGCTCGCGGCGGGCGCCGACTTCGCCGCGGCGGCCCGCGGCTTCATGCTGTCGGTGGGCTGCATCCAGGCCCTGCACTGCAACACCAACTTCTGCCCCGCTGGCGTCGCGACCCACAGCCGCTGGCTCCAGCGCGGCCTCGTCCCCAAGGTCAAGGCCCCCAACGTCGCCAACTACCAGCACGCCGTCATCCACGAGTTCGCCGACGTGCTCGCCTCGTGTGGCTACGACAACCCTGCGGCCCTCTCTCGCAAGGACATCATGAAGGTCGTCGACTGGCACACCCTCAAGCCGCTCACCGACCTCGTGCCGTACCCGTGGCGCGACCGGCCGCTGGAGAGCTGATCAGCCCTGCTTGAGCAGGGCGGCGACGTCGTCCGGGAGCACCCCGCGGGCGAGCACCCGCGCGCGGGGAGAGTCATCGCGCAGCAGCGAGCCGGACGCATCGGGAGGCACCTGCGCTGGCGGAGGCGTGGGCTCGGCCGGCGGAGACAGGCAGGGGCCGAGCTCGGGCTCGGGCTCGGGCGGCGGGAGCGTCACCAGGCACGGATCCGGCTGCGGCGGCTCCTCCGAGAGGCACGGCCCGACGTCGGTGTCCGGCGCCGGGGGCGAGAGGCACGGGCCGAGGTGCGTGCTGCCACAGTCGGGGCAGCCGCTCAGGCCGAGGGCCAGGATGACAGACTGTGGCAGGCGGTTCGGCACCGCTCAGCTCTTCTTGCGCAGCAGCGCGGCCACGTCTTCGGGGAGCACCCCACGGGCAAGGACCTGCTCGCGCGGCGATGGGGGGAGCTGGGCGCCGTCGTCGCCGCTGGGGGGCTCGGGCTCGGGCTCTGGATCGGGGACGAACTCCAGGCAGGGCTGGATGGTGGGCTCTGGCTCTGGCTCTGGCTCCGGCTCTGGCTCTGGCGCGTACTTCAGGCAGGGGCCGATGTGTGGCTCGCGGGGGGGCTTCTCGGGAGCGGCGGTGTCCTCGGGGTCGGCGGGCTCGGTGGGCTCCATGGTCACGTTGAGGCAGGGGCCGACGTGCGGCTGTCCGCAGCGGTTGCATCCGGTGGTCAGGCCGAGCGCGAGGAGCACAGATCGGGGAAGGTGGCTGGGCATAGATATGATTGTATCAAAGCTTACTCTGTGCCGCTCGGTCGGGGGGCGCGTGTAAGGCGCCGTAATCGACGCGATGTTCAGGTTCCTTAAACGCACGGCTGGATGGTCCGATGCTCTCTGTGCGCCGTCGCATTTATGGAGCAGGCACATGGCCTCCGGCCAAGAACAGTTGCAGCCGCTGGCGGAGCGCGCGTCTGACTGGACGCCTGCTCCCGCGCATCCCCGCGAGGAGGCGCGCCTGGAGGCGCTCGCGGGCCTCGGCCTGCTCGACACCCCTCCCGAGGCGCGCTTTGATCGGCTGACGTCTCTGGTCGCGCATGTCCTCGACGCGCCCGTCGTGCTGATCTCGCTCGTCGGTGCCGACCGGCAGTGGTTCAAGTCCGCTTGCGGGCTCGACGCCCAGAGCACCCCCCGCGACCTCTCGGTCTGCGCACACGCCATCCTGGAGGCGGGGCCGCTGCTGGTGCTGGAGGACCTCCAGGCCTCGGCGCCGTTCTCGATGCACCCGATGGTCACCGGGGAGCCAGGGTTCCGGTCGTACGTCGGGCGGATCCTGCGCACCCCGGGTGGGCTTCCGCTCGGCACCCTGTGCGTGCTCGACCACAAGCCCCGCCGCTTCAACACGCACGAGCTGGAGACCCTCGTGTCGTTCGGGGGGCTGGTCGAGGAGGAGCTGTACGCGCGGATGCGGCACGCGGACGACAAGGCTCGCCTCGCCGCAGAGCGCCGGGTGGACGCGAAGACTGGCCTCGCGAGCCGAGCGCACATCCTGGAGGTGCTCGACACGCGCGCGGCAGAGGGCTGGGCGGCCGACACGCCGCCGACGCTGCTGGTGTTCGACCTCGACGATTTTACGCTCGTCAACCGCAGCATGGGCCGCCGGGTGGGGGACGCGATCCTCGCCGGGGTCGGCCGGCGGCTGGTCGGCGCGCTGCCGGACACGGTGCTCACCGCCCGGCTGGAGCGAGACGCGTTCGCGGTCTTCTTCCCGCCGGCGCCGTCTGAGGAGAACGCGGCGCTGCTGGAGACCGCGCGCCAGGCGCTCGCCCGCCCGTTTCCGGCCGAGGGCCGCTCGCTGCACCTGACCGCCCACGCCGGGGCGGTGTCTCCGATCGCGCCGCTGTCTGCGGCGAGCTGGCTGGATCTGGCCGAGGAGACCTGTCGGCAGGCGCAGCGGCAGCACCTCTCGCTGCTGCTCGCCAGCGACCCGACCCCCAAGAACCTCCAGGAGCGCTTCCAGATCACCGTCGCCCTGCGCGAGGCCCTCGCGAGCCCTGCGGGCCAGCTTCGCATGGTCTACCAGCCGAAGGTCTCTGCGGTGACCGGTGCGGTCGTCGGCGCCGAGGCGCTCATCCGGTGGCAGCACCCGGTCCTCGGGTTCGTCTCGCCTGGAAAGTTCGTGCCCATCGCCGAGGAGATGGGGCTGAACTGGGCGCTGTCGCGCTTCGTGCTGGAGACCGTCTGCGCCCAGATCGCCGCGTGGCGTGCTGCGGGGCTTCCCGAGGTGCCCGTGGCGGTCAACCTCTCGCTGAGCGACTTCGACCGGCCAGAGCTGGCGGAGATGGTCGCCGGGCTTCTCCAGCGGCACGGCCTGCCCGGAGAGCTCCTGGAGCTGGAGATCACCGAGCAGATCGACAGCGCCGACAAGAAGAACATCGTCGAGCAGATGCGGCAGGTCCGCGAGTTGGGGGTCGGGCTGTCGGTCGATGACTTCGGCACCGGCTACTCCAGCCTCGCCTGGCTCGCCTCGCTGCCGATCCAGACCCTCAAGATCGACCGCAGCTTCGTCACCGATTTTGCGACCCGGCCCGAGGTCCCGCCGCTGATGCGGGGCTCGCTGTCTCTGGCGCAGGACCTGAACCTCAAGACCGTCATCGAGGGCGTCGAGACCTACGCGGAGCTGGATTTTATCCGCGACTGTGGGGGCGATGTGGTCCAGGGGTGGGTCTTTTCCCGCCCGCTTGAGGTGGACGCTTTCGGTGATCTTGCAGCCCGCAGTGTGTGGCACCGCTTCCCGCTCAAAGGGTGATACCTTCAGCCCTCTAAGGAGGGCTCACTGCATGGGACTGTTCAGCTTCGTCAAAGGTATCGGAAACCGCCTCACCGGCAACACACCCGAAGATCCGCTGGACGACCAGCGCAAGAGCATCGCGCTGACAGGCGCGCTGAAGAAGCTCCGCCTGCCGGTCGAGGGCCTGAAGGTCGCCTTCGACGACGGCAAGGCGACGCTGCACGGCACGGTGCCCGACGCCCAGATCGCCCACAAGCTGATCGTCGCGCTCGGCAACGTCGCAGACGTCGAGCAGGTCGACTCGAAGATTGTGGTCACCCCGCCGGCCGTGGTGGCCTCGAACGCGTCAGAGCCCGCGCCGCCGGCAGCGCCGCCTGCTCCGCCCCCGATCATGCACCCGGTGGGCGCTGGCGAGTCGCTGTCGCTCATCGCGAAGCAGTACTACGGCGCCATCCACCTGTACCCGGCGATCTTCGAGGCCAACCAGCCGATGATCGAGGACGTCGACGAGATCTTCCCGGGCCAGGTGCTCATCATCCCGCGCGACCCCACGCCGCTGGTCCACACCGTCAAGCGTGGCGACACGCTGGGGAAGATCGCGCGCTACCACTACGGCGATTCGAAGCTGTACACGACCATCTTTGAGGCGAACCGGGGCACCCTGTCGGACCCGAACGCCATCGAGGTCGGCCAGGAGCTGACGATCCCGCTGCTGCGGCGGCCGGGCGGGGACGTGGCGTAGCCACCGGTCACCTCCCCGCGTCGGCGTTACGATGGCGCAGGCGCGGGAGGCGGTGTGGAGCAGCGTTCAGGGAGCCTGGCGGAGTCGGACGTCGAACTGGATGTCCATCTCGGGGTACAGCGTCGAGATGATGATGCTGGGGTCGGGCACGCCGAAGTCGGCCCAGCTCATCTGGTACGCACCGTTGAGGTGCAGGGTGCCGTCGCGCTCCCAGGTGTAGGTCGCGGGCACGATGACGTCGCGGGTCGCGGAGCGCACCGTCATCTGGCCGCGCAGCTCGATCGTCCCGGAGCCGCGCCGCGAGTTGAGGCCGCGCACGTTCCCGGTGGTCGCCGCGATGAGGAAGTCGACGGTCGGGTACCGCTCGGTGTCGAGGCAGTAGTCGTGCATCCGCGCGTCGCGCACGTCGAGGTGGGTCGTCAGGCCGGTGGCCTGGAGCTGCAGCTTGCCGGTCGGCTGCTCGCTGCCGATGTCCAGCTCGCCGGTGAAGTTCTCGGCCGCGCCGTTGACCTCGTGCAGGGACGCGCGCATGTCGAAGGTGATGGTCCCGCTGCTGTCGTCGAAGGCGTAGCGGGCGGCGTCGGCGTCCGCCGACCAGACCATCGCAAGCGCAAGAATTGCCGCAGCAGCCATGCGAATCCCTCCTCTATCGGGTGGCTCGCGAGCATAACACTCGCCGCGGCAGTCTCGTCCGGCTGCGACAGCGGACCGCCCACGGTGGTCGTCGTCGGGGGCGGCGTCGCGGGGCTCTCTGCGGCGATCGAGGCAGCCCCGGCGGGGCGCGTTGTCTTGCTGGAGGCTGACCCGGAGCACCTCGGCGGGAGCGCCTGGTGGGGCCAGGCCGCCACGGCGGTCCCCACAGCCGCGCAGTGGCCCGGCGACGCGCCGGCCCGCGCCCGCTACCGCGATCGGGTCACGCCCGACGTGATCGCCTGGACCGAGGCGCTGGGCCTGCGCTGGCTGGACCTCCCGAGCGCGGCGCTGCCGCTGAAGGCGCCGGTCGGCGGCGGGCGCCGGCTGGCCGACCTGTTGTGGCGGGTCGCTGAGCAGCAGGGCGTCGAGGTCCACCTCGGCACCACGGTGACCGACATCACCCCCCGCCTCACCGTCGAGGCGGGGACCGCGTCCTGGTCCGCCGACGCGGTCATCCTCGCGACCGGCGGCTGGGCAGCGGACCTTCCGGGCGTGCGCACTGCGCTCGGCCTCACCGAGAGCCAGCCGCTGCTCAACGGCGCGCTGCCCAGCGCCACCGGCGCGGCCTTCTCGCTCGCCGGCGACCTCGGCGCCGCGCGCCACACCCCGCCCGGCGTCGTCCTCTACGGCCACGGCACCCCGGACCCTGAGCAGCCCGAGCGCGCCCTGGTGATGCTCGGCGCCGAGCGGGCCTTCATCGTCGACACCCAGGGCACCCCGCAGCCGTGGCTGCGCGACGTCCGCGGCGAGACCGGCGCCCGGCTGCTCGGCCTGCCGGGCGGCACGGCCTGGGCCATCCTCGACGGGCAGACCCTGCGCACGCTCCGCCTCCAGGGCTCCGGCGTCGAGCGCCACGTCCCGGCCCGCGTCGCCGCAGCGAAGACCGGCCACGTCGCTGACTCCCTCGACGCGCTGGCCGCAAAGATCAGCCTGCCGCCCGAGGCGCTCCGCGCCGGTCTCGCGACCGCGGGTGTGACCGCGGCGGCCCCGCTGCTGGCGTCCGGTCCCTACGCCGCGCTGCCCCTGGTGCCGATGACCGCGAAGTCTACCTCGGGCCTGCGCACCGACGAGGGCGGGCAGGTCCTCGACGAGGCCGGCGCCCCGATCCCTGGCCTGTACGCCGCCGGAGAGGCCGCTGGCTTCGGTCACCCCTACGATGGCGACGCGGTGCT
>Ga0316202_10003022_pt1 | contig 10490 bp, 9 predicted proteins | sample 3monrhotite_MG_FD_204934 | JGI IMG/M metagenome (GOLD analysis project Ga0316202, IMG submission 204934) | Microbial mat bacterial communities from mineral coupon in-situ incubated in ocean water Damariscotta River, Maine, United States -... | ecosystem: Environmental > Aquatic > Marine >...
TCAGCGAACCTACGAAGTCTACGATGACATCGTCGAGTACCGGGAGGGGTTCCTGTCGCGGACCAACGCCTTCATCCCCTACGAGAATATCGCCGACGCCTCGACCCGGCAGACCTTCATCGATCAGATCCTGGGGCTGTACGACGTCCGGGTGAGCTGCCAGGGCAGCGGCTCTGAGGTGGCGTTCCGCCGCCTGGCCGGTGGCCCGCAGCTCCAGGAGATCCTCCGGGGGCGGGTGGACGCGGCCCAGGAGCTCAACCGCCAGGAGAGCGCGCGGAGCGCAGCGCGGAGCGCCGCGCAGCCGGCCGAGGGCGCCTCTGCTGCGGGCGCGTCTGCTCCTTCTGTCGCCTCCTCTGGCCGGCCGCCGGCGCGGCTGGTGCCGGCCAGCGAGGCCTGGACCGCCACGTTCAAGATGAACACCGCGCGCGCCTTCCTCGGCGGCGCGCTGCTCCGGGCGCTGGGCACGACGTACACCGTGGGCGGCTCGTCGGTCGCGAGCCGGTTCTCGCTGCTGGGCCAGCAGCAGCTTGAGTTTGCCTACGACAAGCTGACTGGGGTGCAGGTGCGGACCTCGCCGCTCGACGGGCTGATGGGCACGATCTCGGTGCGGATCTGGAGCATCGGCTCCTCGACCCCGATCGACCTCGCGCACGTGGACCGGGGGCAGATAGACCTCCCCGCGTTGCTCCGGCAGGCCGGCATCCCCGGCGGAGAGGCCCGACACAGCGCGCCGGCGGCGTTCGGCCCCCTCGTCTGGATCCAGGCGCACGCCGTCGGAGCGGTCTTTGTCGCCCTGGCGAGCGTCGCCAGCCTGCTGGCCGCGCTCCTGGTCACCTGGGAGCTTGCCTTCCTCGTGGTGCCGCTGGTGGGCCTGCTGGCGATCTCGCTGCCGGTGAACGCGGCGCGGGCGCGCTGCCAGTCGCTGACCTTCCACGACCACCACATGGAGCACCGGGCGGGCATCTTCTGGAAGAAGCACACCTACGCCCGCTACGATGACATGAAGAAGCTGTCGGTGGTGCGTTACCTCGGCGGCGCCCACGGGCGCCTGACGGTCTTCGTCGCCGGAGAGACCCAGCTCCAGGGCCGCAACGGGCAGGCCGGCGCGATCATACCGAACACCTTCGTCGCGCACTACCTCCCTGAGGTGGCGCCGCTCCAGCAGACCCTCGACGCGCTGCTGCTCGGCCGCCTCGAGCCCGAGGCGATCCGGGACGCCGCCCAGGCGCCTGCTCCGAAGGGGCCAGAGTTCAAGCCGTCCCCCATCAACGCCGTCGTGCCCCTGATGGGCTTCGGCATCCTCCTCTTCCCGCTGTGGTTCTTCGTGCCCTACGCCGCGCTGGCGGCGATGCGGCGGGTGTACCGTGTCGAGGACGACCGGGTGGTCGTCGAGGACGGTGTCGTCCACCGCGCCCACACCTCTGTGTTGTTCGATCGCATCGACTCGCTCAAGCAGGGCCAGGGCATGCTCGGCAAGGCGTTCGGCAACGGCACGGTCACCCTCCTGACCGCGGGCAGCAGCCGGCCTGACCTCGTGCTCGCCAACACCGCCGGGTATCCGGATCTGTACAAGGCGATCCGGGAGCGGTACGGCGGCTGAGCGCGCTGGCGCGGCTGCTACGCAGCCATCATCGGCACCATCGCGGTCGGGTCGACCAGCAGGATGAGGTCGTTGCCGTCAGTGGTCGCGACGCCGTTGACGATCGCAGCGCCCCCGCTGGGCGCCAGGCGGATAAAATCGGCGTCCGTGTGCACCGAGAGGGTCCGGATGGAGTCGACGGAGTCCACGAGCAGCGCCAGGGTGCCGCCGCTGAGGCGCACGATGATGGCGATCTCGCGGCTCATGGACGCGAGGAGCTCGCGGGTCTCGTGGAACAGGCTGATCATGGTGGCCAGCTCGCCGTCGCGGGTCTTCTCGATGAGCGCGAGCGCTGCGTCTCGGCTCCCGCTCACGCAGAGGCTGCGGGCTTCCTTGGCGATGCTGTGGATGCGCGCGTGCGGCTGCGCGAACCGCTCGACGGTGTGTGTGAGGAGCAGGTTCTTGGTAGAGAAATTGTCGAACCAGCGCCCGAAGGCGCAGGCGTGGGGATCGGTGGTCTTGTTGAAGTCGCGGTCCTCTCGGATCGAGGCCTCCAGCTCGTTCAGCCACGCCTTGTGCTCTCTCTCCCGCTCCTCCAGCGCCTCCACCAGCTCTTGGGTCTCTGCTTCGGAAGATGAGAGCCCGATCACCGTGCGGAAGTCGACCACGCCCATGACGTGGCCGCGCAGGTTGATCACCCCGCGCACGGCCGTGGGCGTGTGTGGCACCGGAACCACCGGCGGTGCCTGCACCATCTCCATCACGTGGGTGTGCGACAGAGCGTAGCTCTGGCCGGCAACAGTGAACACAATGAAGGGGTTGTGTGCCTTGGTGTGCGTCTGCGCGGGCTCGCTCATCCAGACCTCCAGGGCGTGTATTTATCGAGCCCTCCACGCCCCTGGTTTAGGCCTTCCTGAGGTGGGAGCTGTAATGGGTGATTTGCTTCATTTGGGCTTGTCTTTCGTTGTTTTTCGGTGCCCTACGCGCTGCGGATGTTCAGCTCTCCGGGGGCGGCGCCTTCTTCTCCGAACATGACGCGCCGGGTCGCGACCTTGTCGATGAAGAAGCGGTCGTGGCTCACCACCACGACCGCGCCGGGGAAGCGCACGAGGGCGCGCTCCATCACCTGGGCGCTGGTCATGTCGAGGTGGTTGGTCGGCTCGTCGAGCACCAGCACCGAGGCCCCCGAGAGCAGGCACTGGGCCATCGCCACCCGCGCCCTCTGCCCACCGGACAGGGTGCCGATGCGCGCCTTCATGTCCGCCTCGGAGAACTGGAACATCGTCAAGAAGCGGGTCACGGCCTTGCGGGTCGCCGTCAGGGCGAGGCTCTCGGGCAGGGTCTTGACCGCGCGGGTGACCGTGTCCTGGGGATCGAGCTCGTCGAGCATCTGGTTGTAGGACACAAACGACTGGCCGCGCGCCCACTCGACGGTGCCCGCGTCGGGCTCCTCCTGGCCGGTCAGCACCCGGAGCAGGGTCGACTTTCCACTGCCGTTGGGGCCGATGATGGCCACCCGCTGGTTGCGCCGGATGTCGAAGCTGAGGTCCGAGAACAGGAGGTTGTCGCCGTACGCTTTGTGGAGGCCGCGGACCTCACAGAGGCAGTCTTTGGTGTGCAGCCCCCGGTAGATCTCCGTCAAGATCTGGTCGACGGGTCGCGGCCCCTTGCTCTTGCGGATGCGGGCGAGGCGCTTGCCGAGCGTCTTGCCCTTGTTGCGGGCTGCTTCTCGGCGGCTGGCGATGCCCTCGGCCTCGTAGGCGAGCAGCTCCGCTTCGTGCACGAACTGCTTCTGGAGGGTCTTGAAGCGGAGCTGCTTCTCGACGACGTAGGTCGCGAAGTTGCCGTCGTACTCGTGGAGGTGGTGGTTGTCGACCTCGACGATGCGGTTGACGACGCCGTCGAGGAAGGCCCGGTCGTGAGAGACGACGATGGCGGCGCCGTGGAAGCTGCTGAACCAGCTCTCGACCCACTCGACCCCGGCCACATCGAGGTAGTTGGTGGGCTCGTCGAACAGCAGGATGTCGGGCTTCTCCAGCAGGATCTTGGCCAGGGAGGCACGGTTTCGCCACCCACCAGACAGGGCGTCGATGGGGCAGGTGCGGTGGGCCTCGTTGAAGCCGAGCCGGGTCAGGGCCGTGTCGATCTGCCGATCGACATCCCAGCCGTCGAGGCTCTCCATCGCCTCGAACAGCTCGGCCTGGCGCTCCACCAGCCGGTCGAGCGCGTCGGCGCCCGTGGCCTCGTCCGCCATCGCGGTGTCGATGTCGGCGAGCTCGGCCTCGACGGCGCGCACCGCCGCGAAGACGTCGTCGAGCACCGCGAGCACGCTGCGGGAGCCGTCCAGCTCCGAGAACTGCGAGAAGTAGCCGATCTTTACGCCATCTTGCACAGCGACGGTGCCGTCTGTCGGCGCGAGCTGGTCGAGCACCAGCTTGAGGATCGTGGACTTTCCAGACCCGTTCTTTCCGATGAGGCCGACGCGGTCTCCGGCCTCAAGCCGGAAGAAGACCTCGCGCAGGACCAGGGTGTCGGAAAATTTGACCGTGACGTTGTTCAGCCGGACCAGGCTCATGCAGCCTCCCTGGCGAGAGGGGATAGCGCGCACGCCAGGAGCGCGCTTGCCTGCCCCTGGCCGCTCGCGCCCGGTGCCCGAGCTGGACGATTCTGGGTGACGACTGCCGCGCGGAGTAACCTCACGGGTGGCCCGCTCGTGTAGGGAGCATGACCACTCCCTCTCTCTCCCTCCGTCGCGTCCAGGCCGCCTCTGGGCTGGTGTTCTTCCTCTTCGCGAGCCTCCACCTGCTCAACACAGCGTTGGGGGCCCTCGGCCCGGACGCCTGCAACGGCTTCCAGCGGTCGCTTCGGCGGGTGTACCAGCACCCGGCGCTGGAGTTGGGGCTGGTCCTGGCGCCGCTGGTGGTGCACGTCGCAGCGAGCGTGGCCTGCATGCGGGGCCGGCCGCGGAGCGTGGGCCGCTCTTTCCGGCAGCGTGTCGGCCTGCCTGCGCGCCAGGCGCTCCGGGTGCTCTGCGCTGCGGGGAGCACGCCGCCGGTCTGGCGGTGGGCGCCGTTGTTGCTCTGGCCGGAGTATCCTGGGTGACGATGCTGATCGCACTGCTGTCCTGCGCGCCCACCCTCCAGCTCACGCCGCCCGCCGACCTGCCCGAGCAGGTGCTCTTTCGGTCTGCCACCGAGTCCTTCGGTGGGGTCTGGTCGGTCGCCGTGCGCGACGGGCGCATCTGGGTCAAGCCCAGCGGAGAGGGCGGCGAGTGGACCCTCCTGGGCGCGACCGGGCTCCCAGAGGGGAGGCTCAATCCCCCCCAGGCCATCGCGGAGATCTCTGCGGACGGGCACCACCTTCACGCGCTCTCCTCTGACGGGGCCTTCTACCGGGGGACCTCTCTGGAGCGGCGCACGCTGCGCGGCTTCGGGTGGACGGATCGGTGGGGCTGGCCGATGGGGAGAGGGCCGGGGATCACGGCGGAGTTCTCGACCGAGCGAGGCTGGGCCGTCTCTGACAGCCACCCCGGTGGCGTGCGGCGCTACGAGGACATCCTCGGCACCGAGCACGCCGTGGGGCTGGGCGTGGCTCACGTCTACCGGCTCGGCCCGCAGGGAGAGCGCATCTACTTCAGCGACTGGTGGCTCCCGGCAGACTGGAGCCGGCAGATCTGTGGGCCGCGACAGGGCCGCCTTCGCATGGCGCGGCTCAGCGCGAGCGCCTCGACCCTCTTTGTGGTTGGCACCGACGGCTCGCTCCACACCCGGCTGTATGACTTCGACACCGCCGGCGAGAACGACCTGCTCACCTACTCCTACGTCCTCGACGGTCCGGCCGGGACCACACGGGCGCTGCCCGCAGAGGGCTGGCGCCAGCACCCCCGCCCTGACGGGGAGATCACCGATCGGATCACCATCTTCCAGGACGGCGAGGGCAACCACGCCCGGATCCTGCGGATCGAAGGACAACAGGGAGAGCTGGCCGGCTACTTCGAGAAGCGCATCGACGAGGATGCCTGGGCCTTTTACCCGTCCGGTGAGCCGCTGCGTGGCGCCCTGCTGCCGCTGGAGGACGCCACGGTTGACGTGGAAGCGGTGGTGATCGCGGGAACGATCTCGCGGCCGGACCTGGACGTCGTGCTCCAGGTCGAGCTCTCCGACTACGACCTCTTCTGCTCTCCGGCGACCGCGACGCTGTCCTACCAGGGGAGCCCGCTCACCGTCGGCGGTGAGCCGCTGGAGCTGGAGTTTCACCACGTCCGCAGCCTGAGCGCGCAGGAGGTGTCTCGCGAATTCTGGCGCGATGGCGATGCGGTCGAGATCCGCGGCGCCCTCCTCCTGAGCGGCGACATCGATCACGTCGACTCTGCGGGGGCGAGAGCTGCGCTGCAGCGCCTCCTGGGGGATCGGGCGGTCGTCAACTTCGTCGGAGAAGGACACGCTGACGGGCTCTCCGTGGAGGAGCTTGACCGCAGGCAGCGCTTCCAGGTGCCCCTCGATGAGAAGGCGCCACCTGGACAGGTGATCCGGCTGGAGGCCAGCCGGTAGCCGTCCAGCGGATCAGCCGAGAGGGCTGGCTACATAAAGTTTCGCGTGTGCAGGCCCGAGAGGCGGGCCGCCTCTGCCTCTGAGAAGCCCAGCCGCTGCAGGCGCAGCCGGCGCCCGGCGTCCATGTCCTCCTTCAGCGCGACGACCCGGTCGAAGCCGCGGGCGAGGTCCGCGGGTGCCCAGGAGCCTGCGGCGAGCAGGACCAGCGCGTCGAAGACCTCCTCGTTGAGCCCGGCGGTGTGCGCGAGCGCGTCGTGGCGCCGCTCGATGGCGGTGGCCAGCCGGGACAGCAGGCCGGGCTCCTGGCTGGCGTGCCGGCGCAGGTGCGCGAGGCCGAACGCCACGTGGCGGGCCTCGTCCTGGGCGCTCAGGCGGGCGACCTGCCGGGTCACCGGGTCGGGGGCGTGGGCCTGGAGGAAGCGGAGCAGCGACAGGAAGGAGCCCTCTCCCAGCACCGACAGCAGGAAGGACGCCAGCGCGAAGTCGGGCTCGTCGAGCAGCGTCTTGAGCGAGGCCTGCCCGCCGGTGGTCGACAGCCCGAGCTCCTGCCGCTTCAGGCCCGCCCGCCGGGTGAACACCTCGATGTGGCGGGCCTCGTCGGCGGCCTGGATGGCGAGGACCTGCGCGACCTCCCGGAAGTGGGGGTGGAGCTTCGTGAGGAAGCGGCTCGGGACCAGCAGCGCGGCCACCTCGTTCTCGATGAGGTACGTCATCACCTGGACGACGGCGTCCTCGACATCGTCGGGCAGCTCGAAGGGGGCATCCCAGTCGATGGCGGTCGCGGGGTCCCACTGGGCGGCGGCGGCCTGGGCGTAGATGCGGGCGGCGTCGTCGGTCCAGACCGTGTCCTTGTCCGACAGCGGGAAGGCGAAGGCCGGCCCGCCGGCCTCGACGCGGGCGCCGCGCGCGGCGAGCCCCCAGGTGGCCTGGGGGTGCGCGACGGGCTCCCCCAGGCTCCCGGCCCGCTGCGCGCCCTGCCAGCGGCCGACCTCTGCGGCGCCGCGGGTGATGGTCGGCGCTGCGCCCAGGTCGAGCCGGTGCCCCTGGCTGCGGCACCACGCCCGCAGGTGCACCGACAGCGCGGGGTCGCTGCCCCGGACCACCAGCCGGCCGCCGACCGGCAGCGCGCGGAGCGCCTGCTTGAGCAGCAGGTGCCCGCCCCGGTGCAGCCCCAGCGCGCCCAGCGAGACCTCTGCGGTCATCCGCCGGCCTGGTTCTTGTCGACGACCCGGGCGATGAAGTCGCGGACCGCCGCCGCACCGTCGAACGACAGCGCGTCCACGGCACGGTCGAGCTGCGCGAAGCCCTCGGTGCGGCCGTCTTCCCAGGCCTTCAGGCCCTCCAGGTCCAGCAGGGGCCGGACCACCGGGTCGTCGTAGCGCTGCCCCATCAGCAGGGCCCGGAACCGGGCCAGCGTCTCTTCGTCGACCCCGTCGAGCGCCGTGAAGATGCAATGGTCGTACGGCGCGGTCTGGTGGAGGATGCGCGTGCCGTCCGCCGGCAGGGTGCCCTCCGCCGAGAACACGAGGTGGTTGCCGTCGATCATGCAGGCCGCGTCGACCTCGCCGGCCACCAGCGCCCGGGCCGCGAGCCGCTCGCCGCCGACGTGGTCGCCGTGCTTTCCGAACAGCACGTCGAAGACCCGCACCGAGACATCTTCGCCCAGCGCCAGCCCCGCCTCCTGGAGCGACAGCAGCGGGATGAGCGTCGCCTGCGGCGAGTCGGGCGCGCCGACCCCCACCGACCGGCCGCGGAGGTCCGCGAGCGTCTGGATGTCGCTGTCGGCCCGGACCACGACCAGGCTCGTGAGGTCCTGGTCGGAGTCGCGCATGCAGAAGCCGCTCGCGCTGCGGCCGGTGCCCTGGGCGATCCGGACAGACTGGAGCCACGCCAGCGGCGAGTTCCACGCGACGTCGAACGCGCCGTCAAAATGGGCCTCGACCTGGGACTCGTAGTTCGAGTAGAGCACGTAGTCGAAGTCGAAGCCCTGGGTCGCGAACCAGGTCTTGAACCCCTCCCAGATGGTCACCACCTTGGGGTCGTACGCCACGGCACCGAGAACAAAGCTAGACATTGTCATCTCCTCTTAGAACAGGTCCATGCCGCAGACGGCCTTGCCGATAAAGTCGTAGAGCACGTCCGAGGTCGGCGCCATCACCGCCCCCGCCCGCGCGTCGCGGAAGTAGCGCTCGACGCCGACGTCCTTTCGGAACGCCGCGCCGCCGCAGATGCGCATCATCGTGTCGGTGACCTCGACCGCGGCGTCGTTGGCTGCCGCCTTGATCTCCAGCACCCGCAGCATCGCGTCCGGCCGCCCGCCCTCGATCGCGGCGATCGCGTCGAGCCACAGCCCGCGGACCATGTCCACCTTGACCTTCGACTTTGCCAGGTACGCCCGGATGGTCGGGAGGTCCGCCAGCGCGCTGTCGAGGTGCGCGTACCGGGTGCCCGAGACGTGCGCCGTCGCCCGCGCCAGCGCGCCCTCCATCAGCCCCAGCGAGCAGCTCGCGTTCAGCAGGTTGAACAGCGGCAGCACGACCCCCATCATGACGTTGAAGCCGTCGCCGTCTTCGCCCAGGCGGTTCGCGGCGGGGATCGAGACGCCCTCGGCGACCACCGGGGACGAGTCGTTGCCCCGCAGCCCCAGCCCGTCGAACGGCCGCGGGATCGACAGCCCCGCCGCGTCGGCGGGGACCAGCCAGATGGTGCTGGCGCCCTCGGCCGAGGCGGGCTGAGACGACCAGACGTACGCGGTCGCGTGACGCGCCGAGGTGATCCAGCTCTTTCGGGCGCTGAGGGTGACGGTGTCGCCGTCGAGGGCCGCCGTCGAGAGGGGCGCCCAGAAGTGGCTGCGCGAGCCGGCCTCTGAGAAGGCGAGCGTGCTGAGGTGCTCACCGCGGGCGACCGCGGCGTTGACGGCCGGGCTGCCGTGGGCTGCGATGACCGCAGCGCCGCTGTAGTGCATGCACACGACCATCGCAGAGCTGCCGCACTCCTGGGCGATCCGAGACACCACCCGCGCCGCGTCGCCCGGCGTCCCGCCCAGGCCGCCGTGGGCGGTCGGGGTCATCAGCCCCAGCAGGCCGGCGCCCCGCAGGGCGTCGATGGTCGCCTGCGGGAAGGCCCCGCCGTCGACACCAGCCGCTGCCGCGGCGATGGGTCCAGACGCGATGGCGTCGATATTTTCGTGGACTGCACGGTTCTGCACACATACCTCCATTGGCCCACTGGCCATCAATGGAGGTCCAGCAGGCGGGCTACGTCTCCCCGGCACCGCCAGGGAAAGGGGCTCGTCAACGATGTGGGATCGCGGGATCTCTCACGGGGTCACCTGCTGACAGTTCGCCCACACTGTTTCGCAGCCCAGCAGGACTGTCAACCACACCCGAGAAGCCACGCAGCGCTCCGTTTTCGCGCCGCTGTAGCCCGGCTCAGCGCGTCAGCCTGAAGAACACCCAGGCAAAGAAGGCGCAGAAGAGCAGGTCGCCCGCGCCGTAGGCCCCGAGGAACACGCCGGTGAGTGGATCCTGAGCCGTGATGGCGGCCAGGTCGGTGCTGTCGGCCAGCAGGTACCGCAGCCAGAGTGCCCCATAGAGCGCCTTCTCGATGGCGAAGACGAGCACGGTCCACCGAGCGTGCTCGTGGTCTCGCGCCAGAGACAGGTAGGCCAGGCCCCAGAGCATCACCAGGATCGACGACGGGGCCGACCACACCGTGGGGTCTGCGTCGAAGAGCACCGGGTTGTTCAGCCCGTAGGTGACACCGAGGATGCCAAAATTGTAGCCGGCCGCGGCCACGAAGCCCCAACGGGTCCAGGGAGGCAGTGGGCTCGTCATCGGTGTCTCCTGTTCGCTTGACCGTACACCATGCAAATTTGTAACGAATCCTGTCAGATGGTGGCCATTATTTGCTGTAGTGGGACGAATGTGCACCAATTAATTCAGCGGCACCAGGGAGAAGTCATGAGCCGCACCAAGATCGCCCACATCGCCGTTACCGTCCTGTTCTGCCTCGCCATCCTGCCGGGCGCGGTGATGGACATCGCCCAGCCCGAGATGATTGTCACCATCGTCGAGGACCTGGGGCTGCCGCTGCCGCTGCTGACCCTCATCGGCGTCTGGAAGCTCCTGGGCGTCATCGCGCTCGCGATGCCGGGCCGCGAGCGGATCAAGGAGTGGGCCTACGCTGGCTTCTTCTTCGACCTGACCGGCGCGGCGTATGTCCACGCGACCGCAGACGACATGGCCGGGGTTGCTCCGCCGCTGTTCCTCCTCGCCTTCCTGATCGCCTCGTACGTGCTCCGCGCCCGCCTCGCCGCCGACTGAGCGTCAGTCGCCCTCGTCAAAGGTCGCGCCCACCTG
>Ga0316202_10003025_pt1 | contig 10481 bp, 11 predicted proteins | sample 3monrhotite_MG_FD_204934 | JGI IMG/M metagenome (GOLD analysis project Ga0316202, IMG submission 204934) | Microbial mat bacterial communities from mineral coupon in-situ incubated in ocean water Damariscotta River, Maine, United States -... | ecosystem: Environmental > Aquatic > Marine >...
ATTTGCTTTTTTTGGTTTTGTCATTGTGTCACCTAAAGTTTGATGAGGGGTATAATAACACCTCTAATTAGATGGCCAAATTAACTATGCCACTTCAGACTGTATTAACTGGTTATCTTTTTGTTGTTCTTTAAATTTAAAAGCTGTATGTAAATCTAGACGACCCGTTAAACAGCCATCGGCATCGATTATAGGTAGTGCGGATTTTCCTGAAGATATAACTTCATCTACGGCTTCTGTTATGTCTTTATTTGCATCAATTCCCAATGCTTCTTGATAGACAACATCAGTTAATGGCTTATCATCGTCCAATGTTAATAATTGACTGATTGAAATGCCACCTAATAACTTAGCTTGATTATCGGTAACATAAATCATGTCCGTTAACATTGATTGACCTTGCGTACAAAGTTTCTTTGCTGCTGATACTTTTAGCTTGTGTGATACATTAATTTCGTTATAGCTTTGCCAATGCCCTACTTCAATATCTGAATAATCTTGTGACTTTTTAAAGTGTTCCTTTTGTTTTGCTGTCATTTTAGTAACAGCATACTCGATAAATCGCTCACTTAAGTTTTCAGTAAGCTCAAGTAAACTATTAGCATCTAAACGATCAAATAAAGGAAAGCATGCGTCATCATCCAAGGCATTTAATATCATTTGTCTAGATTCATTCTTCATTTCCAAAAAAATATTTTGCTGGCAAACACTGCTAAATAATTCCCATAAATTTAATCGTTGCTCAAGAGGGAAAGCCTCTAACAAGATAGCTATATGTTCTGGTGATAAGTCTCTTTCTATTCCTAATGCCAGATCATTTAAAGCTAATTCATTGGCAAATTGTTCATCAGCTTTTTCGATATACTCCGTTAATAGATCTAAAGACATAATTTTTCCTAAGCGAGAGTGTTTAATAAATTTTTTGGATTAACCCAAGTAAAATTTTGCGTTTTATATTTATACCTATTTAACTATAGAATCATTGCATTCACTATCAATTAAACTATAAACATTATGGAAATGCCAAAATTGCAACCTTACGCAATAAAAACCCAAAATCTTCCTTTCTATTTAAAGCTTTGGAGGTTACTTTTTAGAAAACGCCAATGGCAACTCATTGAAGATTGGCACTACGTATTACCAAATAAAAGAGTCGTTATTGTTCCTAAAGGTTTTGTTTTTGATGGCAGTTCATATCCTGCAATAGTGTGGCTCTTTTTCTCTCCCACAGGATTATTGTTAATTCCAGTTATTCTTCATGACTTTTGTTTTCGATATAATTATTTATGGGCAGAGCAGGATGATAGAGCCCTTAAATTTAAACAAGGTAGTGGATTCTTTAAATGGTCAGCGTTTATACGTAATGTGGGAGTTGAACGTAATGAACTAATTATTATTGATTACTTTATATGGTTAATGTGTTTAGCATTTGGTTGGATTAATTGGTTGATTTTTCAGCGCAAAGAAAAAGCACCGTTGCTGCCTTTAAAGTTAAAAATTAAATAAAATTAACGGCAAAATATGCCCTCTTATTATTGAGGGCTAACAAGAAAAGAAGGTGGCATTCGTGTTACAATAAGAGAAATTATATTTCTTTCATGCTTAGCGAGTTAAGCAAAACTCTCTATGTATAAATATGTAGTACTGAAATGTGTTTTTACAGTTTAAGTAACTCTCCCACTGTTCAAGCTATGAAAAGGCTTATATATAGTTAACCTTTTATATTTTTGCCATAGTAACTCTATTTGAGTTTGTCCCTCACTCTGTTCCTTGCACATTTGAGAAAATTGTTTTTCTATTGCATTAGTTGGCGTACACACCTCTTGCTCTAACATACGCAATCGCTTTCCAATATCAGTCAGTATTTCAGCTTCCGCTATAGTAAAATCTCCTGACTTATTAAAACCACGCGGGAAATGAACATCATCGTAAAAGGGGCTTTCAGTCTTAAATCCGTGAGTTAAAATCATTGTAACCTCTGTTGGCTGTATTTGGATTTTGACGGATTATGCGACTAACAAACCAAACTGTAAATCAACTAATAATTATCGAAACGATAAGAGGTTGCATCATGGATATAGTGTTAATTAAAACCTTAGAAATTGAAGGTTGTCGTCATTTTGTAAAGACTTCTGAAAACCGACATTTAACTTAAGCGTCTATAAATAATAGAATTGTCATGAACTAATAATAACTAAACCAAATTAAATTTCATTAAACACTATAAGTGATTGTGTTACTTTATTGCGCTTCTTCTTGTTAGCATTATTAATATTATCAATAGTTTTGCTTGATCTATTTCATTCTGATTTCTCAGATGATTAGATCAATTGAGCAACCAAAAATCAGGTTTAAAGCTCTATGGCGGTATGTGCTTCAAAACGTGACAGAAAGTTAATTTTTCATACCTATAATGCCTAACGATCAAATGTCCGCTTTAGAATTTTTAATCAAATTTGAGTATTGTTTTTTCAAGTTTGAAGATTAATTTATAAAATCTTATTATCTAATTTTGGGCAGCAATGTCGGATCACTTGTCGCTTTTAACGATCCTTGCATATTGACGAGTAGTTAAATGAAAATCTTTTTTTACTCGACTGCCAAACAAATAATCACCAGACCTAAGCTATTTTTGTGCTATCCATTCTTGCAGTGACTTTCTAGTTTTAGGGGTTAATTCGAATTGAACCGAACTACCAGTTTTCTGTTGAATAAGCATGGCTCTGGACTGAATAGTAACTCCATGAGCAATATCCAAAACTTTTAGTTTAATAAAATTACAGGCGCGTAATTTACAGTCTAAAGCAAAATTAAACATCGTTAATTCTCACAGGTTATTTGCCAGCTCTAACCGTATCCTAAGTGATCATAAAATTGCCTTGTTTTGAGGGTTAATTTAGGTCAGCTCTTGAACGAAAATTGCTAAAGCTTGTTGCACTTATAACGAGGAGCTAAGCTATTTCTGCCCAGAGCAACAGCTCGAAAGTATGGTGGTTTATTGTAAAGTATGATTCTTTTTTGTTGAGTATCAAACTTAACCTTGGTGAAATGTGTGACATAAATTATGACGAGTGTTTAAAAGGCTTATAAACAGTGAGTTATAGAGCTACATCAACTTGTCATAGTTTACGTCATAAAATGTATTTTTATTTGAATAAAAAGCATACATTTAAGTCATACTTTTCATTCAAATTTAAGGTGATATTTATAATAGTTTAGCTAGTTATAAGTATACAAATGATTGTGGAGCATGCGAAACATTAAAGTCCTTAAGATATTTAGGTTTTGAATATCGCTTCGCTTTTTTCACTTCGATAGCATGACCAATATCTTTCCCTAAAAAATAGGAATCATAGAAGTCTTTTTCTATTCCTGAAAACTCCATTGTTCGTTCCCACAAGTCTTCAAGTTCCATTGAGTGAACTGTAGCGACATCGAATTCACCAATAACTCTCATAACAGGTGATGTCGCATAAATAATGATTTTTTTTACATTAGGCGATTTATATAATAATCGTCTAAATTCAAATTTTTTATCACCACTTAAAATTTTATCTGCGTATTGTGGTTTAATTGATAATAGTACTTTGGTCTGCATTGGATATCCTAAGTATAGTTTTAAATGCTTCGTCTGATATTTCTTCAAAACCACGCGGAGCATTTTCTATAACATTATTTTCTTTTAAAGCTTTTAAGTTTGGTCTTACAGGTAAAGAATAAGCATATAAAAAATTTATAATAAATGGCTTAGATCTTTTGTAGTTCCAGTGCGTTAATAAGTCTTCATCAGTAAAAACCGATCTTTTACGGCATGCTGTTTTAAACTCTTCGAAATTGGTAAAATTATCTACTACATTTTCAACAACTGCTAAAGTGGTGACAACAGAGGTGTAATAACCAGGACCACCATCTGCTGTTCTATAAAATATAATTATATCACCCGCTCTTAGACTACGTTCCATACCGCGAGATATATACACTTTAGCAAGTGCATTTCTACTAGGCTTATTATCCACGAAATCAGCAGGAGTTTCATTATTTAAAATAGAGTCGGGTAATAATTCTGTATGGTATTGAGGATAAATAGGGCATAAAAATTTACGACAACGACCATTTAAAAAAGGATAGTTTTGTTTGGGAGAATCTTGAAAGTTGATGTTAAGAAAGTTTTTGATATAGACAAATTCATTTCCATTTGGAGTGGTTTTAATACCATGTTTATAAAACCCCCAATCTTCCATTAATAATGAGAGCCTTTCTTGATCAACTGTGTTGTTAAAAATAGTTAGGTATATTTCATTTGTCTTGAAGAGAGTAGCATTATCAAAAATAATTTTTAAGAAACGCTCTCCTAGTTTATAACCATTCAATGAAACTTTAAAAGTACCAACTTTTAATCTTCTATTAGGTGCTAAATATGGTTGTATATCGGGGTAAGATTCGCCCACATCTTCAATTTTTAAGTATAAAAAAGCTAATATTGAGTTTGTCTCAGACCTACAAACATATGCAAAATTATCAGACTTCTTATTAAACCATTGTTCGAATTCTGCATAATCCTTTTTAAAGCTATCAAAAAAAGTATCGGACAAATTAATATTCCCAAAATACTCTTTTCTGACGGATAGAACTTTGTAATCAGGTTGTTGTGGATTTTCTGCGATTACTTTTTCTAGAAACGAGTCAATTGTAAATACTTTATCTTTAACACCAAGTTCAGATGCTTTTCTATGCATTTTACGATCTTCAGTAATAAGAAAATCTACCCTGCCTTGATATACTTCATTGATTAATTCGCTATCTATAACGTCATTAGGGTTATTATCTAATTGCTGACATACATTCCCTACAATATGATGCATGGGAGCTATAGTTTTTAAGCAATTATAACTATCCAATTTAATATTCATCGTATTAACTACTTGCTCATTTTTAAATTTTGACAATTCGTATTGAGTTTGCGGATGTATACATTTATCTATTCTTAATTTATCTAACCAATTAAATAAATGACCTATATATTCATTAGATACCTTATGAGATTCCCTATGAATAATAATATTAGTATCAAGCAATGCTCTCATTATTTAATAGCCTCTAATATATTAGATATACTATTTTCAAAATTTGTTGATATATCATGATTAGTTAAAATAAATAGCGGGATATTTAGCCTTTCTGCTGTATTTTTGGCTGTTGATATTTCTAAGTCCTGTAATTCGGACAACTTATCTACTGAATGTAGTTTTCCATCTCTACTTTTCATACGTTCAATGATCAATTCGATAGGGGCTGTTAACAATATAATAAGATTAAGATTTAATTTTAAGAAAATTTCCGATGGGATTTCTTGAGGGGTAAATTCACTATCAAACAAGCAAAAATGTCCATCGAGTAAAACTAAGTCCTTAGTTATTTTTTTAGATTTTAGAGCATTAATTAAAATATCTTGATTAGCGTCTATGTTAGGAACTTGTTTGGAATCTGTGAAAGCGTTAGATTTGTAATTTTTTATAAGACTGCTTGCAGAAAAATATTCTAAATTTGGGTGTAAAGTTTCAAAATCATTACAAAACGTCGATTTACCTACGCCATGTATACCTGCAATAAAAATTAATTGTGTGTCCATACATCATTTCCTGAAAACATCTTGATAAAACGATACCATTAGAAGATCAAAAAATAAATACTAAGTTACAGATAATCAAAAGGATGTAGCTTTAGTTCCTCTTGCTTACTTTATATATTGCCTGATAGTTCTAAAAGCTGTCATAAAGCGATACGGCTTAGGAGTCACTTGTTAGCAGTACTTATGGCATAGGTAACTCTAATTCCCATTTTTCTTTAATTTCTTCTGCGATGACATCAATAGTAGGAAAGAGAAAAGATTTAGTAATTCCAAATGCATTAAGCATAGATTGAAAATTTACTTTTAGAGAGCTAGGAAAAATATACTTAGTAATGTTAGCCTCTAAAGATCTATCTGGGTTTGGTATGGCAGTAAAAAATGCAGACTGATTTTGAAGTCTTTTGTCAAAATGGGAAGGGAAAATAGCGTATAGCTTATTAATTTCATATGGATTTATTTCCTTTGGTACATATCCAACTAGTCCCATGTCATTCATTTTTCCATCTGGACTTTGATATAAGCGCTCACTGAAGTCTCCCTGATATATAGCAAAGTCGCGCTCTGGGTTTTCAGAAACTGCAAAATAAAGAGCAACCAAAGGATTTGATGTCCAATCTATCAAACGCGTAGGTATTCCATAATGTTGTGCTATGAATAACCACTCCCATTCGGACTTCGGTGAGTTATCAAGCAGATAACTTACTCTCCTTTTGAATTCATCTATTATTCTTAGTTCATAGCTAATTAACATATTCTTATCATCTATTAGCTGTGGAATTCGACCTAAAGATGGAACAAGCTCATAATTAGAGTCAGGGACGCCCCTAAAGCAAGTTTCATCAATACCATATGGACATGAAAATATTTCATGAAATTCTCCAACATTGGATACGTTTACTTCGTTCATTTTATTCTTACTACTTTAGGTTTTGATTCGTGTAATAGTTTTATTTTATCTTCTATATCAAGGAAGTTGAACATTGCTGTAAGCTGCATAGTTTGCTCCGCATAGGCTTTATCTAATCTTTGGCTTGCAACGTCTAACTCTTGTCGGTATTTATCTTTTAACCTTTTCTCTTTTGATTTTTCTTCTTTAAGCCTTTCCAAATCAGTACTAATCGAACGTTTACGAACATTACCCGACTTTTTCGTTTCGGTTTGTTTCGCTAGCGCAATAGTATCCATCACATCAGGATATCTATAAGCCGAACCTAAGCTTAAACCAGCTTCTTCTTGGACAGCTTTAACGTTTATTTTATATTTACCAATTAATCGTTCAGGGTCGCCATCGACTAAACGTTTAAGAGCATCGATTAGCTTTTTCCTAGTAACTTCAGGATTACGTGTCTTTGTCATAAAAATCTTATATTGTTGATGTTATTAACCATTCACTAGCTTGATAAGGTGCATAATTAATATCAAGGTCTTTTAATATCTTCTCGGCAGAGCGAATACGCACCTCTTGAAAAGCAATTATATCAGCAGTTAACTCCCCCTTGCTTTGCATGCCTTCCAATATGTTGAAGCTTTCTTGTCTAACAGCTTGAGCGTAAGCGCCACTCTCGATAACAGCCCAATCGCAATCAACACACTCTCCAATTTCAATTCCTACCCTCATGCTGCAAGTATTATTTATACAGTACATACCAGGAGCTAAAGCGTGAATGTGTTTTCTACCTGATTTGATTTCTTTCTCATAGTACAGCGATGAAATATTTCTATCTACGTAACTTTCAGAATACATGTTTTTACCTTGACCTCCCCCTAACTTTTCACCGTTATAGGCTTTGGCTGCAAGTCTTGAATATAGCAGTGCTTGTTGTCTTACCTTTTCTTTTTCTAGATCATGAAACATTTTTTGAAATGAACTAGCATTGCGAGCGTAATACATGGTCATTGCAATAGAGTAATGACTAAACTGTTGCTTTAATTGTGGATAGTCAGCTAACTGCATCCCTACTAAGTAATAAGCTAATGAGCGCCTAAGTTGATGAGGTGTAAGGTGCCATTTTTCGCCAATGTTGAATTCTTTTTCAGGGTCACTGCGTCTAAGCATTTCAACATCATTGGAATTCAATTCAATCGAAAACTCTTGCTCGTTAGACAAAAATAACCGAGTCAAAGACTGCAATACATTTCCAGAGCGGCTGATCGATCTTGGTTGTTGAAAGTGCTGTAAATTATTCAGCAACCAAGCTTTCTGATCTGTACTTCCAAGCCAGTTTCTTACTGACCTATTTAGACTGTTTAATAATTCATACGCTAGATGACCATTTTTTGTTGTCACATAAACATCATCATATCCTTGGTAGCCTGATGTTATTTTTTGCTGCTTTGTATGAAACAAGTGGATGTCAATTCCATCTAGAGTGATTATTTGAGCACCAAAGTCTGGCGTTATTTGAAGTAATTCATTACTGCGCATTCCACTCAGGCACAACACTAAATATCTGCATACCCTATCTAAATGAAGACAAAATGATTTTAGCTCATGGTGGCTATCAAATGTTTTATTGCCAATTGTTCTAGGTGCAAACCTTTCAAAGAAGTCAGTTCGGACTTGTGGTTGAACATCGCGCCAGACTTCATCCCATTCAGGGTTTCTTTCATAATCCACGATTGGTATGTTATTTCTATTAAGCTCCAAAATAAATTGGTGGAATTTTTTGTCATTATTGTTAAATACCTGACCAGCACCACATTCTCCATTTCGCAGTCTTTTTAAAATTCGGTGAATTTGATTATGCTCATAATGAATAACATCTTGTATTGCTTGCTCAAGCTCATTTTTAAAAGGGTGCCAGTACTGCACTTTATTTGAGTATGCATCCAAAGCGGCAAGATATATTCTTAAAGGAATAACAGGATATTGCTCTTTATCTGACTGTAAAACTTTAAGCTTTTTCAAGGTTAACTTTTCTATAAAGTTAGTTTTGAAAGGCAGATAATCGGAAAGATCATTAAGGCTATTTAATGGTGCAAGATCGATTTCTCGAGGTAAATAAAGACCTTTTTTGATCAGCTTCCTAATGCAATCTACTGTGAGACCATCAAAGGTTTCAATACCATTTTTTGTCAAAGAAATTGCCAGTCGTTTAAGACTATTAATTTTACTTATGACAGAGTTAATCCTATAGGCATATTGAGAATGATAGATAAATGCGAGTGCTATAGATTTCAGCTCGATTAACAGAGAAGAGGCAATATCAATGTCAGAAAACTTAAAATTCAATGTTGTGTACTCAGTGCCAACACGATAAGGCTTAAAGTCCCATACATCTTCAGCGAAAATAGAAATAGGTTGACCACCAAAATTAAAAGAAACAACTTCCGCTTCTAATTCATCACATAACTTTTCAGTCACTAAGTAAAGTAAACGGCTTTTTATGTCATCAAGCCCTATGTTTTGATCATGTTGAAAGTTTCCATCTAACATTAACTTGTCGTCCCTTTATAGCCCATAGAGGCAAGCTCAAGGTTATCCCAAAGCATATGTCGTCCTACACTATCTAACTTTAGCTGAGCTGCTTCGAACGTTGATTTAGGAATACTTTTAACAATAACTTTTCTATAAAGTTCAATAGACTTGCCAATGTTTTGAGTAAATCTTTCTGGGTAGTACAACCAACTCTCTTCCATACTTTCTAGAAACGACAACAGTCGATAAAGGGGCTCAATTTCGTCGACCAATTTTGCGTATTTACATTTAATACAGTTCTCATAATCAAAGCAGGGAGAATTGTTGGGATCATCTTTTCTTGTCGATTTATTATCCGTACAAGCCACCCCAATACCATTTAGAGTGGCATTGTTGAAAGTCAATTCATCAAATTTAATTACATTCATACTCGACTTATTGGCTACCATCTCTTTAGCTTGTTTGATTGTCTGGCCTTGACTGACCGCTTCAATGACTGATAGCCCTTGTGCTAAGATTAACTGGTTGTCGTAGTGGTTACCTTCAGTGTAATGCTTGATAACAGTTTGGTATTGGTTGTTAAGTATTTGTGATACTTGCAGTTCGGTACGATTTGCTTTTCTCCTAGCTAGCTTAGCTGCTGTTTCTCGAAACCTGCTGGATTGTAAACTAATAAAAAACTCACCGGCTGCAATTCCGTAATCACTCAAATAATTAGTATTTGGAACAACTCCTTCCCATTGCAACGTATGCTTAGTCGGCCCTAAAGGCAACAAATAACGAGGTTTTGTTGATCGGCTATGTTGTCTTACTTTAGCGAAAGTATCTATATCTTCAAGAAATTGTTGATATTTATTGTCGATATAAACTTCTACATTCGTACCATCAACATAGTGGATAGTGGCTTTGATGTCTTGGCCACTTCGGATGACGGACAAGGGCAGTACAGCTCCCTTTAATTTCACTGCTTTTCGTTTGTTTTTTGGGTGAATATGAATGATTGCATATAGTAATAGCATGCTTAAAATCACTATTCTTCTTGAGAAGAACCGAATAATTTTCTTCTTTTTTTTGGTAAGTTTTCTATCAATAACTTTATATTCATCAAACTCTATATACCCATTTTTACTGGAAAGGGGTTTTGCGCCCATCCCCTCGAAATTAACCTTAAGCCTATTTTTTGAACAATAAATTAATGTATGATAATGAAAAAAATTAGAGGAAACCATTATCACCACTCAAAAAACTAAAGTTATCCATATACTCATCAATTTAAAATTACTTTCAAAAAAGCAGTTTTATACAATAATCATCTAACCATGAGCTTTAACTTATTACTCTAGATAAATTAAAGCTTGAAGGGAATTTCGATAAGATGATTACTGAACACGGATTTTGGCTACGTAACAATGAATCCATTACCTGTATTTCAAC
>Ga0316202_10003026_pt1 | contig 10480 bp, 10 predicted proteins | sample 3monrhotite_MG_FD_204934 | JGI IMG/M metagenome (GOLD analysis project Ga0316202, IMG submission 204934) | Microbial mat bacterial communities from mineral coupon in-situ incubated in ocean water Damariscotta River, Maine, United States -... | ecosystem: Environmental > Aquatic > Marine >...
ACAATTCTTCTTTGAGTGAAGTTAAATCTGCAATCGCATAATTTATACTCGTTCACTTAGAAATATAGATTTTCATATAGAAAGAGTATTTCTTCTTAATCGACATTAAGCGATCAATAAAATATACTGATATAGTTTTTTATCCTAGTGGAGCTTTTATGTCGGTTGTTATCAGTGGTACAGGGTTATATACCCCACCTTATTCTATTTCTAACGATGAGTTGGTTACATGCTTTAATCAATATGTAGACAATTTCAATAGCAAGAATAGTCAAGCGATTGAAGCTGGAGAAATAACCGCATTATCATATTCAAGTAGTGAATTTATAGAAAAAGCGTCAGGCATCAAAAGTCGTTTTGTTATGTCTAAAGACGATATTCTAAATCCTGATATTATGCGACCTACTTTTGTTGAACGCCCAGATGAACAAATATCATTACAAGCTGAAATAGGAGTTAAAGCTGCCAAGCAAGCTTTAGCTGCTGCGAATAAGACACCAGATGATGTTGATTTAGTTATTGTTGCTTGTGCTTACACACAGCGCTATTACCCTGCTATTGCTATAGAAATTCAAAATGCTTTAGGTGCTAAAGGTTGGGGGTTTGATATGGTTGTGGCTTGTTCGGCGGCAACCTTTGGTTTAATTAATGCAGCTAATGCTATTCGTTCTGGTACGGCAAAAACTGTGTTGGTTATAAATCCTGAAATATTAACCCCGCAAATTAATTACCGAGACAGAGATAGCCATTTTATTTTTGGCGACGTTGCTACTGCAAGCGTACTTGAAGATGAATCAACCGCAACCAGTGATCATCAATTTAGAATATTGGCAGAAAAGCCAATCACTCAATTTTCTAATAATATTCGTAGTAACATTGGTTATATTAATAAATGTAGCCCTGAAACCGCTGATGCTGACGATAAATACTTTATTCAACAAGGTCGAAAAGTATTTAAAGAAGTACTGCCAATGGTATCGCAACTAATTGCTTCACAAATGGATAAAGTACAGTTAGGTGCCGACGAGATTAAACGTTTATATTTGCATCAAGCGAATATTAATATGAATAGTTTTATTGCTAAGAAAGTATTAGGACGAGTACCAACATCTGAAGAAGCCCCAATTATTTTAGATGAATATGCTAATACTAGCTCTGCAGGTTGCATTATCGCCTTGCATAAATATCATCACGATTTAAATTCTGGCGACAAAGCCGTTTTGTGTTCATTCGGAGCTGGTTATTCTGCTTGTTGCCTAATATTAGAATACGTTTAAGTTATTGCATCATAATGATGTCATCCTGAAATAAATTAAGGATGGCATCAGAATAATGACCTACGTCATATGGACGTGGAGAATAGTCATTCTGACGCAGGTCAGGATCGCATGATAGGCAGTACTACAATTCACACTATTCTCTTCTTTTATCCCTATTGGAATAACACTTACCAAGCTTTAATTATTTTATCTATAAACTCAAAAGTTTCTTTGGGATGTTCTAATGGAAACATGTGTCCACCTTCAATATGATGATGTTCGATAGTCTTATTTAATTTGATAAAACGTTTAAAAAAATAAGCAGGTGCAATATCACTTTGATTTGCCGTGATTAAGGAAGCAGGTATGGTTAACTTTTGTTTTAATTTTGCTAAATTAGTGGGCATGTTACGAAAAATCTCAGTTTCAACTTGTCGATTAAATACTAACTCCAACTGATTTTTATTCATTTTCATACCACTATTAACATAATCGTCTAAGCAACGAGGATCAAAATTTTTAAATAATTTACTGCGACTAAATTGTTTGGCTAAATCTGTTTCAACAGGCCAAAATTCTCGTCTGTTTTTGGATTTTCCTGCCGGAGAAATATTATCAATATAGGGCGTCTTCTTTAGAAGTTTAATTGCCCAACTCTCCAAGCCGGTAAACACTGGCGGATCAAGCATGATCAACCCTTTAAATAATTCAGGATGCTTACAAGCGGCAATAAATGAAATAACACCACCAAATGAATGTCCCATCGCAATAACGGGCTCGGGTTGTTGCTTTACAAATTGTATTAGTTCATCAACTAAATGCGGCCAGTTATTTGTTACAGGAAATCTGTTGTTGTGGCCATATTGTGCATTGGCAATAATTTTATAAGGTTCACCAGAAGGTGATTGTGCTTGGGTAAAATAGTTGAAAAAAGTATTATAACTTCCAGCAGGAAAGCCATTTGCATGGGCGAAGTTAATGATGGTCATAATTTTAGTTACTTATACATTGTTAATCTTTAATGTAGCACATAGTGGTCTGATGAGGTAGCGCTAGAAATTATTCAATAAAAAAACCGACATTATATTTAATAAAGATCGGCTTTTTTGCTGTTTGCTAAATTAGCTTTTATTTTTAGCTGTTCAGATTAAAAATCTTCTAACATGTACTCTAACGAGTTTTCATATATCCTTAATTCTTTAGCTAGTTGAAACTTTTCTTTAAGCTGTTCTATTTCACGCCACTTTCTTTTTTTATTACTTGTAACTTTAGACTTAGATTGTTTTTCAATTGAATCAATTATTGGATTTGAATCATCCATAACACGCTCCTTTTTTAAACAACAGCGGTAAATTAATACCATAGCGGGGAACAATTTAAAACTAATTTATGACATTTAAATGATAATAAAGTAAAAAAAGGTGGCGTGAATTAGCTAAATAGTTAGTTAAAACAGCTCAGCCAATTGATTTTCAAGCTTTTGTTGGTCAATGGTAAAATTACGTATACCTTCCGCTAATTTTTCAGTTGCCATTGCATCTTCATTCATCTGCCAACGAAATGCGCTTTCAGTTAACAGTGCTTCTTGAGTTAATGGTGGTTGTTCAGAAAATAGATGCTGGACTACCTTGTCGTTATTTTGTGCCAATTCTTCCATTAAATTAGGGCTAATGGTTAAACGATCGCAGCCAGCTAACGCTAAAATTTCATCTTTATTTCTAAAACTAGCACCCATAACAACAGTATTATAACCCATAGCCTTGTAATAATTATAAATTTTAGTAACTGAAACAACGCCAGGATCTTCAGTTGCTGAGTAGCTTTCTTTTCCAGTTGATTTTTTATACCAATCTAAAATCCGGCCAACAAAGGGTGAAATTAAATAAACGCCCGCTTCAGCACAGGCTTGTGCTTGTGCAAAACCAAATAAAAGCGTGAGGTTACAATTAATGCCTTGCTGCTCTAGTTGTTCTGCAGCTTTGATACCTTCCCACGTTGCAGCAAGTTTGATCAAAATACGATCATTGCTAATACCTGCATCGTTATATAATTTAATGAGTTTATGTGCTTTTGTGATCATCGCACTTTGATCAAACGATAAACGGGCATCTACTTCGGTAGAGATACGGCCTGGTACTGTTTTTAAAATTTCTAAGCCAATTAATACCGATAGTTTATCGGCGGCATCAATAACTTGCTGTTGTGCATCGTTAGATTGTTCTTTTGCCCAATCAACTGATTTTGTAAGTAAATTTTGATAAGTAGGTAAACTGGCAGCCTTTAGTAACAATGACGGATTAGTCGTAGCATCTTGTGGGGTAAATTGAGCTAGTGCTTCAAAATCACCGGTATCGGCAACGACAGTTGTCATTGTTTTTAATTGGGAAAGTTGGTCAGTCATAACAACACCTTAATATTGGCTGGAAAACAGTAAATTAAATACATAAAATAATACGTTGTGAAAGTTTACACCATTAAAAGGCGATAAGTTAGCCTATTAAGTGACGTAATTCATATTAAATGCAACTTTGATAGATCTATTTGTATCAAACTTTCAGTTTAAATCAAGATAAAGTTGACTAAATGGTTAAGTTTTTTTTGCGATGGCAATTCACGCAGCAGGTTGACCAAGTTATTGTGATAACATTTAGTGTGTTAATTTTTGCGGCCTTGCATTTTACCATGTACTATTAAACGTAATTTTTAGTAACTTAGTTTGTATTATGTTAATCGTTGTCTCTCCTGCAAAAAATTTAGATTTTGAATCGCCACTTGTTACACAAGAATATTCTCAACCAGAATTGCTTGAGCATAGCCAAATATTAGCAGAGCGTTGTGTAACATTAACACCCGCTGACTTATCTTCATTAATGAAAATTAGTGACAAACTAGCGGGTTTAAATGCGGCGCGTTTTGGTCAGTGGTCTCAACCCTTTACCCCTGACAATGCGCGTCAAGCAATACTCGCATTTAATGGTGATGTTTATACAGGGCTTGATGCGAAAAGTTTTTCAAACACTGATTTTGAGTTTGCACAACAACATTTTCGAATTTTGTCGGGTTTGTACGGTGTGCTCAAGCCGCTTGATTTAATACAAGCTTATCGTCTTGAAATGGGAACTAAACTTGATAATGTGCGTGGCACTAATTTGTATCAATTTTGGGGTGATATTATCACCAATAAAATCAATCAAGCATTGAAAGAGCAAGGTGACGAGGTGTTAATTAACTTAGCTTCAAATGAATATTTTAAAGCAGTTAAAAACAAACAAGTTAACGGCACTATTATTACGCCAGCCTTTAAAGATTGGAAAAATGGTCAATATAAAATGATCAGTTTTTTTGCTAAAAAAGCGCGTGGTTTAATGGCACGTTATATTATTCAAAATCAGCTAACAGATGTTGAGCAATTGAAAAACTTTGATTTGGCAGGCTATCAATACAGTGCTGATTTTAGCCAAGGTAATGATTGGGTTTTTATACGTAAAGACGTTGAGTAAACTAGATACGGTAAAAGTATGTAAGAAAATATTTGAAAAGTCTCTTAAAATTTCCTTTTCTTCTTTGAATTTTGATTTCTTCAAGATAAAAAAAAGCGCCTTTATTATGCTATTGCAATAAGGCGCTAAAAAACATGAAATTCTAAGGGAAGAACTCTCACTAGATATGAGTGATGTATTACGGTTTAGTTCAACTTTTTATGAAATTTTTATTTTAAGTGTAAAAAACAAGTTATAACAAAACATCGAGAGTTATTTGTTTAAAGCTTATCACTTTCCCGCCATAATCTTTGGCAAATGCAGCGGCATCCTCTTTTTTACTAAAGCTTGCGAGGGTTTTCCCCATGGCGCCGGTTTTAGTCGAACCTGCAACAAACCATGCTTTTTTAGCATCAATAAAAAAATCATCATTCAATTTATCCCATGGCATTTTACTCATGTCGTGTACGAGTAGTTGGCTAACGTTACGCTTGTTTTCTGGGTCTAAGTAATAGCTAAACATATCGCGAGTAGAGCAGAATTTTTTTACTGTTCCTTCTTCTTTTCGATAAATTTCACCTTTAGGACCTGGAAATTCGCTGATCATCATGCCGCATAAATGGCACTCGTCGCTGCTTTCTATTTTGACCGCTTGATGGATCATATGTTGCTGTTTACTTTCACCACATGCGTTGAGCAATAATAAAAATGTAGTGATAATAAAAAATGATGTTATTGATTTATATGAATTGATCATTATAAAGATTTTCCTCTAAAAATGGCTATGGCTAATACTAATGGCGCAGCTACCCAAGCAATTAAACTCAGGAGTAATTGGGTAACACTAAAGCCTGATTTCAACGCGGTAGCCAGCGCGCCAGTAACTTCAGTATTGTTTAGTCCTGTAAGGTTTATTAAACGAAAAATATCTGCAGGATTAAGTAACATTGCTTGTGTTAAACCTTGTTGGCTTAAACCATCTTCAACGCCAACTAAAAGTGCTAGTAAGGCTAAATCAAATACTAAGGCAAATAAAAACCAAGTAACTAAGGCCAGCCCTGCCGCTTTTGATTTTTCACTTACAGATAAGCTGATCAAATAGGCAATGGCGGTAAAGCTAAGGCCTAATAAAATAGCGCTGCCAATAAACAAGGTAAAGGTAGGTATAATGTTGGTTTGGTTTGAATTTACCGCCAATAAAACGGCTGAGGTGCCAAAACCTAACAAGGTGGCTAGGGCGATAATACTGCCTTGGCCAACAAACTTGCCTAATAATAATTGAGATTTACTAATTGGGTAGGTTAATAACAACAATAAGGTGCCAGATTCTTGCTCGCCAACAAAGCTGTCGTAACTTACTAATAAGGCAATTAAAGGGATCAAAAATACCGCTAAACTGGCTAAACTGGCAATGGTAGTTGAAAGCGATGCTACGCCAATGGTGCCAGAAGCTGCTGAACCAAAATAGGTTAAACCCAAAGATAAAATAGCAAATATGAATGTAATAGAGACTAACCAACGACTACGCAAGCCATCATGAAATTCTTTATTGGCAACGGTTAATATTTGTTTCATTGCTTTAATTCCTTAGACTCTGACGTGGTTTTATTTTCTTTACCTAACGTAAGGTAATGCTGGTAAAGTTTTTCTAAACTGGCACTTTCAACACTAATGTCAGTTAAATCATCAAGGTTAATTAATTGTTTTAATACGCTTAGTTTTTCTTGTTCTGGTACTAATAAGGTTTGCTGATCGTTGCTGATAAAATGTTTTAGTTTATTGTCTAAACAGGCAAAGCCATTAATGCCTTGTGGTGAAATACTAATCGGTAAATTTGCCTTCGATCTTAATTCGCTTAATGTGCCAGTGGCGAGCATATTTCCAGATGATAAAATCATCGCGCGATCAATATGTCGTTCCACTCCTGGTAATACATGCGAACATAGAATAATGCTTGAACCTTGCGCTTTCAATTGATCAACACTCTGATAAAACTCTTGTGTGGCAATAGGATCTAAACCTACCGTTGGTTCATCAAGCAGTAATAATTTAGGCTGGCCAATAAACGCTTGTGCTAACCCTAAACGTTGACGCATACCTTTTGAGTAGGTTTTTACTGGACGATTCATCGCATGCATTATGCCGACTTGTTCAAGTAAGTCGGTTGTTTGGGTTTTTCCTGTTTTATTAGAGAAACCTTTTAATTTTGCAAAGTAGTTAATAACCTCTAAACCCGTAAGCTGATCATAAAAGCTTACGTTTTCAGGTAAATAACCTACTTTTTTACGGATATGCCACGCCTCTTTAGAGTCAGGCGCCATGCCCATTACGTTTACACAGCCATGCGTTGGTGAAATAACCCCTAAAATAAGCTTCATCATGGTAGTTTTACCCGCACCGTTATGGCCAAATAAACCTAAAACTTCGCCTTGTTGCAGTTCAAGGTTTATGCTTTTTATAGCATGTACTTTTTTATATTCTTTACCGACTTTGTTTAAAGATAAAATGGGCGTTTGCATATTAATGGTGCTCCGCAACTAATGGTAAATTAGTTTGGTTTGAATTGTCTTGTAGTGAATTAGTTGAGGGTGTTGATGCTTTTGGTTCGTGCATCAAAGGAAAGCTGTCTTTAACACCTGGCGGTTTTAATACTGGAAATTGTCGCTGCACCCAACGTAAAATAATGATAGCGGGGCTGTCCATAATCATTTTCATTTCTGGGTATTGCCATACTAATTTATCAATACCGTCGTTCGGCTCAAAGGCAACATCACCAAGGTTGTCATTATTCATATCCCAACCTAAATAATTGCTCCAGTAATTTCCTTTACCGTCTTTACTCCATTCTTCTTCACGATTAACTACATACTTAACTTGGGTAGGGTTATTAATAAAACTGTTACCATAAATTTGGGTTTTTTCTGAGCCAGCAGTTAAATGAATACCAATTTCAGCATTTTCTATTCGGTTATTAGTTATGGTGTTATAACCAGAATTGTAAACAAATAAGCCTTTGCCATCACGACCTTGTACTTTTTTGTTTGGTTTAGTCCAAACGTTTTTTATGGTGTTTCCACTAAAAGTTGATTGAGTTATAAAGTTAAGTAAAAAGCCGTAATCTTCGCTGTTGGTGGTTTTATTGCCTGTAATTGTTAATCGTCTCGAACTCATTAATGCGTAACCTGCACGTGTGTTATTAGCATTATTATTTATGACAATATTGTCATAGGAATACATGTAATGAATACCATAGCGTAAATCATGAAGCTGATTAGCTTCAATAGTGTTATTTTTGCTAGCGATAATATAGAGGCCATCACGTACATTATAGGTTTCATTTTGATAAACATGTGAATGAGTAATACTGGATAATTGAATACCATTTCCTCGGTCAGGAGATCGTAATTTGGTATTACCAACAACAGTATTGTTTAATACTTTAATGTTATCGGCTTTTTGTAACCACATGCCAAAGCTATCACCATGTAATTTGTTGTTTTTTATGATGAGGTTATTATTTTTATTTGAGTAAATACCCGCATTTTGTTCGGTTAAATCACTACCCCAGTTAATAATATTAAGATTTTTAACGGTAATGTTTGAATTTTTTAACAATAGTGCATTACCTTTACCTTGCGCATCGATAATCACTTTATTGTTAATCTTACTCGTTAACGTTATCGCTTTCTTAATAACAAAATTACCTAAATAGGTGCCATTTGTTAATTCAATAACATCGCCATCAAGGCTGTTATCTAAAATTTGTTGTAAGTTATTTTGAGGGAATATTTGAAAAGTTTGGGCTTCGGTATTCACCGAAGCAAATAACATTATACAATAGATAAAAATCACTTTATTGATCATTTTAATGCAAATATTTTGACTGAGTTTAAGGTAAAAAAGCATAACATGTTTAAGTGTTATGCTTTTGATCTGGATTAAATTAATAGTACATTGTGATATATGTCACAAATATTGGTTGGTATATTAAGCGTTAACCAACATACGACCACGCATTTCCATGTGTAGTGCATGGCAGAACCAGTTACAGTAGAACCAGTGTACACCCGGTTGGTTGGCAACAAAGGTCACTGATGAAGTCGCTTGTGGGCCAATTTCCATTTGTACGCCATGGTTAGTCATACAAAAACCGTGGGTAACATCTTCCACTTGGTCAAGGTTAGTGATAGTTACAGTAACTTCATCACCTAAATTAACTTCAAATGATTCCATACCATAAGTTGGGGCAATAGAGGTCATATAAACACGGACATTTTTGCCATCGCGGATCACTTTATTGTCAGTCATCAAGTTAATGCCGTCTTTTTTGGCTTTAGCAACCGTTGGTGCAAAAAATGGATCATCGCGAGTCCATATTTTTTTTGTTTTAACTTTGCTGCGATGTACCATCATACAATCATGAGGTTCAGCAAAAGAAGGACCATCATGAACAATTCTCATTTCATCACCTGAAATATCAATTAATTGATCATTTTCAGGGTGTAATGGGCCAACAGGTAAAAATCTATCTTTTGAAAATTTAGATAATGATACTAACCATTTACCATCAGCGTCACGCGTTTCGCCCATGGTTGTATGGTTATGACCTGGTTGATAGTGAACATCTAATTTTTGACGAATATAGTTAACTTTTTTGTCGTTGTGCGCTGCAATAGCATCTTTAATATTCCATTTAGCAATTTGGCTATCTAAGAATAATGTTGTATATGCATTGCCTCGGTTATCAAAGGCGGTATGTAGTGGCCCTAAACCAACTTCAGGCTCTGCGATAACAGCGTCACGAGGTTTAATTTTATCGTTGAATAAGTCGTCTAATTTTTCAATTGAAATAATAGAAACGGTTGGTGATAATTTACCATTAATGACAAAATATTTACCGTCTGGTGCAGTATTAATACCATGAGGTGATTTAGGAACTGGGATATAGCGAGTTAATTTAGAGCCTTTACGACCATCTAATACTGGTACCTTGTTACCGTTATAATTTTTAAAGTTTCCCGCTTTTACTGCGGCTTCACAACGGGCAAGATTAAATACTACAACATGATCGCGTTCTGCTGCGATCATCTCACCTAAGTTCATACCCATTTCTGAGTTATAACAAGTAGAGGCAAAATATTTACCGTCGTAGTCGGCATCGGTGTTATCTAAGTTACCATCAACGATAACTTGAAAGGCAACTTCCATTTTTTCAGCATCAATTACGTTAAATAAAGAACGATATGTGCTGACATCTTTTAATGAAGCTTTACCATCATTATTCAATGGAATTTCAAATTCACCATTACAAATAAAGTATTTAGTAAAAGGTACTTTTTGTACACGTAAACCATGAATAGCTTGAGCATTTGGAATACTAAGCATTTTGTCTGTTTTCATAATATCGCAACGAATACGAGCTACGCGAGTATTGGCTTTATCATTGACAAATAAATATTTACCATTATAGTGACCGTCAGTCATACTCATGTGAGGATGATGTAAATCACCATTTAAAAAGTGTGCGCTATCACCTTTTATCGCTTTAGATTCGTTAGTTGTTCCCCAACCCGTTGCACTGTCATAATTAAATACAGGGATACGCATTAATTCACGCATAGAAGGTATGCCTAAAATGCGAACTTCGCCTGATTGACCTCCACTAAAAAACCCATAATAATCATCTAAATCACCAGGAAGAACTTCAGGGCTATTCGCATATTCTTTGGCTCTGGCTTGTGC
>Ga0316202_10003028_pt1 | contig 10480 bp, 5 predicted proteins | sample 3monrhotite_MG_FD_204934 | JGI IMG/M metagenome (GOLD analysis project Ga0316202, IMG submission 204934) | Microbial mat bacterial communities from mineral coupon in-situ incubated in ocean water Damariscotta River, Maine, United States -... | ecosystem: Environmental > Aquatic > Marine >...
TTTTCAAGAGACTCTTCTTCTTTTAATTGTGCTACACCAAAACTAGCAGTTGCATATAAACTCTTATTTGAAACATCAATACTTAGTTTTTCAATTTCAGCACGTAGAAATTCAGCCTTGTTCTTTGCATTGTGAATATCTGAAAAAGGTAAGACCATGACAAATTCTTCTCCTCCAAGACGTGCAAATATATCAGTATCACGAGTATGTATTTTTAGATTTTCACCAAACGATTTTATGACAATATCACCAATGTTATGGCCGTAATTATCATTAATTTCTTTAAATTTGTCAATATCAATCATAATAATTGAAAGAGGTTTATTGTTATGATGTGCTTTATCTATTTCTAATTGTGACATCTCTAAGAAGGCTCTACGATTCCATACTCCTGTAAGAGCATCTTTTCTAGCTAACTCTTCAGCAGTTTTTTTTGCCTCTTCAAGCTCAACTGTTCGTTTTCTTACTTTTTCTTCTAGAGAACGATTTAAGTTTTTTTGAGCTTTCGTGTAAGATGTTTGGATTATATTAATTCTATCAGCAAGAGCAATTGCCAACAATACACCTTCTAAAATAAAACCTAATCTAGGTAACCAATAAAGAAACTCATTTGTAGGTATAAGACCTAAGGCTCGCACTAATGTTGCTGTTACTGTTATTGCTAAAACTGATGAGGCAATCGCATACCCCCTAGCAATTAAAAATCCATTTCTCCAAAGATAGGCTCCAACAAATGGAAAGAAAAAGAATGTAAATGAACTAAGATGTATAAGCTTCATAGCCACTATACGTAAATCTGTCGTAGCTAGTACTAAAGCAACTATATTTATAACTATCATAACCGTAATAAAAGTATCAACTCGCTTTACTCTTTTATTGGTTTCTAAAAAAGCTCTGGTAAACAGTAAAAAGGATATATTAGTTATTACAAATGAAAATATTGGCGTAAAATCAATTAAAAAAATTGAATTTGTCCAGATGTAGTGTGCTCCAATCTGATTAAATGTTAAGATAATCAGTATCACTCCAAAAAGATAGAGAATATACCAAAAGTAAATTTTGCTTTTTAAAACTAGTAAGATAAATAGATTATAAAAAAGAAGTACCAATAACCCTGCAAAAATAGCAACTAATATATTAATGTTTTTTTGTAAAAAAGATGTTAAAAAATCTTGTGACCAAACAGTTGAAAAAAGTTCTGCATATCCTGAATTTTCAAATGAGACTTTAAAGTAAATTTCATTTTCTGATGCGGAATCTGTTGTGAATGAATGGACTGCACGTTCTGAGTAGGGTGTGTCTGAAACATTGATATTATGATCACCTTTAAGTTGGTAGTTTAAAAGTGAGGATTTTGAAAACTGCCATACTTCGACATAATCAAAATGTTCAAACATCATTTTTATTTTCCATGTTAATTCATGAGAGGTACCATTTCGTACCTTTAAACGTACCCACCATGCTGATGTAGTTAGACCATGGCTAGTTATTGATTTTTTTTGTATTTTAAACGGTTTATTTTTAATTTGATCAATAGTGATTTCTCGTGTTGTATCTTCAAAAACTTCCACAAATTGAGTACTAGTAATCCCATCCATTGAATCTGTAAGTTCAAGAGTTTGTGAAAATAGTGCCCATGGGAACAATATAAATAGTAATAACTTAAAAATAATAATCAACTCCAAATTATAATAATTTTATAAGAATATGCTTGTAAAACTAACTGTGTAAATAGCTTTTGAAAGTTTATCTCATTTTTTATATTTTTTAATTGTTTTAAAAAATATGTTCAGTTGAAAATAAATGTAAAACACTCTCTGAGAAGTGATAATATGATATTACAGTTTCTTAAAGTTTATTTTTGTATAATTACTCATTATTTTATATATACATTATCTAAATATTTTTAATTATAAAAACAGGCGGTATTTTATGTACTATTTTAGTAAGAACTTTTTCAAGGTTACGCTAATATTTACAGCGTTAACTTGTGCTAATGCTTCCAATTCTCAAGAGAGTGATGATTTCAAATCTTTTCTAGATTCAGTTAGCGATATAGCTACAAGAAACCTATCAAATGTAGACTACTTACCATCAGTTGTGACTGTGGTAAAGGCTCAAACATTTAAAAATGCTGGAATACAAACTATAGCAGAGGCACTAGATATGCTACCTGGTTTTCAAATGCAATTAAGTCCAGTTGGTTTGATAATGACAACTGTGCGTGGTTTAAAAAATCCTAATTCGTATCTCTCTGATAAAGTAAAAGTTTTGATTGATGGTGTAGCTATCAACAATGAGGTGATAGGGAGTAGCCATTTTTACTTAGACTTTCCAATCCAGTTGGTTGATAAAATAGAAGTTTTGCGTGGACCAAATTCTGCTATTTATGGAGCTGGTTCATTTTATGGTACGATAAATATTGTTACTAAACTTGGGAAAAATACAAAAGAGAACCAACTCTTTTTAGGCGCAGGTAGTTACCAATATGGAATTGCTGGAATCAACTTTAACGCTTCACTTGGCAATTGGGATATATTTACTGATGGCTATTACAAACTAAATGACAAAGCACTTGATGTTAAAAATGAGACTAGAAAAACTGATGAAGCTATGAAAGATTTCTCAATAGGCATTAAAGCAATCAATGGTGGCTTTGAATTTATAACGCGTCTAAAAAGAAACGACTATGAAAACTTTTATAGTTTTGAAGGACTTCTAAATCCAATTGAACAAAGAGATGAAGGTCATATAAATACATATTTTTTATCACAATTATCCTATAAAACTGACTTAAATAATTATAAATTAGAAACTAAGGCGAGTTTTTCACACCGTGGATATGAAATGAAATCTAACTCTGCTAATGTAAAAGATATTGCTAACTTTTTTTCTGTTGTTGATATAGATATGCAAGATGGGTTTTACACTCATGATAAATCCAAAGAGAAAAATCTTGAAGCAGAGATGATTTTGACTTTTCCAAAGATAAAATCAAATAATATATTAGCAGGAGCAGGAATACGTCAAGCTGATATTACCCATGATGAGTTTTATAGTAGTGTAGAAGATACAATAACTAAAAACAGAGATACGATTCTTGCACATGCAAACTATGATGAATTTAGATATCGACAAGATAAAGAGTCTGCATTTTGGGCAAATCCTACAACTACATTGTTGCCAAATGATACAAAAAGAACAATACGTTATGGTTATTTGCAAGATTTAATTGAGGTAAATGAAAATCTTGACTTAGTACTTGGATTAAGGGCTGATAGTTATTCAGATTATGATTTACAGATTAATAAAAGAGCTGCACTTGTTTATAGGATGGCTAATGAGAGTGTAATCCTTAAACTGCTTTATGGTTCAGCTTTTCGTGTTCCAACGCTCATAGAGGCATATCACAATGGACATATCAACACTCGTGCTGGAGATAGTACAATTCAACCTGAAGAGACAGATACTTATGAGATAGTGGGAATATACAAACCAAACTATAACCATAAATTTTCATTGAACCTATTTCGATCAGAACTGGAAGATATTATTGATTTAGAACAGTTACCATATACTGATCCTGGGTATCGAAACTATAAAGAGCGAAATAGCCAAGGTATAGAGTTTGAGTATTTTTTTCATACAGCTACGAAGCATAATCTATACTTTAACGCAACCTATCTTGATACAATATATACACTTCCACCTGAACCAGCTATTAAAGATTTTGTTGGAAGTGGTGTCTCAGTCGCTACTGCTTCTGATGGTGGTGTAGATGTAAGCATGCCAGACATTTCAGAAATAATGCTCAAAGCGATGTATGTCTACACTCCGACGCAAGATTTATCTTTTGGAATCAACTGGAAATATTTCTCAGAAACTACAAAAACTGAATTATCTTGGGTGAAAAATGATTCGACTGTTGATGATGCACATATATTAGATACGACTGTAACTTATCGATTATCATCTTCAAGTGAACTTCAATTCACAGTCAAAAATCTTTTAGATGAAGATGTTAACATGCCAAGTTATTATTATCAAGTTGATGGCGGAATACTAAGAGAGGGAAGAAACTATTTCTTAAACTATACACTAAGATTTTAATAAAATAGATGAAGATACTTCAGTAGTTTATATACTCTTTATACGAATAGTTTATCAACTAAATATAACCATGAAATTACAACTATTGGGCCAATTACTCCAGCAATGGCCCCTAAAATTAAAAAATCTTTAGAGCCTACTTTTTTACTAGCATAAATTATTGCATTTGGAGGAGTTGATACTGCTAAACTCATAGCAAATGAAGCACTTAATGCAACTGCGACTATAACCATCTGTGTTGCCTCTTGACTTATTGTAATTGAAATTGCGATTACAATTGGAAGCATTATATTTGTCGCGGCAGTATTGCTCATGAAATTTGATATTAGAACAACAAGATAAGAAAAAATAAACATTAATAGTAAAATAGTTATTCCATCAGTAGATATCAGAGTTGCTAACCACATATCTAATCCAGATTTTGAAACTGCAAGCCCTAGGCTAAGTCCACCAATAATAAGAATAATGACGTCCCATCTTATTCTTACAATATCGTCCTCATCAATAATTCCAAATAGAGTAAATCCAATGATAGGGATAAGAGATACTACTGTAGTTGGAATATGGTGTAGTGGTCCTGTAAGCCACATTAAAATAGTTGTAGTAAATAGAATCATTGTTACATACTTTTTCCAACTAGGAAATGTGGGCTTTTTAGAGAATTTTTTAGTTGAATCATCAAAATGTTCTACCTCTTCTATAACATTTAAATCAATAACCAATTCATTTGAGGGATACAATCTTATAATAACAAAGCGTAATATTAAGGTAACTATTATTGCTGGTGGTAATGCAAAAAACATCCAACCTATAAAAGATGGTGCAGATGAGCCTAAAATACCAACTGCAATAGCGTTGGGTGGTGTTCCTATTATAGTTGACATTCCACCAAGGTTTGCACCAACCATAACTGCTAAAAAGATAGATTTTCTAAATGGATTAGTTTCTTTGATATGCGATAAAATAGGAATGAGTATAGTCATCATCATAGCAGCAGTTGCTGTATTTGATATAAACATAGATAAAACAAACGTAATTCCAATTAATCCGGTAATTATATTATAAGGTTTTGAACCGACAAGAAAGAGTATCTTTTTTGCAAGCCAAATATCTAGTTTGGTTTTTGAAGCAGCTGATGCCATAATAAAGCCAGCTAAGAATAAAAATATAATAGGTGATGACCAAGGTTGCAAATAAACTTTCCAATCATCAGAACCCTCAGCAAAATTAAAATTTGGAAATCCAAGCAATATAATCTCAAGTGCAATAATCAGTAGTGAAACAGCAAATGCAGGAATAGCTTCACTAATCCATAAGCCAGCTGCAAATAGTAAAATAAATAGAGTATGAACAGCTTCTTGAGTTAAGGAGTAACTTGGAATAAAGGCAATAATATAAGCTATAAAAAATGATACGGTAAATGCTGTAAAAATAAATTTTAGTGATACTCTATAAGCACTATCAATAAATTGTTTTAAGTATCTTCTACTATCTAGCATCTGTAATAGCCTAATTAAAATATAATTGAAATCTTACACAAATTTTTTAGTTTTAAAGTAATAAAATCTTTTTTATTTATCTTTAACTAAATATTTTTCATGTAATATAATGAAAAATTATTTAAAATGCTAAGGATGAAAATGAGAATTGTAATAGTTGGTGGCGGTATCGCTGCAGTATATTTAGCAAATAATTTAAAAAAACAAAACTTATCTTTAGAGGTAACAATTGTTAGTGATGAAAAATACACACCTTATGACAGAATACACCTCTGCCGTTTAGTAGATGGCTCAGAAGATACAAGTACGATAGCGCTCTCTCTTGACCCGACTGTAAAAGTTGAATTAAATCAAAAAATTAACAAAATTGACAAAGAGAATAAACGTGTATTTTCAGATAGTTCAATGTTTAGTTACGACAAATTAATAATTGCAACTGGCTCTCTTCCTATCTCTCTTTTTGACATAGATGGTATTTCAAACGCAGCTGTATTTAGAAGTGCAAATGATTGTGAATTAATTAAAACTGGTATTAAAAATAGAGAAATTGTAATAGTGGGAAGTGGACCTATTGGTTTAGAACTGCTTGAAACACTGAATGAGATGGAAAATGTAACAAGCATAACACTTCTTCTACGTGGTAAACACCTTTACAGTAAATATCTATCTATTGATTCTATAAAGACTATTGAAGAGTGCTACACAAATGGTGGAAAAATTAAAATATCATATGAAGATGAAATAGTAGACAAAACTGTAGAAAATGGTGAAATCAAACTTCTTAAAACTAAAAAACTTCAAATAGAGAATCCATTCTTAATCTTTGGTACTGGTATAAAGCCAAATATTCAAGACTTTAGAGATGTTTTTAATTGCAATAAAGGAATTTTAACGAACCTCTATATGCAAACAGATGATGAAAATATTTATGCAGTTGGAGAGTGTGCAGAAGTTGAAGAGTTTGGTTTTGTAGCTGGTCATGTAAAGGAGTGTACAACAGAGGCCGATTCTGCTATCTCACATCTACTTGAAAATGAGCCAAAAGAGTTTGAATTAGAGATTAGTATAGATATGCTAAAAGTTGGTGAGTTTGATTTAGTAGAGGTTAATTCACCAAAATTTGGTAGTGATTTTGAGAAGATACTTATCACTTCAAAAGAGGATAATAGGATAGATGAGTACTTTGTAACTGAAGATAAGCTCACTAGGTTTATAGGTATTAACTCAAACGTAGATGTTGGCTATATAGAAACTCTAATAAATAGTGGTGAAGAGATAGATATAAATTATCTCTATCAAAATAGACTTATCGGCGAAAGAGGTAGGCTTATTTGTAGTTGTGAACATGTTTATCATCAAGACTTGGTAGATATTGTAACTCAGACTGGTGTATCTTCATTTTTAGAGTTATCAGACTTTTCAGAAGTTGGTAGAGTATGTGGTAGATGTAAGATTATGGTTCAAGATGTTATAAAAGATTCTCAACATTTAATAGATCCAAATATGCCAAGAAAAACTCCCCAAGATTTAAAAAGAGAGAAAGAGATTGCAGAAGTTCAAAAGCGTATTGATAAGTTTAATACTCTTAATCCTAGAAACAACCTAACAACTGATAATCTTGAATCTGCTATGGAGTCTTTAGATATTGCAAAAGCTGAAGTAAATAGTTGGATTTCAATGGTAACTGCAAATATGCAACTTCACCCTAACTTTGAAGAAGTAGTGGATAATGGAATAAAAGTTTTAAACAAAGTACCTATTATTTGGTTAGAACTAAGTGACTGTAGTGGGAATTCAGAAGCTTTTATAAAGTCAACAAATCCATCTATTGAAGAGCTTATATTTGACTATATTTCACTTGATTATCATGAATTGCTTATGAGTGCGAGTGGCGATCAGAGTGAGACTATTTTAGAAGATATTATAGAGAATCAAAAGGGTGAGTATATCTTGTTGGTTGAGGGGGCCATTCCTTTAGCGATGGATGGAAAATATCTTAGAATTGGACCACGTGGGGAAACTGGAATTGAACTACTTAAAAAGTGTGCTAAAGATGCAGCCCTTGTTATAGCCGTTGGAAGTTGTGCACTAGATGGCGGAATTGTAGCAGCCGCACCTAATCCAACAGGAGCAGTAGGAGTATCAGAAGCTTTAAAAAGAGATGATATTATCAACATACCAGGATGTCCTACTAATCCTACCAATATCGTAGGAACACTGCTTTCTTATATTATGTTTGAGGAACTCCCTGCATTAGATAAATTTAATCGTCCATCTTGGGCATATGAGGGAAGAGTTCATGATAATTGTGAACGACGAGGACATTACGAGCTTGGTGAATTTGTACAAGAGTGGGGAGATGAAGGAGCCCAAAAAGGGTACTGTCTTTTTGAGATGGGATGTAAAGGTCCATATGCAAATGTAAATTGTCCAACGATGAAGTTTAACAGTGGAACAAGTTGGCCTGTTCAAGCTGGACATGGATGTATGGGTTGTACCGAAGTTGGTTTTGTAGATAAATTTGCTAATGAGAGAAAATATGTAGAGGATGAGAAGCAATGAACACTAACACTAAAAAAATCGTTATAGATCCAATTACAAGAATAGAGGGGCATTTAAGAGCTGAAGTTGAGGTTGATGAAGACGGAGTTGTTAAAGAAGCTTATGTAAGTGGACAGCTTTTTCGTGGTATTGAAATTATACTTAAAAATAGAGACCCTAGAGATGCAGGACTATTAGCTGGTAGAATTTGTGGTGTTTGTACAAACTCTCACTTTCGTGCAGCGGTTTCAAGTGTCGAAGATGCTTATGCTCTTGAATTACCTAAAAATGCTGAAATTATTAGAGACTTGATGGCAATGGCCCTTTTTATACAAGATCATGTAGTTCACTTTTATCATCTTCACGCTTTAGATTTTACAGATGTAACATCTGCATTAAATGCTGATCCAAAATTAGCTTCTAAAGAGGCTCTTAAGTATCATGAAAGACCATTTAGAAATTCTCACTCACACTATGAAGAGGTGGCTCTAAAACTGCAAAGCTTTGTAAAGGCTGGAAGACTTGGACCACTTTCTAATGGCTATTGGGGGCATAATGAGTATAAATTAACACCTGAACAGAATCTAATTATACTTTCACATTACCTAGAAGCACTAAAGTTTCAAACAAATATAAGTAAAGCTATAGCAATTTTTGGTGGTAAAACCCCACACCCTCAAAGTATTGTAGTTGGTGGTGTTACAAGTGTGGCAGACATGCTAAATCCTCAAAGATTAAATGATTACCTATTCATTATCAAAGAGGCAAAAGATTTTATAGACAGGGCTTATTTACCAGATGCTAAATTACTCTCATCTGCATATCGTGACGAGATTAAAGCTGGAGTTGGCCGTGCAAATGGTAACTTTTTATCAGTTGGTGGTTATGAATTTGAGGGTGAGCGAAAACTGTTTTGTGATGGTGTAATTTATAATCATGATTTTGAAAATATAGTAGATTTTGATGAGACCAAAATAACAGAAGAGATTGATCGTGCTTGGTATAAAGATAATGAAGTACATTACACCGACTTAAATGAGGATGGCACTCTTAAAACTGCTAAAAATAGTGATAAATACTCTTGGGTAAAAGCTCCAAGATATGATGGTAATACAATGGAAACTGGGCCACTTGCGAGGGTCTTAATCAGTTATAAAAAGGACAATACTCTTATAAAATCTTTTGTTGACGAGTTTTTAGGTGATACTGATTTAGAGCTAATTGATTTATCAACTTCAGTTGGTAGAAATGCAGCAAGGGCAATAGAGACTGGTTATATATGTGAGTATATTTTCAAATTAGTCTCTCGTCTTATCCAAAACATAAAATATTATGACACAGAAACATGGGTTAAATTTGATTTTAACTCTTTAAATAAAGAGGCTAAAGGGCGAGCATTTTTTGAAGTACCTCGTGGGACTCTGTCACACTTTGTAAATATAAAAGAGCAAAAAATAGAGAACTTTTCTGTTATAGCCCCAACAACGTGGAACGCAACACCTAAAAATCTAGATGGCAAAAGAGGTGCTTATGAAGAGGCACTAGTTGGTTTAACAATAGCCGACACCTCAAAACCACTTGAAGTTTTAAGGGTACTGCACTCATTCGATCCATGTTTAGCGTGTGCAGTTCATGTGATAGATTCTAATGGTAAAGAGTTAAGTAATTACAAGATAAAAACTATATAGATGTCTAAAAGCATAGTTATAGGTGTTGGTAACTTACTATTTAATGATGATGGAATAGGCGTAATTACTGCGCACTATTTGAAAAAAAACTTTGATTGTAAACCAGAGATAGAAATATTAGATGGTGGTACACTAGGGTTTAATTTAACAGAGTACTTTTTAGAATATGACAATGTTTTTATAATTGACACTATATCTACAGGTGATAAAGCTGGAACAATATATAAGATTCCATCTGATGAATTACTAGGTGGAAATAGTTACAAAAAAACAGCCCATGAAGTAGAAGTACTACAGATGTTAGAAGCTTGCGCGTTGCATGGCAAACGTGCAGAAGTTACAATATTTGGTATAGCACCACAAGATATTAATAGTGTGAATATTGGACTTAGTAAAATTTTGACAGATAAATTTGATGTATTAATTCAAACTCTAATAAAAGAGATTGAAAGCTTAGGCATTAAAATATCAAGAAAAGATGATGTCACACTTGAAGAAATTATAAAGGAGCTCAGATGCTAACAAACAGCGTATTAATTATTTCTCCGATATTTTTTGCTTTATTAATACTGATGAGCTCACTCAATGTTAGAAATATTTTAGCAATTATTTTTGTTGTTTTTTTAAGTCTATTTAGCTTAG
>Ga0316202_10003031_pt1 | contig 10472 bp, 9 predicted proteins | sample 3monrhotite_MG_FD_204934 | JGI IMG/M metagenome (GOLD analysis project Ga0316202, IMG submission 204934) | Microbial mat bacterial communities from mineral coupon in-situ incubated in ocean water Damariscotta River, Maine, United States -... | ecosystem: Environmental > Aquatic > Marine >...
CGCGCGTGTGTGATGCGTGCAGCACTTCAGCGATTCGCAGGATATCGCGCTCGCCATAAACGGTTTCTCTCAACAAGGCCGCTAGAAAATAGCTGGGCTGTTCCATTGTTTGAGTTGCTCCCCTCTCAATACACGCCAAGCACGAATCGCGACCTAGAGCATTTTCGGCGATTCTTGTAACGCCTGAAATGCCCTAACTCATTGATTCTACCGCAAAGCCACGTTCGCGAATGAACCGATTCGCTCCGGTTTTGCTCTAGCGATCCCGATACAAAATGTACAATCAAATGATTTTAGTCAACGTCCGCAACGACCTGAAGCACCCGGAGCGTTGACTACGCGCATCGCCTATTTAACGGTGGGTATATCCAGAGTCATGCATTGGTTGACGCCGGTTTGCAGCGTTTGACGATCAATGACCATGCCGCCGCCTGTGGCTGCGGGATTATCCTTGCGGTCCTTGTCGCTTAACCAAAAGCGCACCGTTCCCGGTGTAATCTCCGAGGGCTGGAGTTCAAGTTCACCATCAACAATCTCATAAAAAGTCGGCTCTCCGAACCAGGGGATGACCAGTTTGTATGTGCCCAGTATATCACAGTCGTAATGAACCGTCTGAGTTTTATCACTTATGGCAACCAGATAACCAACCGCGCCAAGGACGACAATCACAATCATTATTATTAAGCGTTTTAGCAAACTCTATCCCTGGCCCCTGTCACGATGCGCACGGTCTCGCGTATTGCTGATCACAGCTTCCTCAATAACGCCCGGATTGGCTCAATCAGAGCGCCTATAATGCCATCGAATATACGCCCGTCAACGCTGAGCTTGTGATTGCAGTCATTGCGTCTGTGAAATCTATCGTCGGTGCTAGAGTGGTCTGCTTAATTTGCACTTCCAAACACCGACCCCAGATACTCCGAATAGACCATCTGCAGCCGCGCTTCGGCCTTTTTAGGAACTTGTTTGAGACCATAAAAAACAGCCAGTCGTTGAAACAACCCAGCCGCATCGCCATCCTGTTCACTGGCCAGCTCAAACAGAACTTCACCCAGTTCGGATGCCGGAATTTGATCGAATCCGCGGTTGCCGTATTCGCGAACCACGACCCTGGGCATCGACGGCAACCAGCAGAGTGCGACAACCTCATCGGGGTGAGGGTCTTGTTCCATGTTTACCCGGTCGTCCGCGCGGGCTTTTTTAAGGGCCACGGAAAATCGGCGTTTGGCGACGGGTGTCAGTTTTTCCAGCCCACCCTTCTTGGCGTAAAGACCAAAGACCCGGCTCGACAAAACAGGGCCTTCCATGGCGATGATTTGCAACAATCCGTCGACAAGACGATCCGTCGACGCATCCCCGTCATCCATCAACTGGCGGGCAATTTCGCGGCGGCTGTCGGCTGTCGGGTTGCTTAAATAGGGCGTGAACGGGGCCAGTTCCATCTAGAATTTCAAAGCATTACACAAGACACTTCCGCCCGAATTACCGCCGCCTGCCTGACAATTACCGCTGCAGCCGGAAACCGCAAACAGTGCGGCGAGAAGGACCCCAGCCGCGACAATTCGAGAGCGTTTTTGCAAGGGGCGAGAACAAAGAGGGTGGGGTTTAAGGGGGGTCACAGTCAATTCTCCTCAAGGTCGTACGAAACTGAAGAGAAAGATAAACCAGATCATCCCTGTTGCGCAATAAAACCGCGCAAGCCATAGCACTAACCCCTATTCAAGCCTTAGGTTTAAGATGACGCGAACCGCGTCGCTGAACCGCTCTAGAAGCGGCGGTTACGACTTTCGTGGTTGACGAATGGACCGTGTGAAACCGCCCCCCGTCCATACGCACAGTCTTCACAAGCACCTAAAGGATCAAGATACGGTATTCACGTCTGAAAGGTTCAATGTTTTCATCGTCCATTAGACAAAAGGCCGTCGACAGGCCGTCGGCCACTGCCGCGTCTGGTGCGATAACAGAAATCTGTCGTGGTCCTGTTGCTGGTTGGCCCGTGGCAGGGTCTAGAATATGGCCAATCTCACCGCGCTCATCCAAGATTGTGCCCAAAGAGGAAGACGTCGCGATGGCTGCGTTCTCTAATTTTATGTCTCGAAGCACACGTTCCCTATTCTGAGGGTCGGCAATTCCGATGTTCCAAGGCTGCCCGTCGGCTTGATGTCCCAACGCGGCGATCTCACCCATATTAACCAGCGTGTTTTCGACACCTTCCTGGCGCAACAGCTGGGTGATTTTATCGGCGATGTAACCTTGAGCGATCCCGTTCAAGGTCAGCGCCATTCCGGGCCGGGAAAAGGAAACCTCCCTAGGATCAACCCGGACTCCTGACCAGTCGCACAACGGCCTGATGCTCGCGATGTCTTGATCCGAAGGCCTGGCTCCGGTGGAAAGCTTTTCCGCATAGAGCTTCCACAACGGCTGTACCGCCGGGTTAAAGGCCCCGTCCGTGCGCGCATTGAGCGAACCGCACAAAGACAGAAGCTTCAACATCTCAAAAGACGGGTTTGCCAGCCTGCCGTCGGTGTTCAAGCGACTCAATTCGCTGGACGGCCTATAGAGGCTGAAAATTTGCTCCAGCCGCTGCAGTTCCAACAAGGCCCGCTCGCTAATTTCCTGCGCCCTTTCGTGGTGAACTGTTAGCGACGCGGCAGCGCCTAGGGCAATCCCCCGCCAACGATAAACAAGTGGAAAGGTGGCGAACGACGGAGCAGCCCCTATCATCAGGCCAGCGCTGGCGGCTGCAAGGCAGATGAAGCGACGGCGACTTATCATTTGTCTGCCCCTTCGATGGCGCTGATTTCAACGGGAGCCAGCACATCTTCTTGTTTTATCTCGTGTAGTCGTTTCACAGAACCACCCCGGTTTCGGGCATAAGCCTGCGCATGATCTTTTAAGGCAAAGGGCACGATCTCTGGTGCGCCCATGCCACCTATCGCGTCCGAATCAACTACAAAATAGGCGGTTTCCGCATCCACCCAGTTATTCGCTCCGGGTTTTGCCCAATTTGACGCGACGCCCATGTCGTTCACATAAAACACGTCGATATCGGCGATCCGTTCTTCCGATTTAATATGCGCGATCCCGTCGCGAACCTGTGAGAACCAGATCGGAGCCGGATAGCCTTCCAGATGCACCTGCCCCTTCGGCCCCTCATGTTCCAACAGGTGCATTTGACAATAATACCCCAACGAGTCTTCGTTAAGCGCCAACGGAGGTGGTTTGATCTTTACTTCTTTCTCCAGGCACGCAGTCAACGCAAGACAAGCCATCAAAATAAAAAATTTCATGGTTCGATCCTCCGAAATAGGCACCAGGCGCCGAGAAGTGCCGCCGCTGGCCAAACCAGTAAGGAGACAAGGGGCATATAAACCGGTAGCGAATGCAGCGCCGTTGAAATACCTGACGCAGCCAAAGCGGCTTCACCGCCCGCTAAATTTACCAGACGGAACGCATCTGCCGGATTCAGAACCAACAGCCACGGGAAAACATGAGAGGTAAAAACCCCACCGCTATCGGCCACCAGGCTACCCAACAGGGCAATGTCGTACAACACGACAAGCACCAACCATAAACCAATGACCAGCCCAGCCGCCGCCGCCGGTTGTCGGACCAGGCACGATACGACATAACCCAGTCCGAGGAACGCGGCGCCCAAAACAACAGCGCTTGCATAAAGCAGAGCCAGGGATTTCCAGCTTTCAGAAGGAACCGTGCCGAGCAGCGCGGAAAGAATTCCGGCGGCTCCATAACCAACGCCGAGGGCGATCATTAAGGTGAGCAGATGGGCGATGAACTTGCCTGTCAGATAGGAAGCGCGCGAAACGGGGTAGGTCAAGTTGAGCGCCAACAAGCCCCGATCAAGCTCGCCGGCGATAGCGTCGAAGGCGAGCAGCAAGGCAATCAGAGGCACAAGGTAGATGGAAAGAGTCGTCAAGCTGGCAACAGAGACAGTCAAACGGTCAACACCCAATTCGCCAACCGGACTCGATCCGGCTACGGTCAGGACCACAGCGAAAAGCGTCATCAATGCAACGGAAATTGCGACCCATAAATTCCGGTAAACGATTTGAAATTCTAGACGTGCAAACGCGATTGTCGTACTCATGAGATCGCATCCTCCCTTTGCGAGTAATGACGGTAAAGATCGTCGAGCCGTGGCGGCAGGATATCAATATCATCTACCAGATGCCGGACCGCATTTACCGATGCCAGCACCTCCATCTTATCGCCGACAGGACATTGAAGTTCGACCGAACGCCCATTAATTCGATGCCCCCCCAGCGTGTCTGCCAGGTGATCGGCATTTTGTGCTTTCGCAGAGACCCGAATACAGACCGGCAGACCCGCTTTGCGTCGAAGCGCATCCAGCTGGTCATTGGCGACCAACTTACCGTCTTTCAAAATAGCAATGCGGTCGGCTTTCGCTTCCATTTCAGTCAAGGCATGGGACGACAGCAAAACCGCGCCTCCGGCATTGGCCAGTTCCCGAATGATTTCATAAAATTCTGCCTGCGCGATGGGATCCAGACCCGAAGTCGGCTCGTCGAGCAACGAAAGCCTTGGCTCGCCGATAAGCGCCTGCGCCAACGCCAAGCGTTGTCGCATGCCTTTAGAAAACGTTCCCAGGCGCCGATCCGCATCGCCAGCAAGCCCGACGCGCTCCAGCAAATCATCAGATTTCGAGCCCGCCTCACCCTTTAAGCGAGCGAAGTGCCTTAGCAATTCACGGGCCGACAAGGTCCTTGGAAATTCAACATTTTCAGGCAGAAATGCGATTGCCCGTTGGGCTTCGATGGATCCTGGAGCCGCCCCCAGAATAGAAATGCTTCCGCCGTCCAGGGGCGTTAGTCCCAAAATCAAACGTAGGAGTGTGGTTTTTCCGGCCCCGTTGTGGCCCAGCAACGCAACCTGTTCACCGGCTCGCACGGTGAAATTCACATGACATACGGTTTCGCGATGATCGCGAATTTTAACAGCCTCTTCTATGTTGAGGACAGTCATTTCAATACCTTCCATGCTTTAAGAACAGGGTCTACGGGTTGCATCAGCGGATGGCTATCGACCAAACCACCAGGCGTCAGGGCCGGGAATTTTGCCAGCACCCAGCGAATCAATTGCACGGCGGGCGAACCCAACAACGAACGCGCATCCGGCTGCGTCCACAGCACCTTGTCCATGCGGTCGTTAGGACGATACAGGGCGTCGGCGATGCCGTCCCTGTTCAGATCATAGGCAGCATGATCCGACCAAAAATTGCCAACGCCTTTTTCACCCCAGTCAAGCCAGCGAGATCCCACATATTTCACCTGAATGCGATTGCCGATAAACGCATTGGAGGTAAACTGATTTCGTTCCGAGCCGGCGGTGAAATGCACACCAATACCGCAGCTTTCGAACCGATTATTAGAAAAATTATTCTTATGGGCGTTGTAAATAAAAACACACCGGTCTTTAATCCGCTCGACCCGGTTGCCGGTAATTTCGGAACTGTTGGTGTAGTTCAACATCAAACCGTAATCGCGATCGCCTGAAGACAGATTGCGTAGAACCTTGACGTTTTTGGAAAACATCAGCGCATAACCCAGATGATTACCAATTGAGATGTTGTCGGCCACCGTACTGTCGTGCGCATACATGTAATGGATGGCAAACCGCAGATCACGCAAACGATTGGATCGAAATTCGTTGTCGCGCGATGTGTTCACAAAAATGCCGTCGCGACCCCAGCGAATATCGTTGCCATTTACTTTTGCGCCCGGTGCGTTCCAGACATAAACGCCATTACCGCGGCTGTTCATGCGATGGCCACGACGCCCTTCAATGATATTCCCAACAACAAGCGCATCACGCGCGCCACGAACATCGACCCCGACCAGATTACCCGTCAATTTATTATTCAAAACACGGGCATTGTGCGCTTTTTTAGTCAGCAGAATTCCAGCATCGCGATGTTCGCCGGACGAGCCGGACCCGCTTACATGCAAACCTTTAAGTGTCACGTCCGTCGCCGTCACCGTAATGACGGACCCTTTTTCACTCCCAATCACATGGGCCTTGCCAGCACCATCCAAAGTCAAGGATTTGTCAATGACAATGGGCCCAATATGCGCTCCGGGTAGAAGGCGCAGCACGTCGCCAGGCTGCGCCTCCTGAACGGATCTCGCTAACGCTCCGGGCTCGGCGGAAACAGCTACCATTGCGGCCGTGGCATGAGAAGTCCCCATAACAAGCAATAGAGCTGAAACAACAACCGATATCCCGAAGCGATCTGGCATTAGGCGCTCGTCGGTTCTACGAACATACGCCCGCGCATTTCCATGTGCAGCGCATGGCAGAACCATTGGCAATAGTACCAATGCACGCCGGGACGATCAGCAATGAACGTAACAGATGCTGTTGCCTGCGGCCCGACTTCCATGGCGGCACCGTGGTTGCCCAGACAGAAACCATGTGTCAGATCATCAACATCATCCAGATTGGTCACATAAACCGTGACTTCATCACCTTGCTTCACAGTAAATGTCTCAAGCGAGAAAGTGGGGGCTTGAGATGTCATGTAAACCCGAACCTTGTTGCCATCGCGAATCGGCTGTTCTGCACCCTCTTCAAGATCGACACCATCAGCTTTCGCCTGGACGCGAGCGTCTTCCCACATGGGATCATTTCGCTCCCAGATGCTGAGGGGATTCATCTTGGACCTGTGCACGATGATACAGTCGTGTGGCTCGGCGAAGGTCGGACCATCATGAACCACAACCGGCACGTCACCGGAGATATCGATCAACTGCTCATTTTCCGGCTTCAACGGACCGACGTTGAGAAAACGATCCTTGGAAAATTTGTTCATGGAGACAAGCCACTTGCCATCGGCTTCGTTGGTTTCCCCCATGGACGTGTGGTTGTGACCCGGTTGATAATGAACATCCGTTTTTGCCAGAATTGGATCCACATCTTCACCGTTGTGCTGACGGATGGCTTTTTCCAGATCCCATTTACACATCTGGCTATCGAGGAACAGGGTCGTATAGCAAATGCCTTTGCCATCGAATGCCGTATGAAGAGGGCCAAGACCCAGCTCCGGTTCAGCGACAACACAGGACCGGGGTTCAGCACCGTTAAAAACAGCCTCAACTTTTCGGACGTCGATAATTGAAACCGTCGGTGACAGTTTGCCATTAATGACGACGTGTTTGCCGTCCGGTGCCGTGTTGCAGCCATGCGGGCTGTTGGGTATGGGCACGTAGGTCGTTAGTTTTGATCCTTTGCGGCCATCGACAACCTTTACTCCGTTGTACTCTTTGTAATCCCCGGCTTTCACCGCAGCTTCGATCCGGGCAATGTTAAAGATCACAACATGGTCCATTTCGGCTTCGGTCATCTCAGCCAGCGTCACGCCCTCTTCCGAATTGTAAGAAGTCGAGAATGCATATTTTCCCTGATAATCTGCATCGCAATTATCCAGATTACCGCTGACCATGACCTGCCAGGCGATCTCCATACTGTCGCCATCAATAGCGGTAAAGATGGAAACGTATTTTTTTGGATCGTCGAGAACCGAACCGTCATTAGGCATCGGAACGCGGTGTTCGCCGTTGGCAAACACATAACCCGTGCGTGGATATTTCTGTGGCCGTAGCCCGTGAATATCCGAAGCATTGGGAATCTCGATTATCTTGTCACATTTCATGACGTCACAACGAATGCGGGCCACGCGCGTATTGGCCTTATCGTTCATAAACAGATAGCGACCGTCATAAGTGCCGTCCGTAAACGACATATGGGGGTGGTGCAAATCTCCGTTCATGTACGTCTTTAAGCCAGACTTGGCCAGAAACTCCTTAGTTTCCGGCATCAATCCGTCTGTCAGTACCTTCAGAGATTCGTTGGTATCTCCCCAACCGGTAGCTGAACAGCGGTTAAAGACGGGGATACGCATGAGTTCCCGCATGGAAGGCAGGCCGATGATACGCACCTCGCCCGCCTGCCCCGATGACCAGAAGCCATAATATTCGTCAAGCTCTCCCGGCTTCAGTGTATGATCGCCCGCGGCTTGAGCTGGCGAAGTGGAACCCAGAAATGTAGCAGCGCCGACACCGGTTGTCGCGGCGATACCCGCAAGTAACGCCCCTTTCGCGGGTACGTTTAACAGATCTCTTCTTGAAATCTTTTGACTATCGGTTTTCGTTTTCGTCATACTCTTTCTCCTCGTGCTAAAAAAGGTCAAACCTGACCGTGGGTCTCCAGCAATGGATCTTCCGTCGTCTTGTTTTCAGGTATCAAACGGGCCCGCAACCGCTCGCGCTTGATGCAAACCGGGCAAACCTGGGTATCTTGAAAACGCACCTGACAATGCAGGCAGTACAAACATTCGTTGGGATTGATTTCGCCGTAAGGATGGATGGCCTGAACCATACATTCGTTCTTGCAGGTCTGGCAGGGATCACCGCATTGCGGGTAACGTCTCAACCAGTCAAACATCCTAAGCCGACCTGGTATGGCCAGTCCGGCGCCCAGCGCGCACAGATAACGACAATAGAAACGCTCGATAAAAAGGCCCGCAGCCAGCAACCCGACGGCAAACGCCACATAGGGCCAGTCGCGCTGGAATTTGAGTACAATCGCCGTCTTGAAAGGCTCGACTTCGGCAAATTGTTCGGCGAGCGGCAAAGACGCCAGAGACAGACCAAACAGGCCCAGAAACAGCATGTACTTGATCGGCCACAATCGTTCGTGCAGACCCCAGGGAACCTCGATCTGTGGAATACGGAAAAACTTGGCTATCCGGTTGGTCAGTTCCTGCAAAGCCCCGAATGGGCAAAGCCAGCCGCAATAGGCACCACGCCCCCAGAAGATCAAAGACGCAGCGACCGAAAACCAGAGGATAAACACCAGTGGGTCCAACAAGAAGGCGTCCCAGGTGAAACCGGTCATTATGGTTCCGGCAAGCGCCATCAGATTAACGATGGACAGTTGAGCGTTGGCATACCAGCCCAGGAAAAACAGGGTTGTTGTCAAAAAACCAATACGAAACCAGAAGGTCAGCCGCGCGTTGCGTGTCAAATACATTTGGCCGAAAAACGCGACGGTGAGAACAAAAAGCATAATCAACAGGCCTGCGATACCAACTGTGTTGTCTTTCCAGATGCGTTTCCACAGCGCTTGTTTGGCTTCCAGTTCTGTCAGCTCCACTCCCACATTGCCATCTGGTTTTACGGCAAGGCTTCGGGTGTAGAAATCGGGCAGCTTGTAGGCCAGATCAAAGGTCTGAAAACTTTTTTTGATCGGACCAACGGCGCGGCTAACCAGCAACTGAATGCGCCAGGCATCCGTGGGTTCGAACTCCGCATCGGCTGGAATTTTGAACAGGTCCAGTTCCGTGAAACTGGGCGCGTCGGCAGCAGCGATGGCGCCCAGACGCCGGTGTATTTTGTCGCGAAAGCGCACCGCCCTGTCGCCCTGAATGAGCTGAATACGGTCAAAAATACCGCCCCGCACATAACCAGAACCCTTAAAAGAATAACGCCCCCGACCAGCAATCAATAACGCATGTTCGCCGGGCTCCAGCCATTCGCTCATGTTTTCGTATTCGGCATCACCCAGTAACGAGCGCCCGATCGCTGGCACACTGACCAGGGCTGCCTGCATATCGATAAAGGTCTCTGACGTGTCTCCCTTCTCCGGACGCGCCGCCGCCTCTTCATCACCGGCTTCAACAAAAGCCGCGTTCACCTGACCGACATCAATGGAAATCCGTCGAACGCCACCGTTGCCTGTCAAGGTTTCCCAGTCCTGGGTGTCTGTCAGATTTGGATTGATCTCCCTTTGCGGTCCGACGCGACCGGCAAGCGGTTTCAGGCCTCCCAAACCCAGAGCACGGGCCACTTTCAGGCCCGCACGAACAATCGAGTCGTCAATGACCATGATGGTCACCGTGGCCCCGGAGATGATATTCAGCTCATGACCAGATCCGCCCGCCGCCGCCTCAGCAACCAAGTCCAGGCCCGCATAACTCTCTGTCAGGGCCTTGATTTTTTTATCAGGAATGCCGATCAGAATAATCGGTTCGGTATGTTCCACCAGCTCTGCAGCGACAATTTTTCCGTCCGCTCCGACAGCCACCATCACATGAATGGGTTTGCCCGAATAGCCCGTGGTACCGACAAAGTCGCTGGTGACAAAAGCATGGGCGATGACGTCGCCGTTTTTGACAACCGGAACGACCGGAAGATCATCGCGAATTCTGCCGTAGCCGGTCGCGTCAGACACCCACGACGACGCGGCAACCTTGTTAACAAACCGATCTAAAACCCGATCTGTTGTCGGCACAGCCAAAACTGGTGAGCTGAGAAGAGACCAGAGACAAACGGCAATAAAACTCGCAACCAGCCGAACGTAAATCTGGAACAAGATCGAAACAGCAGACTTCTCAAGAATTGACATATCCACTCCTGCGCCCCGATATTGTCCTA
>Ga0316202_10003032_pt1 | contig 10470 bp, 9 predicted proteins | sample 3monrhotite_MG_FD_204934 | JGI IMG/M metagenome (GOLD analysis project Ga0316202, IMG submission 204934) | Microbial mat bacterial communities from mineral coupon in-situ incubated in ocean water Damariscotta River, Maine, United States -... | ecosystem: Environmental > Aquatic > Marine >...
ACCAGCCAGCTCTTCGATCGCGGTTAATTTGGAGACAATGGCCTGACGACGAGCCAGGTTCAATGCACCTACAGCCATGGTTACCGATAACACCGCAGGTAGGGCAACGGGAATTGCGGCAACAGTTAAGACCAGAGCAAAACGGGCTATCTCCAGAAGGGATTCATGACGGAAAAGTGAAACCATCACGATGAGCAATACCAGAGCAAGTGTTATCAGGATGAGGAAATTCCCTATCTGGATAACCATTTTCTGAAAATGGCTGCGCTCTTTCAGGCTGGCCTTGGCTACCAGTGACACAACATTGGAAAAATTGGTCTGCATGCCGGTATTGATCACGATTGCCATCATCTCCCCTTGCTTGATGATGGTGTTGGCGTAAGCGACTTCGTTAACTCCTTTACTCACAGGCAGCGATTCGCCTGTCAGTGCTGCCTGATCAATAAGCAGATAGTCACCAGATATGAGTTGAACATCAGCGGGTACAATGTCACCAATCTTGAGTTTAAGAATGTCACCGGGCACCAGGTCTCTGGCTACGATGGTCTTGAATGAACCACCGCGCAGCACAATCACTTCATTGGTTATCTTTTGCTTGAGGGCTTTGAGTGCATTTAAGGCGCGGTGTTCCTGAAAGAAATCGAGGAAGGCATTGACCAGCAACATGACCATGATAATAAAGAGGTCTTCCCATTTCTGAACAATCGCTGAAAGCAGTGCAGCTATTTCGATCATCCAAGGAATAGGGCCCCAAAAACGTCGGAAGATTCGATTCCAGAGAGGATCTGCTATCTCTTCGATCTCGTTGTGACCATAATGGCTAAGGCGGATTTGAACCTGATGATTATTCAGTCCCTGAGAGGCATTAACCTCCAGTTCTTTCAGCGTTTCTTCAACGGTCATGTCGGCATATGCATTACTCTTCATTCATTCAACTCCAGATCTATGATATCTGTGTCACGAACAATGATCATTTTATCATAAACTGGTTTTCACCCCAAGGATAGCTCGGATTAAATATCTCCCCATCGCTACTGCAAACGGTACCAATGCATTTGTTAAGTGTTTTTCCGACTGCGTTTATCTGTTTGCGCAAGAGAGGGTGCCCTGGGGTGTTACGAGAGAGAAGGTGCCTTGGGGTCGCATCTGTGGTAAATGCTTATGATTCTGTCTGTTTAGTTTAGGCGAATGTATTAATCACTATAGCTTCTGATTTACGCAATTTGGTTGTGCGGCTTATAGCTACCAATGGAGTAGTCATTAAAGAAAGACGGGGGAGCCTCGTGTGAGGATCCTGTCGGTCGTTAGAAATCCTCCTTAACTTATCAGTCCCGATGATGCTTTCATCTCTTTTCTGACTTGCTGTCATAGTCATGTTTCGATGGGAAGGTAAATGCAGAGGATGCATTACCCGCGTTACCCGATGCCTCACTTGCTGAAACTCACACCTGGTTTTGTGATAGACGGGCATGCTATTGGTTAAAATGAATGCGCTGAACCTTGCCTGCGCGAGTGATTTCAAAATCAATCGTGCCTGGGATTTGTATTATTTTGAGTAAATCCAGGGACTGTTTGGCATGATTAAATGCCTGACCATTCACGGAGCGGATGATATCGCCATTGTACAATCCCATTTTTTGAAACGGCGAGCGGTTGACAATATGCGAAATCTGCAAGCCGTCCTGTTTTCCATCCGACAGATGCGGGGTGAATGTCGCCTGGGTTAATAATCTGGCCAGGCTATCGACTTGAGGCTGGACCTTTGGCACTTGTTTATTTGATTGTAACGATGATGCGCCTATATCAGAAGGCCGGACTGATCCCTCTCCGCCATCGGCCATGCTGGCGGCTGTCGCTGTAGGCCTCTCTTCCGAGACCACGGCACCTTTCAGTATCTCTCGTTGAAGGCTGACAAGCTGCCTCCGGCCGGATTGCTCCACCACAATAGCATCGGCATCGACATGAAACAGTGTCACTCCCGGCTGAATATGCTCACCGACAAACACCGTTTTTTGCGCCTGCTTGCCGTCAAGCGAGACCACAGCGGCGGAATGCTCTCCAGCCACGATGGTACCCAGCAGTATAATCTGCAAAGGTTTGAGCACAGGCTGTGACTGCTGTACCAGTTTTGGCTCTATTACGGGTTGAGAGGGAGTCTTGCCAAACAGCGGCACGGCTATCAGCTCACTCTGGGCAGGCAGAGACGTGGAAGTCGCCCCGCTGCTAACCGGCTGCTGCGAAACGGAAGAGCTACCCTTATTGGGTGGCAACAGCCAACCTGCCAGCAGCCAGATCAGCAGCGCAAGCAAACCGAGCTCAGCAGATAACGGTAACTTTCTCATGATATTCACCCTGTGCAGGGTAGCAGGGCAGACACTGCTGACCATAAATAAAATTTTCTCATCTTTATTCTGCGCAACCCGGTTTCAAAGGCTCTAACCGCAAAAAGAAACGACCAGCAGAAGCTGGCCGTTTCTTTTATTTTTGATCCGTGTTTCCATCCATTTAGCCGAAAGGAAGCTGTCCCATATATTTCTTATTGCTGGAAGCAGTACAAGCGGTTTTGTGCCGTACAATAATTACTCCACTGATAATATCCGGACCAGCCTTGATCTGCAGAACCCTGGTGTCCTACCCCAGCGACAGTTGCTGCGCCTGTCCAATTCGCACAAGAGCCGTCCACGGCCGGCGTTGTCACTGCTCCACCTGTGGTCGTGTTGGTCCATACTAAGTTCCCGTTCAGGAAAGTTGTATCAACCGTGGCCCCCGCTTCATTGACTTTTATGCTGTTTTGTATGGTTCCATCCGTAAGGTCGGTCCAATTATCGGCAACTCGAATCCCGTTCGGCATGACATATGCTCCGGTGGATCGGGTAAACCTGGACGTTGGGCTTCCCGTAGCATCAGACACCCAAGCCATATAGGTTCCGGGTAGCGATTTCGCAGTTGCGAGACCCTGACATATCGCATCGGCACCAACGAGCCCTCCCAAATTGCTGGATTGCTTTGTACTGGTGACAAATGCTATTTTCCATGCAGTACAGTAGCCGGGCAGTGAAGTAGCACCTAACGAGCCCTTAAGAACAAGGCTGTTAAACACAGTACACACGCCATCGCGTGCTAGCGGGTCTTCGCCGACTGTTCCGATGGGTCCCTGCGGCCCTGTCACTCCTGGTGGACCCTGTGCCCCAGGCGCACCATCAAATCCGTTCGCGCCAACCGGGCCCTGTGGACCAGTTGCACCGTCAACACCGTTTGTTCCATTCGTACCCGCGGCACCAGTCAAACCAATCAGCCCCTGTGGACCTGTCGCTCCGGCTGCACCATCAATACCGTTTGTTCCATTCGTACCCGCGGCACCAGTCAAACCAATCAGACCCTGTGGACCTGTCGGCCCTGTTGCTCCGGCTGCACCATCAATACCGTTTGTTCCATTCGTACCCGCGGCACCAGTCAAACCAATCAGACCCTGTGAACCTGCCGGGCCTGTTGCTCCGGCTGCGCCATCGACACCGTTTGTACCGTTCGTACCTGCTGCACCGGTCAAACCAATCAGACCTTGTAGGCCAGCAACACCTTGCGGACCTGCCGGACCTACAATGGTGATAACTTCATCGTCATCATGCCCCCTATCTTTTTTGTCCCTATCTGCGAATGCAGTTCCGGCTGACAAAGACACCGCCATAAACAGGGCAAGTATTAGCAGAGTTCCCTTTCTTATCATTAGAGTCAGACTGGATGGGTTGGATGTGAGCCTTCCCCATAGCCTGCCTGGCAGGTCCTCAATATCGGCAGTTCCTTTCAATATTCTATGGTTCATAACTTGCTCCCAGGTGAATAATTTCACCATCCTATAATAGTTGAGGAAAATGATAGGGTATATGGGAGTAACTCGCGTTTTGATGTGGGAGTAACTCCCATTTTAACGGTTTCGGACGGAAAAACATTCAAAAGTCAGAATTATCTGCTAATGTCGTTTAGGAGATATGAAATGAAATGAGTATACGCATACAGCTGGTGAACGAGCAAAACCTGATTCGGGAAGGTTTATCCTGCCTGCTACAAATGGATCAGGATGTACTCATTCTGCCTCCGGTTCAGTGTGGAACTAAATGCGGACAGGAATGTTATCAGTCGGAATGTGACATCATTGTGGTGGGCACTAACACTGGCGTCTCCGGTTCTCTCAATTGTGTGCGGCAGATTATTTCAAGATATGTCGATGCCCGTATCCTGCTCATTATCAACAGGGAACACCCGTCACTGACCAATGAGGCCATCCGGCTTGGTGCTAAAGGGGTGGTAACCATGGAAGCGCCCAGCCCGATACTCAGGAAAGCGGTCAGAATCATTGCGGAGGGCGGTATATTCATCGAACCATGGCTTGCTAAAGTCATATCTGAAACACCGCACAATCATGTCAGCGATCCGTTCGATGCACTCTCACCCAGAGAACATGCCGTGCTGCATATGATGCTTGCTGGCCACAGCAGCAAATCCATAGCCAGTGAACTGCATATCAGTATAAAGACCGTTGCCAACCACCATACCCATCTGATGAATAAACTGGCGGTAAAAAACATGGTGGAGCTGACACGCCTGGCGATATGCCATAACCTGATCAGGGCCTAGCAGGGTCCTGTTTTTTTGATTAAAAAGAAGCGAATGTATTATTCACTGTAACTTCTGATTCAAGTAATTAGGTTGCGCGGCTATGGCTAAGATATTATTTCATTTCGGTGAGCTTTCTTTGAAAGGCAAAAACCGTTCCACGTTTGAGCGCAAGATGGCGCAAAATATAAAGCGAGTAATCAAGCATGTTCTGAAACCGAATGGTTTCTATCGCGAACATGGTCGTATGACGGCTGATGTTGAAGAGATTACCGATGAGTTGCTGGATCTTCTGGCGCTGCTTCCGGGTATTCGTAACTTCTCGGTGGTGCATGAGTGCGAACCTGAACTGGCTGCGATTCAGAAGGCTGCCAAAGCTGCTGTATTGGAAGATTTCGGAGAAAATGTGGCGGGTAAACCGTTTCGTGTGAGCAGCCGACGCAGCAATAAAGGTTTTCCGATCACTTCACCTGAATTGAACTTTGAAGTGGGTGGTTATCTTAAAACCAAACTTGAACTGGCTGTAAATCTGGATAATCCAGAGATCGATGTGCGTGTCGAAGTAGGTGCGAAGTCTGTCTATATCTATACGCGTAAAATTCAGGGTATTGGTGGTCTGCCGGTTGGCACATCCGGTAAAGGTGTAGTGCTATTCTCCGGTGGTATCGATTCACCGGTAGCCGCTTATACAATGATGAAACGTGGTATGGAAGTGGTGCTGGTGCATCTCTATAACAGCACGATTAATCGTGATTTTGCAAAGATCAAAGATTTGGCCGCTCAGCTGTCACGTTATCAGGGTAGAGTGAAACTCTACATGATTGATCTGGAAGAGTTTCAACGTCATGCCATTGCACTTATTCCGGCTGAGTATCGTATGATCATTTATAAACGTCAGATGATTCGTTCTGCAGCCCTTATTGCGCGTGAAGAGAGAGGTCAGGCGCTGGTGACTGGTGATTCTTTAGGGCAGGTGGCCAGTCAAACGCTGGCGAATATCCATGCCATTTATGATGCCTCCGATCTACCGCAGCTACCGCCGCTGATTGGTGCGGATAAAGAAGATATTATTGCTTTGGCTCGCCGTATCGGTACCTATGAGATTTCGATTGAGGAATATTGTGATATCTGTTCATTTTTGATTGCCAAACACCCGGAGACCAATGCCCGAAGAGATAAGGTGGCAGCATATGAGTCCCAGCTGCCATTGGAAGGTTTAGAGTATCCAACCCATACGGTGCTATTCCATTCTGGTCATGAAATCGATTGAATAATAAGGCAGGATCCAAACAGAAGATGAAACGTCTGTTTGGCCTGTTCCTGTTCTGGATGTCCTGGATCCTGTGGGCTCTGATACTTGTTGTGCCCTTTATGCTAGATAGTGATGTTGAAACGATTGCAGTTGTCACAACAGCACTGCTGCTTGCAGCAGAAATCAGTTTTATAGTCAGTCTGTTGCTGCTCGGTAAACCATTTTACCTGGCTATGAAAAAACGCGCGAACATTTTATGGTACAAAATCAGAGTGAAAAACAGATCAACAGAACATGAATGATGATGCATCACTCATGTTCTGTTGTAGCTACTGATTAACCAGCCTGAATAGCGGTTAGTGCAATGGTATAGACAATATCTTCAACCGTTGCGCCACGAGAAAGATCATTCACCGGTTTACGCAAGCCCTGCAACATCGGACCGATACTGACCACATTGGCACTGCGTTGAACGGCTTTGTAGGTGGTGTTGCCGGTATTCAAATCGGGAAAGATAAAGACATTAGCCTTGCCTGCCACTTTACTATCAGGTGCTTTGCTTTTACCTACCGAGGTAATGGCTGCTGCATCATATTGCAGGGGTCCATCAACCAGTAGGTCAGGCCTGCGCTGGCGAACGAGTTTGGTGGCCTGACGTACTTTATCTACATCAACACCTGTGCCTGATTCTCCCGTACTGTAACTGATCATGGCCACTCTTGAATCGAGCCCGAAACGTGAAGCTGAATCGGCACTCTGGATGGCAATATCGGCCAGCTGTTCCGCGTTCGGATCGGGATTGATGGCGCAATCGCCATATACCACCACCTGATCGGGCAGACACATGAAAAAGATGGATGAAACCAGTTTTGCTGATTCGCTGGTGCCAATCAACTGAAAAGCCGGACGCACAGTATTGGCTGTTGAATGCAGCGCACCTGCGACAAGCCCATCTACATCATCGAGTGCAAGCATCATGGTGCCGAGTGCGATGCGGCTCTGCAGCTGGTCTTTGGCGATAGCGCGTGTCATACCTTTATGTTGACGCAAGGCGACCATCGGTTCGATATATTCTTCGATGATATCAGCCGGATTCATGATGTTCAGATTATGCGATATAATGCCTTGTGAAGCTGCGGCCTGCTGGATGCGTTCCGGATCACCGAGCAGGATGCACTCTGCGATGCCGCGTTGCTGGCATTGATGGGCTGCCATGATGGTGCGCGGTTCTTCACCTTCAGGCAGTACAATGCGCCGTTTGGCCTGGCTGGCCTGTTGAATAAGCTGATAACGAAATGCAGCAGGTGAGAGGCGTGGTTTGCGTTCGATCGCACAGCGTATTTTGAGCCAGTCTGCATCCAGGTGGTCAGCGACATGGTCCATGGCCTGGTTGACCAGATCAAAGTCATCTGCAGCTATTTCAGGTGGCATGTTGACCAGTTTTGCAGCTGTATGAAAGGAGGTGCCTTCCACCAGTAATACCGGGATACCGGTCTGAATGGCCTGATGACACAGAGCTAGAATACGTGGGTTGGGTCTGAGTCCACCTGTTAGCAGGATACCTGCCAACTGCATGCCGTTCATGGCAGACATACATGCAGCTACAAAGACATCATCTCGATCACCCGGAAAAATGAGCAGGGTGTGCGGTTGATAAACACTGAGTGTATTGACCAGCGTGCGGGCACAGAGTTCCATACGATGGACACGCCGCACCTGCAAATCACCTTCGTTCAAAACTTCCGCATCGAGATAGGCGGCGACATCACACATACGCAAAGCGGTGAGTGGGTGTTGCCACGGAATGCCACCAATAAAATGAAACGGCTTTTTGGTCAGCATTTGGCACATGGGATGTTCTGTTTTCTGATTGAGATTAGCACTGTCCGGTTCTGGATCCTGAGATTGCGAAGCATCGGATTGAGATGTATCAGATTGCAGCCCATCGGCCACCAACAGTGCCGGTTGTTTATCACCAGGCAGGCCCGCTTTATTGAGAATAGTAGCTATCAATGCCGTGCCGTTATCATCGGAAAATGCGTTGGCGGAAATATCGATATACTCTTCCAGATCGGGTTCCGGTTTTGCCACCAGAATCACTTCCGCATCGAGTGCTTTGCTCACTGCAACATTGAGTCGTGTGGCATAACCGGCATGACTGTCAGCTACCAAGCCTTCAATAATCACCACATCAGCATGGCGAGCACTCTGCTGATACAGAGCAACTACCTCCTCCATCAGTTGTCCCAGTTTACCAGAGCCAAGCAGGGACTCTGCACGTCTCAGGCTGATGGGGTGAGGTGGTTTAATATCTGTCATGTGTTCAATCAGATGGGTGGAGCGTTCAGGCCCCTGGTCACCGTCATGCAATTGTGCAAAGGGTTTATAAAAGCTGGTGCGAATACCAAGTCGATCCAGTGCGCGAACGAGCCCAAGGCTAACGGTGGTTAAACCGGCACCGGCTCCTGTGGAAGCCAGAAAAAAAGCGTGACTCATGACGGTTGTTCCTCTCGGGTTAAAACATTGTTGACGTAACGGGCAATCATCTTCTCTTCATTGGTTGCTATCACCAGCACAGGAATGGAATCTGTCGCTCTGTTGATGAAACCATTTGAATGCTTGCCGTGCTCGTCATTTTTTTCGGCATCAATGCTAACACCTAACAGAGATAATTGTGCTACTGTTTTAGCGCGAATAAGGCTGGCATGCTCACCAATGCCACCGGTAAAGATGATGGCATCAATAGACGCTAAAGCAACGCTAAGGCCAGCCAATGATTTGGCCAATCGGTAGCAGAATAGATCAACAGCCAATGTTGCTCGTTCATCACTGTTTGCAGCAGCATCCAGCAGTGTGCGCATATCATTGCTTTGACCTGAGATTCCCAACAGGCCCGATTCGCGGTTAAGCGTATTGGTGATGCTCTCAAGAGAATCGCCACTCTGGCGGGCAATATAGTCATGCAGGCCGGGATCAATATCACCACTGCGGGTACCCATGACGAGTCCTTCCAGTGGTGTCATTCCCATCGTGGTATCTACACTGATTCCATTTTTAATTGCTGTGGCGCTGCAGCCATTACCCAGATGGGCTGTGATGAAATTGCATGCATCAAATTCTCGTCCAAGGATTACAGCCGCTTGCTGGGCAACATAGTGATGACTGGTGCCGTGAAAGCCATACCGGCGCACACCGTATTCGGTATACCAGTGGTAGGGCACGGCATAGAGACTGGCGTGTTTAGGCATAGCATGATGAAAAGCGGTATCAAATACAGCGATATGCGGGATATCCGGCAGCTGTTTCATAGCAGCGCGTATGCCCAACAGATTGGCTGGATTATGCAGTGGAGCCAGACGTGATAGCGTTTCAACTTCTGCAATGACTGCAGCATCGAGCAGGGTTGGTGCGATGAACTTTTCCCCGCCATGCACAACCCTGTGCCCAAACGCTGCAATGCTCTTTTTATCCACGCGCTCAAACAGTGCATCCAGCATCTGTTGCATCGCTACTTCATGATCGGCACCAGCAAGATCGATGTGTTGTTGTTTACCATGAAACGTTAAAGATAGTGATGCTTTTTGATCACCGAGGCGCTGTGCTATCGCTTCGGCCAGTAGTCTTTCTGACGGCATATCAATCAATGCCATCTTAATAGAAGAGCTGCCGGTATTGATGACCAGAATCATTGTATCAGACAATGTGAAACCTCGATGTATCGTTGAATAGTGTTTGGCTGCGTGGACATACTAACAAATTACTCACGATGTTAAAAATCAAAGTAAAAAAGATGCCGATAAGCCAGTGATTGCATTTCACAATACTATATTTCGAAAGGTAAATATGGAATGTGAAGCGTATGTGAATGCCTACACAGGAGTAGGGGACTATTTTGTTTTGTGGTTGTCCTGTTGGGAGCGTGAATGACTGCTTCGCGCTAAAAATAGTCATTCGCATAGCCCTGTTTCTAAGCTATAATAAAGCTTGGTCTCTTTAATGCAGTAAATGAATCAAACAGGAGATAAAAATGGCTGATTATATTGATTATGGGCCTTTACAGACGTTGATTGGAGTTTGGAAAGGAGATAAAGGTTTGGATGTGGCACCCGAGCCGAATGGTTCTGAAGATAACCCATACCATGAGACAATTACTTATGAAGCTGTAGGTGATGTTAAAAATGCTGGTTCGCAGTGTCTCGTTGCGATTCGTTATCATCAGGTGGTACAGAGAAAGTCCAATGGCGAAACTTTCCATGATCAGATCGGTTACTGGATGTAGGACTCAGAGAGAGATACGGTGATGCACTCATTGATGATTCCTCGTGCAGTTACGCTGCTTGCTGGAGGGAAATCATCCAATGATGGTGTTCTTGAGGTTACTGCAAAAGCAGAGGATGAAGATTGGGGGATAGTTCAATCGCCATTTATGCGGGAGAAGGCGCGAACAACTGAATTTACTCAAAAGATTGAGGTCTCTGGGGATAAATTATCTTACTTTCAAACCACAATGGTTGATATTTATGGGAAAGTATTCGAGCACACTGATCAAAATGAATTAATCAGGCAGTGAAATGAATGGCAGGAAGCGGACATTTGATTTTCGAAAC
>Ga0316202_10003034_pt1 | contig 10467 bp, 11 predicted proteins | sample 3monrhotite_MG_FD_204934 | JGI IMG/M metagenome (GOLD analysis project Ga0316202, IMG submission 204934) | Microbial mat bacterial communities from mineral coupon in-situ incubated in ocean water Damariscotta River, Maine, United States -... | ecosystem: Environmental > Aquatic > Marine >...
CACTTTTATGCTCACTTAGGCACAGATGAGAGCTAACTCCCTGATACGCGGGTGTAGTTCAATGGTAGAACATCAGCTTCCCAATTCTCGGAGCCAAGTTGACCAGATCGGTAACTACTTGATTTCCGTGGTCTTCTGACCACCGATTTCAAAGAGTTATTTCACCCCAAAGTAACCAACTGATTCCACCAGAGTTTCTGAGTATCCTCAGTTTTGCTCTCAGGAATTGAGGTGTCTAGGACGCGTTGAGTAAGTTGTTCCCTCAAGGAGGGCCAATAAGACTGCCGAACTTGCCGCGGTTCTTCGTACCCCATCTCAAGGTATCTGAGGGAAGTTCACCGAAATGCTTCTTGTAATCTTTCGAGAATTGACCCATGTGCCAGAATCCGTTCTTGCCGGCAGTTTCAGTGATACCCGTATCCGGGTGCCCTTTGAGGAACTCCTTTCGGGCTGCGCTAAGCCGTTGCCGAATCAGGTAGGCTTTTGGCCCGTATCCGAATCGCTCCTTGAACGCGCGTTCTAACGTCGCCCATGAAACGCCGGTTTTGGCGCAGATTTCGCGCACGGTTAATGACCGCGTTTGATCTTCTCGAATGAGTGCCAGTGCCGCAGATGTGGCCCGCGATCTCGTTACAGGCTGGCTCTTGTCTTCAATACCGGAATCGGAAAGTGCGGCTCTCAACAAACTGACGATGAGTTCATCCTGCATCTCCTCGTCGAAAGGCATGCTTCCATCAAAAACTACCTTTGTCAGCATTTGACGAAACGCCTGCGTCGCCGCCGAATCGCGAACGATAGAACTATCAGTTGGGCGTTCGAAATAGTCCGGCATTGGTGCGTGGCACAGTTCTGCAATCTCGTAAATACGCGCCTTGGTTACCGTAAACGTAATTGCCTGAAAGCCCGGCAACGAAATCCCGTCCAGCCCGGTTTCGTGATTGAACGGCAATAGACTGTCATGCGCATAGGTGCGATTAAACCAGGATCTGAATCCGCGTATCGGGACTCCAAACGATATGAAGCCTTGCGGAGATAGTCCGACCTGGTGAAACCCACGATCGTACTGCATGCCGATCAAAGAAATATGTTTGCCAATGACGAACTGCCCGTGATTCGTCTGTGGTCCCGGATCCAGCTGGCGAAACCGAAGGTCAAAACCGCCTTGCTGACCCCCAATGCCAACATCTGGAAAAACGGCGCTGAATCGTTTGGCATGCATGTACAGTCTCCGTCGAGTAGTCCGAATGGTTGGCGTCGATTAGTTTGGCGCAAACACCGCTTTCAAGATTAGGTTTACCGGCAATCCATTTCAACTCCATTGTCAAACTGGGGCGGGCCAGGATTCCCGGAAGCCAGACCTGATTTTTGCCGAATTTTTGATATTTCTTCGCATCAGGTGCAACTATCTTTTGCCGGCAATATATATTGGGTACCGCAACAACAAAACGTCGGAGCAATTCTAGGTTTGGTAAGAAAGACACTCCATGCAGGTCGCCCGCCGCTGCCCAGAAACTTGCGGCGCAGAAACCGAGTCGTCACGTTTTTGACCGACCGGCAAATTGATGATCTCATCCGGATCGCCAGGCGCGAAGGCAAATCGATCTCGAAAATGTGTCATGAGCTGGTTATATTGGGCATCGATAGTATTGACGGTCGAAAACAAAAAGAAGGACACCGGCCAGAAGATGATTAAGAAGACGCTGCCGTTTATTCCGGGCCTGATCCTGCTCACTCTCGTGAGTGCTCATGCACCCGTGATTGCGTCCGATACTAACAAGGCGCCCCACGAGAATTACCGCGTGCTGGAGTGGAGTGATCTCGTGCCAGACGGCTGGGAGTCGCCACTGGTGCCGACGGCTTACGACGAAGTGTCCGAAGCCGTCGTCGACGAGACCTCGGTGGTAAAAGACCTGGATGGGCAATTGACCGCGCTGCCCGGGTACATGAAGCCAGTGGTCTACGAGGGCAACACGGTGTCCGAGTTTCTGCTCGTACCGTACCTGCCCCATCAGATAACTGCCCATGCGCACCTTGACCCCAACCAGATGGTCTACGTGTACGCCCTGGAGCCCGTGGTAGTCGAGAATCCGCTCGCTCCCATCTGGATCGTCGGCACTTTGTCCCTGAAACCGGTGATGACAGATGAAGGACCTGCCGCCTATCGTATGGTCGATGCCGTGACCACCGAGTACGAATACTAGTATCAAACACCCAAAAACCAGAACAGATTACGAACAGGAGATACAACATGAATCGAACAATTCGCGCCGTGCTGGCCCTTGGCCTTTTGGCCATGTCCATGGCTTCGTTCGCACAGGACCGTCAGGAGCCATCATCGGCTGAGGACACCCAACGCGTACTGTCGGGTGGCGTTCCCATGGGGCGCTGGAAGGAAGGCTTACTGTTCGAGGGTATCAGTCCGCAGCCCTGGCTAACCAGTGCCGCGAATTGGTTCCCGGGCACCGAGGAGGTGCAGCCTCATGAGATGCGCATCACGTTCATGGGAACCTCGCCGATGATTCGCCCGGGGCAAATGAACACGTCAATTTTCGTCGAGCTGGGCAACGGCGACAATTTCATCTTCGATATCGGCGAGGGTTCGGTGGCCAACTACGTGTCTGCTCGGGTTGCCTTGAATCAGCTGAACAACATCTTTCTTACCCACCTGCACGTAGACCACTATGGCGCCCTGCCTTATGTCTGGATGTTCGGTACCTGGAACGGCGGCTGGCATAAACCAATAACCGTCCACGGTCCGTCAGGGCGCACGCCGGAATATGGCACCAAGGCAATGGTCGAAGGCATGAAGGCGATGACTACCTGGCACCGCGACGCATTCAGCGTATTCCCGGTTGGTCAAGGCTGGGACATCCAGGTCAATGAATATGATTTCCGCGACAACGGCGGCACCGTATACGAGGAGAACGGCGTCAAGGTCATCCACTGGCAGCGCTCCCACGCCAAGGACGGCGCCTCCGCGTATCGCCTGGACTGGCAGATTAGCGAAGACGAATCTCTGTGCTTTGTCTGGACCGGTGACGGACGGCCGAGCGAGCTGGACATCGAGTACGCCGCGGGATGCGACGTCTACGTGACTGAATTGCAGCAGGAAGTGGTTGAGATCCAATCCGCTGTGCAGGGCGTACCGCCGTTCCTCACACGCTACACGATCGACACGCATCACACGCCTGGTTACGCCTCCGGTTACCTGGCTAGTAAGATCAAGCCGCGCATGTTCATGACCACGCACATGACTTTCGACCCATGGCTGAACGAGGAAACCGTCGCCGAGGTGCGGCATCACTGGAAAGGTCCTTACCATTTCGGCGCGCCTGACGGCATCGTGGTCAACGTGACCACCGACCAGATCTGGGTTCGCGACGGCGTCCTGCCGGATTTCCCGAACAGCCGGGCACCGCAGCAGGACTTCACCAATGGCCAGCTGGTCGTACCGCTGCCGCCGACCGACCGTACAAAGATCCAGGAACCGTTCGTACGTGAGAAGCAGATCGATCCGGACCTGTACTATCCGGAAGGCTACACGCCTGAACTGCTCGAAGAATGGCCCGTGGACAGCGATCTCGTCGCGCCGTACGAGGCTTTGCCCGAGAGCTTGAAGCAAAGCATGGGCGGCCATTGGGAGTACACGCAGAGGAATCGCAAGGCGCTCGAAGAGCGCAACAAGTAGCGCTCGCGACATCATGAAACCAACAGTCCTGGCAGTCGGTCCGTTGCCGTCTGCCAGGGACCCTCTTTGCCTAAACAGCCAGTGACCGCACGCGAATGCTCTCAAACGCAAAGGCAGTATTTAACGCCAAGGTTTTCAGGCGACTGATCGCCGCGTTCTGCACACTCCTCATGGCATCCGGAGCCAACGCCGAGCGTGTGGAATGGACTGTGGCGCCTTATCTCTGGGCGGCTGACGTTGGCGTTGACCTGACAATCAACGACGACCCGGCGCTGGGAACGACCGTGCCGTTCAAGGATCTCGTTGACAAGCTCGACGGCGCGTTCATGGCGCACGCCGAGGTCCGCAGTGGCCGATTCGGCGGATTCTTTGACATGATCTACATCGATCTCGGCGACTCCTCGACGACGGCTGTTGGTCCGGGCGGTCCCATCCTCGGTGACCTCGTTACGGATACCCGATTGAAGCTCCAGCTTTATGAACTGGCGGGTCTTGTCCGGCTCGGACAGCCGGATGCGACACGACTAAAAATTGACGTGTTGCTTGGCGTTCGTCGGACTGACCTGGATATATCCGTGGATATCATGCTGCCCGGTCCGGGTGGAAATACGATACTTCGCCGCGTCGACGTCTCAGAGACCGACATCTTCGGCGGCGTGCGTGTCGTCGGTCTGTTCAACGAGCGGTGGGGTTACAGGGTGCGAGCGGACTACGGCACCGGCGGGACGAAAGGGACGGTCAACCTGCTTGCGACAGCGGGCTATTCCTTCGGGCAGAACGGCCGGTTCGGCATTGATGTCGGGTATCGATATCTGAAGAGCGAGTTCAAGAATGCCGCGGGTAATTCATTGAACACGGAGACCGATATCACGATGTCCGGTCCTGTTATTGGGTTTGTTTTTAAATTTTGATGTGAGTGAGAAGATAATGAAAATTCGCAAGGAGTTTTTGGTACTAATGCTACTTGGTAGCGCGATTGTGCGCGCAGATTCAATCGAGTTGGCCGACGGAACCGTCCTCGAAGGCGATTTTATCGGCAGTAGTAACGGCATCATCATGTTCAATACCGGGGGGGACATCGAGGCCTATCCCGAAAGCCAGGTTGTCGGGATATTCCTGAGTGAAGGCGTTGAGACCGCAGTCGCGTTGTCGGCGGCACCATCCCCGGGGAGCGTCACCGCGCCGGCGGGAACACGACTCATGATTCGTATGGTGGAAACGATTGACTCGAAGCGCCACAAGGCAGGTCATCGTTTTCGGGCGCAACTTGAGGGCGCGCTGGTAGTTGATGGCGTAACCGTTGCGCCCAAGGGCACGATGCTCTACGGACATGTGGTCGCTTCACAGCAGTCCGGTCGTGCAGCAGGAAGTTCGAATCTGACGATCGAATTCTCGGACATCATGATCGATGACCAGCTCTATCCCATTGCCACCGGCGCGCTTGCTGCGCAAACAGGCGGAGAAGCCGGACGGACAGTTGGCCGGACGGCGCGCGCGGCGGCCATAGGCGGATTGATCGATGGCAGTTCGGGTGCGAAAACGGGCGCCAAGGTCGGTGCCGGCGCCTCGATACTGACCTCGGGCGCGAGCATTAATGTGCCATCTGGCACATTGTTGGAGACTTCGCTGAGGGCGCCCCTCGCCGTCGACGTCAACCCGTAAAGGAACAATACTGATGAACCGCATACTTATGATCGTTTTCTCCCTGGTGCTACTGAGTTTCGCAGTCGCATGCAGCAGCGGTGAGCCGGTTAGCCGGGAAGACCAGCAGGCCGCGGCTTTCGCCGATCTTCGTGCGGCTGTTACGGAAACTGTGACGGACGACGACAGACAAAACGAAGTGTTGACGATTATTAGCTCTCTCGCGACGGACGTCGATGAGCTCCGGGAGTTGCTGGTTCGCCGACGTACGGAGCTACGGAAACTCAACGCAGATTACGATGCGACCCGAGAGGAGTTCCTCGAGTTCGCAAATCAGATGGAGTCGCGCATTCAGAATGGCAGACGCCAGGCGCTCCAGCAGCATCTAAGGCTAGCCGCCGCGATGACGGCGGATGAGTGGGCGGCGATTGAGAAAGCGCAGACGCGGGCGATGCGATCGATCGCCGGGTCGGTCCAGGGAATATAGAAGGAGAAGTAGGGTGATTGCAGCATTGATAGCAATTCTGTTCCTGGGTGGCGGCGTCGATAATTCGGTTCTGGATTACATCGCGTACATGCGGGGCTCCGTCAAAGAGGTCGTGGTTGATGACGAGCGCCAGGCCGACGCGCGCGCCACCGTTCAAGCAATGAAGAAACTGACCAGCGCGCACACGAAGGGTAATCAAAAAGCCTTCAAGGCCCTCGTCGCTGAAATGTCGGCAATGGAGACTGATGTCGAAGCAGTCGATGATCTCTGGGAGGAACACTTTCGAGCGGTCGAAGCCTACAACGAGCAAATGATCGACCTCCGATTCGAGCTTCGCGAAACATTGACGCGCGAGGAGTGGGAGCAGATGTTCGGGGGCTCGAACGAGTAACAGGCGCGATGAAGCAGCTCCAGTTGCTCCTTTCTGCCTTCGTCCTCTTAGTGGCTGTCTCTGCGGTTGCTGAAGAGAGCGGGGATATTGACGAGATCGCAGAGCCGGGCAAAGGGCCGTTCTTTTCACGGCTGCAGAGTCCTTTGCGACTCAAGGAACGAATCGAGGAGATGCCACCGGGGCCGGAAGAATCGTTCGAGTACGACCGGCGGTTACCATTCCTCGGCCGAGAGCTTGCCGCAAAGGGTTATGCGCTCCCATTGCCACTGGGTGTTACCGTACTGATCAACGACACACTTCAGCCGCAGAACATATCAAACGGGGCCGTAGCTCTGGGCAAAGGGGACTTTGTTCCACCGCCAGGTACCGAGTTGCGCGAGCTGCCATATGTCGAGTTCACCGGCGTCGAAGCCGACACACTGTCAACTCAGGTGAAACTCGACGCTTGGATTCTTCCCTTCCTGAATGTCTACGGCATAGTCGGCTACTTCAGGAGCGACGTTGATCTCATCGTTAACGCCGATCTCGATCAGGCGTTTCCGCCGCCCATTTGCGGGCCATTGCAGCCATGCGGGATCGCCTCGCAGCCCTTCAAGGCAGAGGCGAGTGGTTTGTCCTACGGCGCGGGGTTCAGTGCGGCCTACGGTGTCGAGCCATGGTTTGGAGCCGTCAATTTCTCATACATCTACAATGATGGTCGTAAAGGGGACGATAGGATCATCTCGAAGTCGGCAGGAGTACGCACCGGTCGATACTGGAATATTTCGGAGTCACTGTTGCTTTCGGCGTATGTCGGTGCCGACTACCTTGATGTAGATCAGACAGTCAATGGAACAACGAGTTTGCCCGATGCGTTTCCCGACGGCGACGACCTGAACGTTCGCTACCGAATCGACCAGAACAACACGGACAAGTGGTCCGGCCTGGTGGGAATGACCTTTGGCCTAAAAAGAGGCATCGGTGTAATTGCGGAAGCAGCATTTGGTGAAAATAGTCACCGGTACATGGTGTCGGCATACTATCGATTCTAACAGGGACATCAGGGTGCAGATTAAATCATTCATTGCGCTGGCGATCCTCTCGCTGACCTGTAGTGCGGGATGCATTGCACAGCCGTACGACATCGTAATTCTCAACGGTCGCGTAATGGACCCGGAGACCAACTTCGATGGGGTGAGAAATGTCGGTATTAAGGATGGCATCATCGTCTCCATCACCGAAAGCAACATTGAAGGTATTAATACGATCAATGCGTCGGGCCTTGTTGTTTCACCTGGCTTCATCGACTACCACTGGCACGGCCTGGAGCCATTGGCCTCGAAGATCGCTTTGCGCGACGGCGTGACGACTGCGCTGGACCTTGAAGCTGGAGCACTCAATGTTGACCTGTGGTATGCCGAGCGTGAAGGCAGACAACTCTACAACTACGGCACGACGGCTAGTCATGCAGCGGCTCGAATGCTGGTACACGATGCTGATGATCTGGAAGTCCAGACCATAGTAGACTTGTCCAAGCCGATTTCATTTTTCGAAATTCAGGCGCTCATTGGGGTTGCTGGCGTAAAGGGCGTGCCGGGTTGGTCGGCTACCAAAAGCAACCTGGAGCAGGTAAACGCAATTACAGAGAAACTGGATGAAGAATTGCGACAGGGGGCGCTTGGTATTGGCTCCCTCGTCGGTTATATGCGGTCCGGTGTAACGACATTGGAAATGCTCCTGGTACAAGAGGCAGCGGCACACTATGGTCGCACGACCGCTGTTCATGCCCGATTCTATCCGAGTGCATTGACACCTATAGAACACCCAACCGGGTTTAACGAGGTATTCACCAACGCGTGGATGCTCGATGCTCCGCTGCTGTACCTGCACAATGTCGATTATGGCTGGTGGGAGATTGAAGAGAAGCTGGCGGTCGCTCGCGATCGCGGCCTGAATATGTACGGCGAACAGTACCCGTACGATGCGGGGTCAACCGTTATATCGGCCGAGTTCCTGTTGCCCAGCGTATACGAGGCGGGCGGTAATGAATATGGCGAAAGCGATGAGACAGGCGGGATTTATGACCCTGCCTCGGACGTTTTCTACACCAGGGAAGAATTTCTAAAGAAGCGGCAAGAGGAACCGGGACGAATTGTCTTCGCCTATTTTTCAATCCGAAAGCCCTGGATCGAACACTGGGTCGCAACCGACGGGATGCTCATTGGGTCTGACGGCATTCCCCATGCTGGCGAGCCTGCGTCATTCGACGAGCCGTTTGAGACGTATGCCGGCCATCCGCGATCGGCAGGTACACGTGGCAAATCATTCCGGATAGCCAGGGCGAATGGTGTTCCGCTAATGCGCGTGATAGCGAATGCCGCTTACTATCCGGCCAAACACCTTGGCGACGCTGGTTTGGAGGCGATGCAGAAACGTGGGCGCATGCAGGAGGGCATGGTCGCTGACATTGTTGTTTTTGACCCGGAAACAATTACGGACAATGCGACCTACAAGAATGGCGAGCAGGGTTTACCCACTACCGGTATTCCGTACATCCTCGTTAATGGCCAAATCGTCGTCAAGGACTCGACAGTACTAGAAGTTCATGCAGGCCAGCCGATTCGTTATCCCGAAGAGGAGCAAGGCCGATTTGAGCCTATCAGCGAGAGCAACTGGCTGAAGCAGTTTCCTGACACCATGAGGTGATCGTGGTTCGGTAGCCGCTCCCCGGACGGCCCTCGGGACGAAGAAATCTTGGGCAACGCAGCTGAGATCTTGAGGGTTACGGTGCTTCTTGCCGCCGATGAGCTAGAGCGGGCCTGCGTCTACGTAACAAGCTCGAACTTCGGCCTCTGATTTCTACCATTGAGCACGTCCGCTGCGCGCCTTGCGGACATCTGCGTCGACGCATGTAAGTATCGAGCTGTCGTATTTTGGTCAGCGTGTCCCATGATGTGTTGGACTTCTTGAATGTTGAGTCCACTCTCCAACAACCGAGTGGCTACCGTATGCCGAATAACATGCGGCGTAACGTCAGGTCCAAGTCCCGCACGCCGAATTGCTTTCCGGATTGCTGCTCCACTGTATTCTCTCGCTTGGCCATTTCGACCTGTAAAGACATAGCGGCGAGATTGAGGTCGTTGAGCACGACGACTCAGTACGTCGTAGACCTTGTCCGTCATCACTAAGACAGTTTCGTTATCAACTTTAGGTCGATACAGAAGAATCGTCCGGTTTGTGAGATTGACCTGTGACCATTCCAGTTTCGAAATCTCAGTGAATCGGGCACCGGTTCCACAGAATAGGATCCAAAGGTCGTAGGCATCCTGACGAAATCGCTTGGCATCTTCGCTGATGTGATAGTTACCGAAGTCCTTGTCAGGATGCAGCTCATTCTCAACGGCAAGCATCTCATCGTCTGACAGTACGCGAGTTCGTCCTCTCGTCGTCTTCAACTTCGGATACCTGACGTCGGGTACTAGGCAGCCATTATCATCGGCAAGACTGATCGTACTGCGAAGCGTCTGCAGTCGGTGTTTGATCGTTGCGTTAGATGATCCAGCACGCCTTTGTTCAGCGATAAATCGATTGACGTCTTTAGTCTCAATCTCATGCAAAGGTATTGAGCGTATTGCTAGCTCGGCGAGTACCTTGGCATGCCTGGCCAGGTTCTTATGATTTGGGGTTCCTTCTTTTGACTCGATGTACGTGTCGAGTGCTTTACCGAAGGATATCTGCTGGCGAAGACGTTGATTCTCGTCAACAAATTGTTTTCGAAACTCGCGCTCCTTGAACTCGGCTTCTTTGCGATTCGACGTACCCGTGGATTTGCGAAACCATTGACCGCGGATCTTGAAAACGCAAATGTAATTCTTCGAATGTTTCGGCTTGTAGATAGACATATTTCTTACCCCAATTCGGGAGGTTCTCACCTTCACTATGCCCATACCGTCCCCTGAATTGACCAAAAAGAAAACGGTCATACGGCGGCTTTTCAGGGAAATTTTGTATTGGAAACGCGGGGGTGTGCCAAACCATAAATACGTAGTAGCGTGGAAATACAGGAGAACCAGATCATGAAACAAAGAATCTCGATGACAAATTTTCTTCTGGATGAAGATTTTGAAGGACTAATTGCACTTTGCCCTACCAGAGGCGAATCTGCGTCGCGAGTTAGAGCGCTGGCGGCGGCGGGCTATATGATTCCAATTGCTGTGCTCCAGTTCTGCTTTCAAGGCAAGCCGAGAGGATCGTAATAGATGAAATTGGATCAAATCGAAC
>Ga0316202_10003037_pt1 | contig 10459 bp, 7 predicted proteins | sample 3monrhotite_MG_FD_204934 | JGI IMG/M metagenome (GOLD analysis project Ga0316202, IMG submission 204934) | Microbial mat bacterial communities from mineral coupon in-situ incubated in ocean water Damariscotta River, Maine, United States -... | ecosystem: Environmental > Aquatic > Marine >...
GAAACAGCGTATCGCCTTTATCGCCTCGCCGATAGATCGGTTCGTTTTCTTCAAAATACTTTAATGTCAACGAATTGATAAAACCTTCGAGCTCCTCACCCGATAACATGGATAAAAGTGGCGTGCGCTCAAAAGAGAACATCTGTGCTGAAGCATTCGCCATACCCGCTTGGGGAGCCATCGTACGAATCGCCCAGTCATCTCCACGCTCTTCAGATAAATCTTTTAGATGCGCCTGAATCTCTGTTTTTGTCGGGTCAATCCGTAAAATAATTTTACTGATGGCAATAGCCTGCACTACAAAGCCATCATTGGCATAGGCCTCCGCAATTTTGGTGTAATCACGAATGGCGCCTTTGATATCGCCATTTTTTTCTCGCATCTCAGCCAGCTTAGCATACACACGCAGATCTTTAGGATCTGCGGCATGCCACTCTTCAAACATCACCAACGCCTTATCGTACTTACCATCCATCAACGCTTTTTTGGCATGGTTGCGCAGTTGAGTCACAGAGGCCACTACTCATACCTCAAAGCATCGGCTGGTGGTACACCTGCTGCACGCCAAGCGGGATAAAAGGTTGCCAGAATCCCCATCAACAAACTCACACAGACAATCATAACGACCGACAAAGGGTCAATCACCGATGGCACATGTTCAATAAAATAGACATCCCCCGACAAAATTGTAATCCCTGTCACCTGCTCAAACCAGCCCAACAAAACATCCAGCTTCCATGCCAACAGCAAGCCAAACAGTGCACCCATCAGCGTTCCCAGCCCACTTAACAACATCCCCATCATGAGAAAAACACGCATAACGGAGGCATGGGTTGCACCAATGGTTTTCAAAATGGCAATCTCTTTACGTCGCTCCATCACCACCATCACCAAAGAAGAGATCATATTGAAAACAGCGACCACAACAATGAGGGAGAGAATAATACCCATCACAACACGCTCCATTTTCAATGCTTTAAAAAATGAGCTGTGGCGGTGCATCCAGTCGGTCACCCAAGCATTGGCTGGCAAAGCAGCCCGCACCTCTGTTGCAACCAAGCTGGCCGCATTGCGATCATACAGGTGCAGCTCAATCCCACTGACTTCATCCCCCAGACGATTCAGCCGTTGCACCGCAACCAAAGGTGCAATCAACAGCCCCACATCATATTCATAGAACCCTGAATCAAAGATCCCCACCACACGAAAAGCACGCATGCGTGGTGACATTCCCGCAGGGGATATGCCACCCGTTGGTGAAATCAGACGAACACTTCCGCCCACATCCACATGAAGCTTTCTGGCCAAATCCTTACCCAAAACCACCTCAAAAGGCGTTGCACCTGGCTCATTCTGAATAAATCGCCCTGCAATGATATGATTGGCCATCTGCGGTTCACGCGAGGCATCCACCCCTTTCAATATGGCTCCTGTGGCGTGGCTGCCTTGATTGGCCAAGACTTGGCTGCTCATATAAGGCGCAGCCATCGCCACAGCAGGCAGTTTTTCAACCTGCTCCATCCAAGGTTGCCAATTGGCCAGCGTATCATCTGGCCCCTGAATATCGACATGCGATGAAAAACCAAGAATTTTACTCTTTAACTCTGCATCAAATCCATACATCACCGACAGCACAACAATCAGTGCCGCCACACCAATGGCCACACCCGCAGCCGAACTCCAACCAATCAAGGAGACAAAACGATCATCCCTTCGAGACTTCAGATAACGGCGCGCCAACATCCATTCATAAGATTTCATCCCAATATCATTTCCAAATCCATCAGCTTAAATAGCGCATGTAGAGATAGAGATGTGAAATGGCAATCGTCAGCAACATCAACATAAACGCATGCTTCATAAATGAAAGAAACGCGATGGGATGACCCGAGCGCTGGGCAAAACCCGCCACAATCAAGTTGGCCGAAGCACCAATCAACGAACCATTACCACCCAAACAGGCTCCCAAAGCCAAGGCCCACCAAAGCGGCTCAATCGCCTCAGCACCACCAAAAGTGGGTGCCATGCTATGAATCAGAGGAATCATCGTGGCAACAAAGGGAATATTATCAATCAACGCCGATGCAACCGCCGACACCCACAAAATCGCACCTGTTGTGGCAATCAAATCACCACCCGTGAGCGCCAAAGTTTTCTCAGCCAAAAGAGCGATGACACCCGTGTGCTCCACACCCGTCACAATAATAAAAAGTCCAACAAAGAAGAAAATGGTCGTCCACTCCACCTCAGCCATGATACCTTCATAGGCGTGATCCTTCTCTTCTACCGACTGCCCAAATGTTTGAAGAAACAGCAGGAGTGCCGCACCAAACATCGCAATAGTTGCAGGTTCTAGGTGAAGCGTGTGCGCCACAGTGAACCCTGCAATCACCAGACTCAATACGATCAGGCTCTTTTTCAACAGCGGAACATCTTTAATCGCGGCGCTTTCATCAAACTGCATAATGAGTTTTTTACTCTCATCACTGGCGGTTAAATCTCGCCCAAACAACACCCAAACCACGGCAATCACGACGATAAAAATAACAGGAATAATGGGTGCCAAATTGACCAAAAAGTCTGTAAAACTCAAATGCGCCGCTGAACCAATCATGATATTGGGCGGGTCACCAATCAGTGTCGCTGTACCACCAATATTGGAGGCCAAGATCAATGCGAAAAGATACGGATAAGGACGAACACCCAAAGCATCGGTAATCAGAAGAGTCACGGGTGCAATCAAAAGAACGGTGGTCACATTGTCTAAAAGCGCCGAAAAAACAGCCGTTACGATGGAGAGCATCACCAAAATACCCCAAGGATCACCCTTCACCGCTTTGGCAGCTTTGATCGCCACATATTGAAACATGCCTGTTTTTTGACTGATCGCGACAATCACCATCATGCCTGTTAACAAGCCTATGGTATTAAAATCAACACCTGCAACCGCTTGATGCTGATTTAACACCCCGCATAAAATCATGATCCCTGCACCCAGCAGCGATAGTACGGCGCGATTGAACTTCTCCGCCATAATCACGCCGTAGACCAACAACAAAATCGAAACAGCGACCCACGTTGGATCCCAACCAAAAATTACTGATGATATTTCTGCTTCCATATTATGCATCGTTGACTTCACCTTCCTTCAATCGACACAATAAATCCAACACATCTCCAGCAGAGATGACACCCAAAAGGTGTGAGTTCTCATCCACTACCAGTGCATACTCATGCTTACCAAAAGCGATCAAGGATGCACTCACCGAAAGAAGCGACTCATGTGGGTGCACCAGCAACGGCGCTTTTTCCATCACGTCAGAGATCTTTTGATGAATAATGGTGTGATGTTTTTTGCGTAGCACACCCATATCTGGCGCATACGCCACCTCTTTGAGATCACCACTACCGATATAATTGGGAACGATATAAGACAAAATCGAAAAAGTTGAAAGAACCCCCGCTACAGTTCGATCGGCATTCAATACAGGAAGCATCCGAAGCCCCGCACTCCGCATGCGTGCCAAGACATCGCCCACACTCTCATCCACTTGTGCAGTAACAAGCTCAGTCACCATCATTCGTTCCGCAAGCATCTCATCTCCTCGTTGAGGTTAACACAACAGACCCGCCCCGTACTTCAGCGAGCGAATCTGCCATCTATATGTTAATCCACATCATCATATTTCCACGACTATCACTCAGGGCGCATATGCGGAAACAGCAACACATCTCGAATAGATTGCTGCTCTGTCAACAACATCACCAATCGATCCACACCAATGCCGACACCAGCAGCAGGAGGCATGCCAAACTCAAGCGCACGCAGGTAGTCTTCATCCACACCCGTGGCTTCAGCATCACCTGCATCCTTGGCCTGCACCTGAGCTTCAAAGCGACCACGCTGATCATCGGGGTCGTTCAGTTCAGAGAAACCATTGGCAATCTCACGCCCAGCCACAAACAACTCAAAGCGATCCGTGACTGTCGAATCATCGTTATTACGGCGCGCCAACGGCGAGACATCCACAGGGTAATGGGTGATAAACGTAGGATCTTTTAACTCAGGCTCCACCAACAACTCAAAAAGCTCCAGAAGATAGTGTCCAGCCTTCCATGTGATTAACGGTTTTACATCTGGATTTTCCTGCAAACAAACGGTTGCTAGCAGCGCCTTATCATTGGCATGACCACGAAGGTCAGGGCGTTTTTGAAACACCGCCTCATCCAAACGAATCCGTTTAAACGGCTGGATCAAATCAACATCCACACCGCCCCAGTTGACTGTGGATACACCCAACGCCTTAGCGATATCACGAATCAAGTCTTCCGTGGTATCCATCGCATCGTTGAAATCTGCATACGCCTGATAAAACTCCACCATGGTAAATTCAGGATTGTGTGTGGAATCCAAACCTTCGTTGCGAAAGTTGCGGTTAATTTCAAACACACGCTCAAAACCACCCACCAACAGACGCTTCAGGTAGAGTTCCGGCGCAATACGCAGAAACAGATCCATATCCAAAGCATTATGGTGTGTCACAAATGGGCGTGCCGCCGCGCCGCCCGCTTGTGTTTGCAGCATCGGCGTTTCCACTTCCATAAAAGCGCGCTCTTCCAAACCACGACGCAACAGTGAAACAATTTTGGAGCGGGTACGGAAGGTGTTGCGCGACTCTGGTGTCACCATCAAATCCACATAACGCTGGCGGTAACGTGTTTCGATATCACTTAACCCATGCCACTTCTCAGGCAAAGGGCGCAAACATTTGGTCACCAGTTCAATATGGGATACCTTGACCGATAGCTCGCCTGTTTGGGTAATAAACAGCACACCCTTGGCGCCAATCAGATCACCCAAGTCCCACTTTTTGGTCGGATTATACACATCTACACCCAGTGCATCCCGATTCAGAAACAGCTGTATCTCCCCTTCACCATCCTGAATCTTGGCGAAGCTGGATTTTCCCATCACACGATGTCCCATCATGCGACCAGCGACAGAAATTTCGATCTGCATGGCTTCCAGCACTTCTTTTTCCATCTCACCATATTGCGAGCGAATCGTCATCAATGTGGTATCGGTACGCCAAGTATTCAGATAAGCCTGTCCATGCTCACGTAACGCCGTCAATTTCTCACGGCGCACCAGAACCTGCTCAGGCATCACCTCAGGTGATGGTTGGGGATCTACAGCTGCTGAATCACTCATACCAATTATGCCAAACGGCTGTGCAGATCCAAATCACTAAAAAAGAAGGCAATTTCAGTGGCTGCATTTTCTTCAGAATCTGAGCCATGAACTGCATTGGCATCAATCGAATCGGCATGATCGGCACGGATACTACCTGCCTCTGCCTCTTTCGGGTTGGTTGCGCCCATCAGTTGACGGTTCAATGCCACTGCATTTTTACCTTCCAAAACCATCGCCAATACTGGGCCAGAGCTCATAAAAGAGCACAAATCTTTATAAAAAGGACGCTCTGCGTGAACCGCATAAAAACGGCCTGCTTCTGCTGCACTCAACTGCGCCATGCGCGCGCCAATGACAGTTAAACCATTTTCTTCAAAGCGGCGAATGATGTCACCCGTGACATTTTTTGCGACTGCATCAGGCTTGATAATCGATAGTGTACGTTGAACGGCCATAATTTCCTCTGCTTTCAGACTACATTTATTTTATTCTAACTCCGCGACTATGCGGGGAGCGGCACTCTATGAGCCACCTCTACGCGTGGCAAACTTATCCCCAGCCCTATCCCAGAACCCTCGAAACGATCCCTCCACCCAGCAGTTCATCACCCACATAGAAAGCTGCCACCTGCCCTGGAGCGGTTGGTTTTTGTGGCTTTTCGAAGGTCAAGGTAAGCAGCTCTTCTTTCCCATCAACACAACAAAGCGCGGGCTGCATCTGATAGCGAACTTTTGCAGCCAGCTGCTCACCTTCATGCAGATCACGCAACCAAGCCACACCCTCCACCTCCACCTGGCGAATCAAAGCGTCTTCAGGGTGGGCTACCACCACTCTTGCTGTCACACCATCCAGTGCCACCACATGCCACGGCCCATCGGGTAAACCCAACCCTTTGCGTTGCCCCAAGGTGTAGTGAGCAATGCCTTCATGTACACCCAAACGATGCCCCTCACGATCCACAATATCGCCCGCACGAAACCCCGCTTCCGCGCCTTCACGTTTCAAGAAAGCGATGCGATCACCCGCAGGAATAAAACAGATATCTTGGCTTTCATGCTTGAATGCCGTCATCAAACCGTAGTGCTGCGCCAAAATGCGTGTCCCATCTTTTTGCAGATGCCCCACGGGAAAAAGAATGCGCTCCACCTGCTTACGCCCCGTTGTGGCCAGAAAATAGCTCTGATCTTTTTTACTGTCGTTCCCCTTAAAGATGCGCACACCATCCACTTCATCGCGGCGCTGCACATAGTGCCCTGTTGCCACATATTCTGCTTCAAGGTGGTCGGCCGCATCCAGCAGAGAGCCAAACTTCACAAAACGGTTACAACGCTCGCAAGGGTTGGGGGTTCTTCCCGTTTCATAATCTTCAATAAACGGCTCAATCACATCACGGCGAAAATTCTCCCGCATGTCCATGTTGTAAAAAGGAATACCGATCTGATCACACACGCGCCGTGCATCATAGGCATCATCCAATGAGCAGCAGGAGCCTTGCCCTGCCACCTCTTCACGGCGGTACTCCCAGACATTGAGAAAGACACCGATCACATCCACACCCGCTTCCTTCAGCAGCGCCGCCATCACCGAGGAGTCCACCCCACCACTGATGGCCGCGATCACCCGAACGCCTTTTAGATGAGATAAATCTGGCTTTAACGATTCGATATATTCAGGAGAAAATTCAGTCATCGGCGCACATTAGCACAAGCCCTTCAAAAACGAATGCAGAGATATGCTCACTTAAACCACAGGCGGTAAGTTCTCTTCCAAGTAGGTATAACCCGCCAAGCCATCTTTATAAAAACGCAGAAAGCGGTTGGCTTCAGAAGCGGTCAAACGCGATTCAACACGTGCTTGTGTCAACTGCCGACGCATTCGATCCAGCAGCACTTTCTCATTGAACTGCACATAATCGAGCACCTCAGCAACACTTTCACCCTCCACAATCTGCTCCAACTCATAGTTCTCACCATCCATACGAATGTGCACGGCATGCGTATCGCCAAACAGATTATGCAGATCACCCAAGATCTCTTGGTATGCCCCCGTCAAGAAAACACCAATCAGATACTCCTCATCCGCATGCACGGGGTGCAACGGCAGTGTACTGGAATACCCCGTTTCCAACGGAAAGTTTTGCATCTTTCCATCCGAGTCACAGGTAATATCCACGAGAATACCTTGTCGCTTAGGCTCTTCATTGAGCCGCTGAATCGGCACCACAGGGAAAACTTGATCAATCGCCCACGCATCGGGCAGTGATTGAAAGACTGAAAAATTGCAAAAATAGCGATCCGCCATCTGTGTGCGAATATCGGGAATCACCTGATTGGCTTCGGCTTCACCCACGACAGCCAACAGTTTTCCCAGCAGATACCAATAGAGCTCATCCGCCTGCGCCCGTTCAGCTAGAGAGCAATGCCCCAAAACAAACAGACGATTGATATCTTCACGCAGGGAAATCACATCATGTAACGCTTCGCGTGGTGCAATCTCATCAAAGTAGTGGTGGGTCTCCCAAAGCTGACGTAGCTGCATCGGTGAATCTTCAACAGGTTCATTCAAGTGCGTAGACTCGCTGCGTCGCGTCACACCCAGTACATCAATCACCATCACCGAATGATGCGCCACCAGAGCACGCCCCGATTCAGAGATAATATTCGGATGCGGCAGTGACTCTTCATCACAAACAGCCTTCAACGTCCAGACAATATCATTGGCATACTCCTGCAATGAATAATCAATAGAGGAGTTCGAGCCTGAAATTGCACCCGCATAGTTCACGCCCAAACCACCGCCCACATCCATAAACTCAATCGGCGCATTCAAACGACGCAGTTCCACATAAAAACGCGCCACCTCCTGCATCGCCTGCTTGATATTACGGATGCGTGGCACCTGTGAACCGATATGAAAGTGAAGAAGGCGCAAACAATTCAACATCTCCGCCGCCTGCAGCTTATGCACCAACTCCATCAGCTCCACCGAAGAGAGGCCAAACTTCGAACGATCTCCCCCTGAATCTTCCCACTTCCCTTGGCTTGTGGCCGCCAAACGACAGCGCAATCCAATCAAAGGCTCGACATCCAGACGCTTTGCTGCCTCTAAAATCATGTCCAGCTCATTGGGTTTTTCCACCACAATAAAGACACGCTTGCCCATCTTTCGCCCAATCATCGCTAGCTCAATAAACTCTCGATCTTTGTAGCCGTTGCAGACAATCAATCCTTCCACATCTTCAAGCATCGCCAACGTCGCGTGCAGCTCAGGCTTGGAGCCTGCCTCCAGCCCCCAGTTAAACTCGCTGCCAAACTCAACAATCTCCTCCACCACTTGCCGCTCTTGGTTGACCTTAATCGGATAAACCCCGTAATAGCGCCCCTCATATTCGGCTTCCTTACGGGCAATTTCAAAGCGCTGATGAATCTGCTCCATCCGTTTTCGGAGAATATCGGAAAAACGCAACAGCAGCGGTGGATAGATATCTCGGCTGGCAAGTTCATCACAGAGTTCTTTTAGATCAATGGTGTGCTCACCATCGGGAATAGCTTCTATATTTCCTTTTTGGTTCACGGCAAAAAAGCCATTACCCCAGCCTTCCACTTGATACAGCGCAGCTGCTTTTTCGGTGGACCATTTGGTTTGCTTCATCGTTTCCCCTCGTGCTACGCTATGCTGAATATTTGCGATTTCATGTGTGATGAGCGGCCATGTTAGTCGCCCCCTCTTTTCCAGCAAGGTATCCGAGTATGACACGCTCTCTTGTGCGCTTTCTATTACAGCGTTCCCTGTTACCATCCGCGCCGATTTTAAGCCCTGTATTGACTCTATAGCGGCTCTCTGAGGTAAAAAGTATGTCACGCAAATTACGCAATATTGCCATTATCGCTCACGTGGATCATGGAAAAACAACACTGGTGGATGAGCTGCTCAAGCAATCTGGAACATTTGATAGTGTTCGGGAAGATATGGACACCTGTGTGATGGATTCCAACGCCATTGAAAAAGAGCGTGGCATCACCATTCTTGCAAAGAACACCGCCATTGATTACGGCGATATGCACATCAACATCGTAGACACCCCAGGCCATGCCGACTTCGGCGGCGAAGTTGAACGTGTTTTGAACATGGTGGATGGTGTGGTTTTGTTGGTGGATGCAGCTGAAGGCCCCATGCCTCAGACCCGTTTTGTGACCTCGAAAGCTCTGGCTCTTGGACTTAAGCCGATCGTTGTGGTCAACAAAATCGACCGTGATGGTGCTGATCCCGATGCCGTTGTGGATCAAACCTTTGACCTCTTTGCAGCCTTGGGTGCAACCGATGAGCAGCTTGAGTTCCCTGTGGTGTTTGCCTCTGCAAAAAATGGCTATGCCATGCTCGATCACACGGAAACATCCGATAACATGATCTGCCTGTTTGAAACCATCATCAACCATGTGGAAGCACCATCGGGCAGCTCCGATGCACCCTTGCAGATGCTCGCCACCACATTGGACTGGGATGAGTACATCGGTCGTATTGTGATTGGTCGTATCGCCAATGGCCGTGTAAAAACAGGTCAGGAAGTGACTGTCATTCATGCCGACAGTACAAAAGAGAACTTCAAAATCACCAAGCTTTTGGGCTTTAAGGGCTTGGAACGCATTGAAATCACTGAAGCAGAGTGCGGTGATTTGGTGGCTATTGCTGGCTTGGAAAACATCAGCATCGGCGAAACCATGGCAGATAAAGCCAACCCCGTTGCATTGCCAGTGATCAAGGTGGATGAACCAACCTTGAGCATGGAGCTGCATGTGAACAACTCACCATTGGCTGGTACGGAAGGCAAGTTCGTCACCACCCGTCAAATTCGCGATCGTCTGTTCAAAGAAGTACGTACCAACGTGGCGATGAAAGTTGAAGAGACCGACTCGGCTGATATTTACAAAGTTTCAGGTCGTGGCGAGCTTCAAATTGGTATTTTACTGGAAAACATGCGTCGTGAAGGCTTTGAAATGGCCGTTTCACGTCCAACTGTCATCATCCGTGAAATTGATGGCGTGAAAAAAGAGCCGTATGAGCATGTCACCATTGACGTTCAATCTGAGTATCAAGGCACTGTGATTGAGAAGATGGGCAAACGTGGTGCGGAAATGACCAGCATGGAGACTGCCGCTGATGGCATGACCCGCATTGAGTTCATGTCACCCACCCGTGGCTTGATTGGTTACACCTCTGAATTCATGACCGATACCCGTGGTACTGGTGTCATGAACCACGTCTTCC
>Ga0316202_10003039_pt1 | contig 10453 bp, 13 predicted proteins | sample 3monrhotite_MG_FD_204934 | JGI IMG/M metagenome (GOLD analysis project Ga0316202, IMG submission 204934) | Microbial mat bacterial communities from mineral coupon in-situ incubated in ocean water Damariscotta River, Maine, United States -... | ecosystem: Environmental > Aquatic > Marine >...
AGTCGGTGTCGACACGACAACTTCAATTGAATGATTAGTTACAAATCCCAATAGCTGACGAATATCGGATTGCGTCGGGTCAGGGATTGCTACCACGAGCCGATTACCGCACATCATCAACGGCATGACTTTCTCTTTTTTTGCAATATTCGATGGCAGGTGTTGCAGCACCTCAACATTTACGTTGAATTCTTTTAATTTAATAAAAGGTAAACCAAGTTTTTTAGCTAGAGCAGAGTGAACTGCTCCTTCTGTCGTCGCGCCAATATCAACGAGTATATCTCCGAGTCGACGTTGTCTATTATTAGTTTGTAATCCCAATGCTTCATCCAGTTCTTGATCTGAAATCAATCCCTCGGAAATTAATAATTCACCTAGCCTTACTTTCGGAAATTCGAAGTTATTCTTTTGTTTTGTGAGAACTCTTTCCAAGTCATCTTCGTTAACAATACCCTTGTCTTTTAAGTATTCACCTAGTGGTTTATTGCGTATAACCTGTTGTGCTTCTAACCCTTGTTTAAGATCATCATCGGTCACGCTCTCTGATTCTTTTAAGATAGTGCCTATTTGTTGGCCTACATCAAAGTCGACAATGACATCTTTAGGGATAAATAATCTTGTAACATAATTTTCATCCACTACTTTAAAAAGATGGATGCCGATGTCATCAATACTTGTGTAGGCTGAATCGCCACCTAAGTTATCTCCGTCAATAAAATTGATGGTATAAGGCTGTTTTTGGGTATGAGAATCAATTTCCATAGGAAACTCGATCGGCACATCGTCCCCTATATATAAAAGTTCTGATAAAAATAAAACATACCGGCACTTGTCAAACTCGAGAGTTTCCCGTTTTTGTTCATCGGAAGAGACAAAGTGAATATTCTTTTGAGTGGCATCCAGAGAGCTTAATGTCCCGAATTTTATATCTCCATTAATCATATGAAGTTTAATTTCAGCACCTTCCAACAGCTCTTTACCGACACCGATACAAATAGGCGCATCAGGAATATCAATAACGCTATTTTCAAGCCATGTTATCTTTTCACAAGCAGTCATCTATATACAGTCCCATAGTTGAAAATGTCCCTTAGACAAGTAAGGAAACTAGAACACCTATTATTCAAAGAGTTGTATCGGCTGGAAATGAAATTTCTTAACAATTTATAAATATTTAGGATGATAGGGCCACACACCAATGACAGTATCACTCACCAGATGTTAATGCCTCTCGTTAACTGACTCAGTGGGAGATATAATCGAATAAATTCAATAGGCTAGAGACAAACGAAACAGCGAGTTTCATTTACTATACGAAATAGCCTTTTCAGAGATCGCTTTTTTGAGTGTTCATGAGTAAAGATTCTAAGCGAAATTTAGCCGCATAGAGAAGCACCACCGAGTATAGTTTGTGGAATCCGAGCAAGCCGCGATAAACAAAACCAAGAGATGACTCACCTGTCCTGGCATTCACGACTGGAACAACGGCTGAACCAAAATATAATCGTGTACGTACATGGCCTCCATCAATTAGAGGAACAACCATTAACCATGATCGAGTACGGCTTTTGAAATCACACAACAGCAATTGATTTTCACAGCGATCTTCCACATGCCAAGCAGCAAATTCATCGATAGTTCCAACTGCCAATTCTGCTACTTGAGCATCTGTAGACGGCCTCGACACACATAGCCTCAGAATCAAGCGTTCTAGCTTAAATACACAGGTGGTATAGAAAGCCGTGACATACTGTGAGTGAGTAATACGCCCGGTAATATCCATCACAAAGCAATCCGTATAGGTGCCTTCCTTAAGATATTTTCCTAACAAAGCATTGTCTGGAATCGCGCACGACTCAATCGTAAACATTATTATGTTCCGGTCTATATAGAGTTTAAAAGGTTAGTCCGCATTGATTTACTATACTAGTTCTTAAGTAATTTTAAATAAGCAGGTCTAGCTCACCATAGTCATACTTATAGCTTAGCGGCCTTGTTCCCTATAATCACTTTAATTGTTCGATAAAACTGTGATATCTTGTTTTGGCAAATTCATCGGAGCGGAGGATAATTCATTGCGTCATCGCACAATACAATACAAGTCTTCGACGCTGTTCTTCTTCCTTTTGATCTACTGTTCCAGCAGCTTCGCTGTTAACTTTCCAGACAAACCACCTGAAACTGATTTTTTTGTCGACAAGGCTACTTTGATTTCAGCCGAGGACCGAGCGGAAATCAATTCGATTGCATCAAAGTTATTGTCTGAAGAAGATATCCCGATATTTATTGTTACCATCGGCTCATTGGCAACCTACGAAGCTAGTAGTCAAACTATCGAAACCTACACGACAGCATTATTCAATGAATGGGGCATTGGTTCTCCAGAACGTAATTACGGTATATTGTTATTAGTCTCCAGAGGTGATCGCAGAGCACGTATCGAACTTGGCGCTGACTGGGGTTATTCACATGATCGTGCCGCACAGGACATCATGGACAATCTGATCATCAAGCAATTCAAGAGAGATGAATATTCATTAGGCATACTGGATGGTGTTCGTGGTCTTGATGCAATGGCACGTGGATTAGCCTTACCTAAAGCCACTGCACCATGGTGGTTTCTTCCAGCACTCATCATCGGGGCAATCTTGCTTGTGATGCTGATTATTAATTTATTTAAGACCGGCCGTAGTGGCTGGGCATGGGCATTGATTGTTGCTATTGGAATATTATTATTTTTCATATTACGCTCTGCCGCATCGTCCGGTGGTTCAGGTGGTGGTTTCGGCGGTGGTTCTTCTGGCGGAGGAGGCGCATCAGGGTCATGGTAGGTATGGTTAAAGCAAGTAAACTCTTTTCGGAAGCTGAGCGTGATGCGATCAAGCAAGCGATTACGCAAGCAGAAGAAAACACATCCGGAGAGATCATCCCGGTTATCGCCAGCGCGTCTGGTCGTTATGACCGTGCGGAAGATGTCTTTGGTTTATTCTTTTCATTACTCTGTGTTGCAGTTGGCTGGGTTTTGTTTCATAACAACACACCAACTGATGGCTGGAGTAGTTTTAATTTTGACTTGATAGCAATTCTATTAACTATATTCTTAAGTTTTGTTATAGGTGTGCTTCTAACTCACCTTTGCCCAGTGCTACGTTTACCTTTCATAACTAAAAAAGAAATGGAAGAAGAAGTCGAAAGAGCAGCAGCTGCAGCTTTTCAACACAATCGATTACGCAATACTGAGGACAGTACAGGTATCTTGATTTATATTTCACTGTACGAACATCAGGTCAAGATAGTTGGCGATGATGGGATCAGCGCAAAACTAACTCATCCTGACTGGCAACATATTTGTGACGCAATTATTAAAGACTTTAAAGAAAGTAATTATACAAACGGTATCGTCGAAGGCATTAATCTTTCAGGGAAATTACTTGCAGAACATTTTCCCATTAAAGAGGGAGATATAAATGAACTCGCAAACGCACTAGTTATCATTGACTGAATGCACCACTAGATTAAGCCAAATAATAACAGCATCTATTTATTACATTCTTGCTCTTCACCACCAAGTTGACATATTTCAATCGGCATGAATTCCGCTATAAATTCTTCAGCATTATCTGGATTTATAGGCGTATCGTCCTTATCAAACGCATCGCCCCTAATTGACTTATGAATGAGGAAATAATCGTGTTGGCCTTGAATGGCGATGTAATAACCCAACTCACTTTTACCTTTCTTTGCTGAACTATTTTTAGCATCAAGTGAATTTGAACATCCCATGATGGCAGAAAATGCCTTATGTTTTGATACTGTCAAATGCCCCAATTGCTCATAGACAGAATTCTGTCCACATGATTCTTTTAAACGCTGTGCTAATCCATCTAAAAAGTCTATAGGTTTTGTCTTATCCGCCAATTTTTCAAAACCCTGAATCGTAAACAAATTTACCCAATTTTCGAGAACTTCGTCTTGTGGAATAAATTCCATCAAAAAAGCACCTGAACGTTCGTTTTGAAATCCAGCCTTCCAATTGGAAGGTAAATTAAAAGAAACTTTTTGACTAAAAATAGGGATAACGGCAGCAACAGATTTAACGTCTTCAGGGATAGCATCAACAGATTCAAATTCTGCAGCTGAAACAGTCAGGGTAAACAGCATTAATAAACTAACAACTCTCATGTCATTCTCATTCCTATTTTAAAATTCAATTTTATTGTTCATGACTTACTTGTCATGACTATATTATAGTAAGCGAAATTAATACGATTGAGAATCACTCCCTCAACTTCACAAGAGGCTTTACTTCTTCCTGATCTTATGAAAAAGTCGTGCTTGAATTTAAATACTTAAACATTGTGGTCAAAATATATGTACATTCGAAGAAGTAAATTATTTGCCATTGCTTGTTTTATTTTGTTGATTACTGCTTGTAGTAATGAGCCATCAATTATATCAGCCACATCTGATAAGGTCATTGTTGGCGGTCCACCGGAAAAATTTACTGCCGCTTATGATTTAGCAAAGAAAGAATGTTTGAAAAACACCAAAACTGCTGAATACTTCCCCGATAGCACTGTTGGCTTAAATGAAGTCGCTTTTAATTGCATGAGTCCAGAGGAGAAATTAGCTGCGACAGAAGAGATAGCTACTGAAGTTGAAGAAAATCCAGAAGCAACTGAAGGTGCACAGAAAGAAACAGATGCAGTCTCTACTCAGGAAGTACAATAGCGACTCTTAAATAATTAATTTCCTACTACCCATTAACCTTGAAGGAACACCTATGAGTCATATTTACAGCAACTCACATGTAAAACTTGTTAGCTGGCTTAACCGGTTCTGTTTTAGCATATTAACGTTAACTACTCTTATCATTATCCCAACATCTGCTGCTGCTGATGATGTTCCTGTAGCAACTACGAAAGATTATCTCGCAGCATGGAACGAGCACGATGCTACCAAAGCGGCAAATTTCCTCTCAGAAGATGTCGTATATTTTGATGCCTCAGTCGGCAAACCAATAAATGGCCGGGTCGAAGCAAAGAAAAATGTCATTGAAGCATTCATGAATGCCGTTCCTGATTTGAAATGGGAGTCTGTCGGTGAACCTATAGTGAGTAATAACACCGTCGTATTTGAATGGACATTTTCTGGTACCAATACAGGCGACTGGTCAGATGGAACTAAAGCAAGCAACAAAAAATTCAGTATTAATGGAATGTCAATATTCCGTTTTAACAACAACAAAATAATATATCAGGGCGATTACTATGACGCCTTGACCTTTTATACACAACTTGGATTGATGTGAGTTTGGATCTCCATTATTTGAACTGAGAAGCTGTAATCTAAAGCAACAGGGTATTTTAATAGCATTTTGAGAAACTAATCACACTTTATACTGCAAAATATCCATCTGGGCTTTACCTTTTTCTGCATTCCATGACTATACTTACAAGTCTATGCTACAAAAGATATTTACTAAACCAGTCGAATTGAACATTGATGACAAGGTCATCACGTTCAAGTCCATTGATGATTTCGAATTTGCGCTTGGTGCTCGTACTACTATTCCCTTGGAAAAAGTTACCGACGCCATTAAATCGACTCCCGGCGAATTAGATCTGGAATTAAATTCAATTATTATTGCTATTGAACAAATCTCTGAATTAATCAATCAATCGTCAGAGTCTGGTGAGGTCACACAGAATCTTAAATCAATCAATCCGGTTATTTTCTCTAATGATAACGGCTGGCGTGATATCTTTTTTGCACTTAAAAAAGACCGTTCAACTGAATCGAGTAAATATAAACAAATAGCACTCACAGCTTATTTAAAATACTTGTCAAACCGACAGGAAATGATCCAGACGATAAAGTCACAATTAGAAAAAGATAATATTCAGATCGAAAATGCGGAAGCAGCTAAATTCAAAACGGGCGAACTGGATCTTGATGAAAAATTTGATTCTAAAGTTCTTGCTAAAGAATTAGGTCTGTCGAACATGCCAATAGGAGAAGCGGTTTCCTTTGAAGTTAAAGAAGGAGATGAAATAGCGCTTCTTTTAGCAAGTTACCAATGCAAGTTAATCGTCAAGGATGGTTTTAAATTTGTTGATAGCAATAATGAAGAGCACCCAATGTCCATAGGTGAAAATAAAGTTGGCCGAGGTAGCGAATGTAAGGTTAGATTTATGGACACGATGCAACGAATCTCAAGACTACATATGACGGTCAATATACAGGATGACAACAAACTGGAGTTAACCGACCTTTCTACTTACGGAACGCACTACCGCCAGCAGTCCTCTTGAGTCGACTGTAGCTTTAATCTTTGCTCCATTCTTTATTTTCGGGAACATCCCAGGAAAAATCATAATCGTCAAAAACAGTTTCTCCACTCTCATTTCTGGGGCCCGCTTTACTAAATTCAAAATCAATTTTATCAAAAAGCAAAGTGATATGTTCTTTAAAAAAATCATCATCGATGCCTCCACCAGAGACGATCGATTTAATCAGGACAGACTCTAGTTTTACATGCAATAGCTTTTTAACAGGCTCTCTTTTGCCTCTAAGAGGAGTCATACTTAATTCAACATTCGGGATTTTTTCACCCTTTGCAAATAACAACCTGATCCCGGGACTATCAATCCCAATAGGCTTAATAACAGATAGTTCGTTTAACGATGTCTTGGTGCCGTCCGTAACTTCTATAGATTTTCTATTACTCGTCATACCCCAATTCCATGAATGGATTTCTGACCAGCCTTTATGTTCAGAACTTATTGATGTCCCAGTAACACCGTCTATCTTCATGCTCATTTGAAGGTCCATAATTTTCTCCAATTACCATATAGTTAATTAAAAATGATCGCTGGAGAAGTCATACAAGCAACAAAGTGAATTCAACGTAAATCGTTATTGTTTATTAAATACTAATTACATCGTGCAAGAAGTCAGGACTATACATAAACTTTCTCTTGCTTATGCAAGAGAGAAAAATCTATAAACGGAACAGACAATTTCTCACAAAACGATGTGTAATTACCGTTAGCTCACAACCAATATTATTTATCTGAAGCAATAAAGGATGAGCTAGTATCTTTCTTGGCTTTTTTAGCAGCACGTTTTTCTTTTAATGATAAAGCGGGTTTCTTCACGGCTTCTTTTCTACTGTTCCGTTCTTTAGACATGGTTGTTCTCCAGATGGGGAAGTTATGCATCTATCTGCATAACTGTCATAGCACTCTACTCCAAACGTATAAAAATGTATTGATTATTAGCAATACCGAAGCAGTTAAAATTGAAAAATGTGTTTGTGGCGTGACCTTTGTTCACTGCAGGTTTCTTTGGAGGCTGTTTGGCACAATGGGAACTCTGGAAGGTGATAATTCAGCTACTTCCTAATCACTAAAATTTGTAAAACATCCTATTTATTAGAGTGTTATAGGTGAATTTAGGAATCTTCATACATTTACCTATGGGGCATAGTTTTGGCTGAGAATAGCAATATCATCAAATACTTTAAAGCGATCGCTTAATACTGAGAGAAGTTGTCTGGCTTTTATGTCATACTGGTGAGATATCTCAAAGCAGTCGCTTTAAAAGCCGACATATTAGTCGGATTTCCTGTCTACAGTGTTTGTTAAGTAATCGCTCCTTATAAACAACTGTTACGCCGGCAAAATTCTCATCACCGTAAAATATCGATTAGTATCAGAAGGATCACTATGGCCTCAGGCAATGCAATACCTCAAGAATTACAGCCAACCATTCTTTCATATGTAAAAGATCTTCCCAACTTGTGCTCACTTGCAGGATTGGCCTGCACAATTTCAGCGATTTACTTCAGTATTTTGGGTATTTACTACGCAGCAATGATAGGCATGATCTGGGCCGTTGCTTTTGATTGGGCGGATGGTCTGATTGCAAGAAGAATGAAAGGACGTACAGGTAATGACCAAAGTTTTGGAGGGCAACTTGATGTATTAATAGACATCGTGAGTTATGGAGTCGCTCCAGCTATCCTTCTGCTGAGCTACGGTAAATTCGATCCGATCTTTCTCCTAGGCGCATTTATAATGCTCGCTGCCAGTGCAATACGCTTGAGTTACTTCAGCACATTTGGTCTTTCTGGTGGCACGAAATACACAGGACTGGCACTCGATAACAACAATATAATCCTCGTTTTCATATTTATATTTGAAAGCATATTTAGTGCGGGAATTTTTACTATCATTCTTTACGTCAGCGGTCTGGGACTCGCGGCCTTAAATGTTTCCCAAATCAAAACACCAAAACTTTCTGGAAACCCAGTCAATGTTTATCTTCTTGCAATTTATACACTTGGAATGACCGGCCTCTATGGCTGGAAACTTTTATAAAAAGTAACGAGATTGAAAAACACAATAATGAAAATTACTTTTTATATAGGAGTTAAATAGCATAATGGTTGTATATACGGTAGGTACATTTGATATGTTGCATGTAGGTCACCTTGCATTATTAGAACGCTGCAGAACATTAGGCGCTGTCGTGGCCGTGGGTGTGGCTTCCGATAGTGTCGTGAAATCTTATAAATTCAATGTCCCGGTTATTCCGCTCGAACAACGAGTTGAAATGTTGAAGGCTTTACGCTGTGTCGATATTGTTCGTCCCTACCATGAGCTTGAATATGTATCTGCCTGTAAGGAATTAGACGTCGATATTTTCGTGATTGGAGAAGATTGGGGTGACAAACCTCATAATATTGATGTGGAGTGTTACTTAAAGAATGAAGGGAAAAGGATTATTCAAGTTGATTATAACTCCCGAACCTCATCCACTAGAATAAAACAAAATGTTATCGACCAACCGCTTAGAAGCGCTTTTATAGGGCAAGCTATAGTACATTAGCCCGCGTTATTTCCATTGTATTGATAATAGCTAAAGGTGTCAGACACCTTTAGCTATCCTCTCTTTCATTCAAGTAGTTCATCAGCACCATATAGGTAAAACCCCATAATGGCGTATCTCCAAGCCGAATGTAGGGAAACTCCCGGTTGTCGTATTCAGGGGCAATCACGCCGCTGTCGTGATTTTCGTGATTGGTAAGATATGTCAACTCCTGCCAACATGCCGAAGCAATCTCAGTCTCGTCTGGAACCAAATCAACCCGCTCAGGTATCTCCCACAGAAACGGCGCAACGATAACCGGGTGTTTCTGCAGGCGACCAGCTTTTGATATAGGTAAAGCACGTTCGTAATGATCTGCCGACAAGTGACAGCCACATTCTTCGAGGACTTCGCGTTGACAAGTTGCTAATAAATCAGAATCAGACTCATCTACCTTCCCCCCAGGAAAAGCCCACTGCCCCGACCATGGATCAGAGGCATGGTCTGCTCTGCGTACTAGCAATATAGACGGCGACTCACGTGTGACAACAAGGGCCACCGCCGCACTCGGATGTTCAATATCATTAGCTTTATTCACAGTCATACTTTATCCAATACTGACAAAAAAGAGTACTGCATGTTAATAATACAATATAAACAGTGAATCCTTTTGAGTACAAAAATGTGATATGTAAGAGCTGATCCGTGACTATATTTTACCTTTGTTATCCCGGCTCAGGATTAAAAGAGCGCATGAGACGATACCAACCATAACTCATTGCTAGTGCAAGCGGCATTTCAATGTTTCGCCACATGATGACTGTGACAATAATATAAATACAAAGCACTAAACCATATACAACGTCATAATTCATATATTAATCAATCCTATATTAAAATTAGATTCCCATCGTATCGACATTTTCTGGAAATCTTTAAGTGATTGCTATCTACAGTAAAACGGCTCTAGACCTAAAACTTCTCTTACTGTAATCAAGCTAACTTATACAGAATCGGCATTGCCACAATATTGTTTACCGTGAAATTTTTTAGCACAAAATTATTTAAACTTGGTTTGAATATTAGTGACGGTAAGACATCGATAAGCTTATCCCATCGACAATGGTTGACAAGATTGTACTGAGATCCATCTTCAACAGGCTGTATTGGTGTAGAGTTTGTCAAATTGGCTTTTGCAGTCCACCAACCCGCCGTGAATTCCCAGACATCTAGCAAGGTTTGCGTATCTTCAGTATAAAAATAGTTAAATAGAAAAATACCATTTGTGTCCTTACTAACTTCATCAATACGATTAGCATTTTTTGCTACCATTGAATGTGTATATGTCGCGTTATCATTCAGCAGTTGTTCAATTTTTTTAACCCCTGATGAATCCCTCACCGATAAAGCATCATCAACGGAAACACATTCTATAAGAATCACAATATCGAATTTAGCAAGATGGACGTCATAGCCCTTTTTCTCAATCAATTCCAAGCCAGGTTTTGCGCCTGGCGGAAGAATAAATGCATCAAACAGATCTGCTCGTCGAATCGATGAGGATGATGATTTTAATTCA
>Ga0316202_10003041_pt1 | contig 10449 bp, 10 predicted proteins | sample 3monrhotite_MG_FD_204934 | JGI IMG/M metagenome (GOLD analysis project Ga0316202, IMG submission 204934) | Microbial mat bacterial communities from mineral coupon in-situ incubated in ocean water Damariscotta River, Maine, United States -... | ecosystem: Environmental > Aquatic > Marine >...
CGTGGTGCGGTTTCGGCTGCGGAAATGGGCGCGGGTCTGTTCGGGTATGAAAACCCGGAAGCGTTCCAGAGTGCACGGGATGTTTGGTCGTCTGGCCGCGCGCCATCGGCATCTGCCGGAATATCATCGGCAACAGGCGGCTTTTCTGAGCGCCAACCGGAAACGACAGCGGGCGAATATGCGCGAACCGTTGGGGAGTTCCTTCCCGGCACATTGATGGGGGGCGGCGCATCTATTCCCAACTTGGCACGCTACGGTCTTGCACCCGCAATCGCGAGTGAGGCGGCTGGGCAGGCAACCGAAGGCATGAGCGTGGGCGGGGTTCCCGTTGAACCGATTGCGCGCATGGGTGCGGCGCTTGTTGCCCCCGGCGTGGTTGGGCGGGTTGCGTCACCGTTCGGCGGCGCTGACCCCGCACATATATCTGCGGCTCAGAGGTTGCGGCGTGAGGGGGTTGATGTTCGTGCGGGCGAGCACACAGGGTCAAGCACTCTTCGCGCGCTTGAGGGGTCAGTGGAACCGACCGCTCGACAGTCTGAACAGGTCACGGCGGCGGCGATGCGTTCGCTTGGGTCGGCGTCACCGCGCGCGACGACAACCGCCCTCGTATCTGTGCGGGACAGAATAGTTGGCGAGATGGATGACGCCATCAGGGGAATCGACGTTCCAGCCACACCAGCGATGGCGCAAAGGGCGCTTGATATCGGCGAGGATTATATGTCGAATGCGCCAGCCTCTGCCATTGTCGGGCGGGTTCGCGAGGTGACGCAGGAAATCATGGATGTTGCGACAAGCCCAACCGCCTCTAGCATACCGGCGACGCAGTTGCGTCGTTGGCGTTCGGCCATCGGAAGGCTTACACAATCCTCAGATCGGGAAACTAGAACAGCGGCGCACGCAATTCGCGAGCTTATTGACGGCGCAACAGATTCGGCGTTGATCGCTGCGGGCCGTGGCAATGATATTGCAAGGCTGTCTGAGGCAAGGCGTCAGTATAGGAACTATCTCGGGGTTCAAGATGCTGCGACCAGAGCGGGCGCTGAACTTGGCGTTGTAAGCGCGGTCGGGCTTAATCAATCAGTAATCAGGACGCAGGGAAGGAGTGCATACGCGACCGGACGCGGGACCGACCTGTCAGACCTGTCGCGCGCTTCTGCTGCTGTTCTCAGGCCGGAGCCGACAGTTGCTGCTGCTGGTGTTAGAAACATACCACAATTGACCCAAGCGGGGCTTCTTGGTGCCGGTGGTTCGCTGGGTTATGGGCTTGCCGGTACGCCGGGGGCGATTGCCGGTACTGTAGGGGGAGCGGCAATCCAGCCGTTTGCAAGGTCGCTGTTCGGATCGCGGCTAGGTCAAGCCTATTTGCGGAACCAAGCGGTAGGCCCTGCGGTCGGCCTTTTGTCACCGGAACGGCTTGGCGCTCTATCCACAATGACGCCGCGATAAGGAAAAAGCATGAAGCCTGCAAAACTTACAAAAGACAAAATCCAACAGGTTGTTAGCAGCGCGATTGAAGACGCGATTTCGTTCATTGAGGGCGAGATTGCACCGGATCGCATCCGCGCGCAAAAATACTTCGATGGCAGGGTTAATCTGGAAACAGAGGATGGCCGGTCTAAGGTCGTGGCGACAAAATGCCGTGACACTATCCGGGCCGTTAAGCCATCGCTTATGCGCGTTTTCTTGCAGTCTGGAAAGCCGGTCGAATTCGTGCCACGCAGCCAGCAAACCGCAGACGCGGCAGGGCAGGCGACGAATTACGCAAGCAGCGTGTTTGATCGCAATAAGGGTTTCGACTTCCTGAGCGATGTTTTTCACGATGCCTTGATTAAAAAGGTGGGCATCGGAAAGGTCTGGTATGACGAAGTGCCGCACGTCGAAATTGACGAATACACCGGCATCAATGATGACTTCTTAGCCCTTCTTGATTCCGATGATGAAACCGAGTTTCTAGAGGTCACTGTTGAACAGGAGGCTGAACAAGTCCCGTCTCCTGACGGCATGTCGGTATCTATGACGCCAGCGATTTACAATGCGCGGGTTGCGCATACATCCACGCGTGGGGAAATCAAAATCAAATCCGTTCCGCCGGAGGATTTTTTCGTTGATCGGGGCGCGACGTGCCTGGATGACGCCTACGTCGTTGGCCACACCAGCGAAATGCGGGTTGGCGACTTGGTGGCGATGGGCTTTGATTTTTCGACGGTGTTCGATCTTGCGGGCGCTGGCGATGGCGGGTCGCGTGATGAAGAGGAGCAGACGAGAACGCAGAGCGGATACAGCGACGACAGCGACGAAGCGTCATCTATCGACCCATCAATGCGCGAAATCAGGGTGACAGAAGCCTATATGCGCATGGATATCGAGGGGACCGGCATCCCACGCCTCTACAAGTTCATTTGCGCTGGCCAAGGTTATGAGGTGCTAGAGCAAGAACTGTGCGACTTTGTACCGTTTGCCGTGTTCGAGGTTGACCCGGAGCCGCACACATTTTTTGGCCGGTCGCTGGTGGACATCATCACGCATGACCAAGACGCCAGCACGTCGCTGTTGCGCGGCATGATCGACGGCATTCACCTGGCCAATAACCCGCGCCTTGTGGTCAATGCCAGCATGGTCCAAATGGATGACGTGCTGAACAACGAGATTGGCGGCATTATCCGGGCAAAGGACGTCAACGCAATCCGCGAAATCGTCATGGGCATGGGGTCCGGCGCGACTATGCCGGTGATCCAGTATTATGACGAGCTTATTCGTTCCAAGACGGGCGTTAGCGGGGCGGGGATGGGCATGGACCCGGACGCGCTGCAATCACAGACCGCTGCGGGTGTTAATGCCGCTGTGCAGGCTGCTAGTGCGGTCTCTGAGCTTATCGCAAGGACTCTGGCAGAAGGCGGCATGACACAGCTTTTCCGGCTTGTTGCGCAGATCGCGCGGGCCAACCCGAACCCCGAAGAAATGATGCGGATAGACGGGCGTTTTGTGCCGGTTGATCCTCGTTCATGGACCGCTGACATGGACGTGATGGTCAACGTTGGCCTTGGCACAAACCAGCACGCCGAACGTCTCATGACGCTAAACCAGACGTTGCAAATGCAAATGCAGATTTGGCAATCTTACGGGCCGTCAAACGGCATCGTTTCGCTGACCGGCATCCGCAACACGATGGCCGATGTCATGGCCCTTGGCGGCATCCACAACGCTAATCGGTATATCAACCCGATGGACGCGCAAACAGAGCAAGCCATGATGCAGCAGCAGGCACAGCAAGCGGAACAGGCGGCACAGGGCCAGCAAGGCGGCGATCCCAACGCGGCGTATTTGCAAGCTGAACAGATGAAGGTCAGCGCCCGGACGCAAGCCGACATGATGAAAGCGCAGACCGACATGCAAAAAGCGGCGATGAATGACGACCGCGAACGGGACAAGATGCAGCAAGACCTGGCGCTTGGCGCGGCTGAGATTCTCGGCAAATACGGCGCAACGGTTGACGTTGCACGGATCCGCCAAGAGCAGGCCATGACGCAGCCCATGGGGCAACAGCCCATGAACCAGCCGGGGATGAATAATGTCAGGTAATGTCAAACAGCGTGCGCTCGAAGCGCGTCAGTTGTTCGAAAACCCAATATTCATTGGGCTTTTGGATGATGTTCTTGCCGACGCGACGGAATTGTTTCTAAACCCGTCTTGTGATAACGTCAGGTTATCCGAAGCGCATGAGCGTGTTAGGGCAGTCAACATTGTCAAGGCCACACTCCAATCCAGACTTTCGGACGAGGCGGTTCACGACAAACAGCAAGAGAAAGCGCAGCACCGTGGAAGCGACTGAGCATAGCATCGAGGATCTAGCGGCAAGCCTGCTAGCCCCACAGCCGGAAACTGATGAGGCCGAAGAGGTATCGCAAGAGATTGCGCCCGAAGAGGCTGAGGAAGAACCGGTTGAAGCCGAAGAGGCATCGGCTGATGAAGAACAGGCCAATGAGGAAGACGAAAGCGAACCCGCTCAAGAATCGCCCGAACAGACCTACACTGTCAAAGTTGATGGTGTGGAGCAGCAGGTAACGATTGACGAGCTACGGCGAGGCTATTCTGGGAACTCATACGTGCAAAAGGGCATGCAAGAAGCGGCGGCAAAACGGAAAGAAGCCGATGCGATTGCGCAAGCCCTGCAATCTGAACGAGAGCAATTCCTGCAAACCGTGCAGGCCGTCCAGCAACGCGGCTTTACGCCGCCACCGACGCGACCAGATATTGCAATGATGGACCGCGACCCGATGGGATACATGCGCGCCAATGCTCAGTATGAGGCCGACGCGGCCCATTACCAAGCAGAACAAGCGCAGATCCAACAGGCGATGCAACAGCAACAGCAAGTCACAGCGCGTCAACAGCAAGAGTTTGTCCGGCAAGAGGCTGAAAAGCTAAAGGCCATCATTCCCGAATTTGGCGACCCTGCCAAAATCGAGAGTTTGCGGCAGGACTTGGTGCGGGCTGGCACGGAGGGCTATGGGTTCACGGCTGACGAGGTTTCGTCAATCACTGATTCCAGAGCAGTCAAGGTTTTGCACGACGCTGCGCAATGGCGCGCATTGCAGGCTGGTAAATCTGCGGTCAAAGAAAAGGCCAAAACGACCCAGCAACGGACTATTGCTCCAACTGCAAAGCGCCAAGAACCGGCTCAGCTTGCACGAAAAAAGCAACTTGAACAAGCAAAACGCAGCCAGCGGCCCGAGGATTTCGCGGCCCTATTGCTGCAACGCCAATGAGGTAACAAATGGCACAACCAGTTCACACCCATGACACCTATGACCAAGTAGGTATCCGCGAGGATTTGTCAGACATCATCACCAACATTTCGCCGGAAGAGACGCCGTTTTATACTGCGTGCGGCAAGACCAAGGCGGCGAACACCTTGCACGAATGGCAGACCGATGCGCTGGCGGCGGCTGCTGAAAACGCGCATGTTGAAGGTGGCGACACCACGGCAACCGCCGTTACGCCGACCGTGCGTCTGGGCAATTACACTCAGATCATGAAAAAGGCGGTTTCGATTCCTGGCACTGACTCCGGCATTGATAAAGCCGGTCGCGCCAAGGAAATGTCGTATCAGCTTGTCAAGAAAACTGCCGAGTTGAAGCTTGACATCGAAAAGGCGCTCTTCGCCAATCAGGCGCGTTCGGCGGGCAGTTCGACCACGGCACGATTCATGGCGGGCGCTCCTGCGTGGCTTGTGACCAACACCAACTTCCAAAGCGGAGCGTCTGGTGCAAACCCGACCGGCGACGGCACCGATGCCCGGACTGACGACGGCACCCCAACGGCGTTTTCGCAGACCAAGTTCGATGATGTCATGCAGGATATTTGGGTTTCTGGCGGCAAGCCTGAAAGCGTTTACCTTTCGTCATTCCAGATGAACTTGGCGCTTGGCTTCACGGGCAACAACAACCAGCGATCTACCGTCAAATCTGAGTCGGAAAAGGTCATCAAGCACATGGCCGTCTATGTGACGCCGTGGGGGACAGTCGAATTCAAACCGGCGCGTCACAACCGTGGCCGTGATGTTTTCATCATGGAAGATGACAAGTGGAAGGTCGCGAATCTCCGCTCGCTCAAATCGACCGAGCTTGCAAGAACCGGCGACAGCGAGAAGCGCCAGTTGGTCTGCGAGCAAACCTTGGTCTGCTTGAACGAAGCCGCTTCTGGCGGCATCTTCGACAACACCGTATCGTAAGGAGGGCTTGAAAATGGCTTCTGAATACAAACCAAACTTTGGGGTTTTGGCCCTGACCGCATCGGCAACGCTTAACGCTGACGCATACGGCGGAAAGACCGTCATCCTGAACGCTGCGGCTGGCCTATCGGTTACGCTTCCTGCGGCAACCGGCAGCGGCGTTACTTTTGACGTTGTTGTTGGTACGACTGTCACCTCAAACGCTTTGATTGTACAGGTCACTACGACCGACATCATTCAAGGCGCTGTGGGTGTGGCAACCGACGCATCTGGCGTGGTTATCCCCACGGCAGCAACGTCTGACACCATCACCATGAACGGCTCTACGACCGGCGGCGTCAAGGGGTCAAACCTGCGAGTGCAGGACGTAGCATCCGGTGTCTGGTCTGTCTCTGGCATGTTGGTTTCGACCGGCACCGAGGCAACGCCATTCAGCGCAGCCGTATCGTAAGGAGAGCGGAATGCGGAAGTACATTGTCACATGCAAGGCGCTTCCGCCTTCCCTTGGGTTGCTAAAGCGCGGCGCGGTTTTCGAAATGCACGAGGATCGCGCCGCGCACATTCGCAATACATGGCCACACATTACATTTGACGAGGTTTCGGATGAAAATCGCGGAGAAAGCGTTCGCGCAGGATGGCAAGTTAATCATCCAACAGACGCACGACTTCAACCCGACGCTAAAGGCAGCGCAGACGCTCCGGTCAAACGGCCTCGTGGGCGACCAAGAAAAAAAGCTGCTGGGCCTAGTCCCGCTTAAGCTATGGGCTGAGTGGGGCAAGAAATGGGGTGTCAATCCGAATGACACGAAGGCCATGCGCGAGGTTGTAGCGCGTGAGCTAAACAACTCCGACAATGCACACTTGCGCGTTTGGGAAGGCACCTTTTAATGCCTGATATTGACGACATTGAAGATGGCGAGATTGGCAGCAGCGTTCGCGCCAAAATCAACGCATCATTCACAAAACTAAACGGCATATCAGACGGCGGGGAGCCAAACCCCACGCCCGCCGAAATTCTCGCATCACTGATAACGGTTGATGGCGCAGGCTCAGGTCTGGACGCTGATTTGCTGGACGGCAACCACGCGGCAGCATTCGCCACGGCGGCGCAGGGTGCTACTGCTGACACCGCGTTGCAGCCTGGTGCCATTGGCGTGACAGTGCAGGCCTATGATTCCGTCCTTGCTGCAACAACCGCGTCTTTCACGACGGCTGACGAAGCGAAGCTTGACGGCATTGAAGCCCTTGCCGATGTCACCGACGCAACGAATGTGACCGCAGCCGGTGCGCTTATGGACAGCGAACTAGCCGACATCGCGGCGGTCAAAGCGCTTGACCAGGGTGTTGCCACAACCGACAGCCCGACATTTGCGGGCGCGACAGTTAACGGCAATATCACCGTAACTGGCACGGTTGACGGGCGCGACGTCGCAGCAGATGGCATAATCCTTGACGCGCTGAATAGCGGCATTATCCCTGTGACCCACAGCGGCGGGAATGGCACGGCGGTAACGCTTGCCGCTAACGCAAGCCGGGTCATGGTGTTCACTGATGGCAACCTTGCCGATGACGCGACCTATACGTTCACGCCCGGAACGGACACGGTGACGCCTGTAGGCACATGGCCGACCGGGACTGACAACATCGTCATCTATGCACTGACGGGCCTTGATGCGTTTTCGCTGGATTTTGACACCATCCCCACGGGTTCTGCGGGTTCACCATCCTTGGCGCATACAGGCGACCCTGACACCGGTCGATATAGCCCCGGCGCGAATGCGTTGGCGTGGGCGACGGGTGGCACCAAGCGGCTGCATCTGACCAGCACAGAATACACGGTTGACGTGCCAGTTGAAGGCACGGCGGTCACACAGACGGCAACAGACACCACAGCCGGGCGGTTACTTAAGGTTGGTGACTACGGCGCGGGCGGCGCGGCTGGAACGGTCCTTTTCGGGCGTGCGAATATTCTCGGTACAGTGTCGCAAAGCGCGGGTGTGCCGACCGGGGGGGTAATTGAGCAAGGCTCAAACTCCAACGGCAATTACGTGCGCTTTGCTGATGGCACACAGATTTGTTGGCACTCTACCAGCGTGACACAAGCCATCAGCATTGGCCTCCTAGGAGGGTTCCGAGACGTTGGGCAGACGTGGATCTTTCCGATTGCATTCATTTCTGCACCGGTCGCAAGCGGGAACCCTCAAGCATTGACTAGCTTCAGTGTGACCATACCGACGACGACCCCCACAGCGAGTTCTGTTTTCCACACGGCAATTGCTTCACAGGCATCCGCCACACTTGAGGCAGACCTCATCGCAATTGGCCGCTGGTTCACGTAAGGAAACAACATGGCATACACACCAGACGGACAAACCATCAAAGTCTCCTTTGACAACCGGGCTGAGGCAGTTGCGGCTTATATCCGTGATGAGATCGATTACATCTTTGTCGGAGACCTTTTGTACGTTAAGGACGTCGGCGGCACGGCGCTACCGACTAACGGAAATACTGTCAACTGGTCGCCTCCCCCCTCTCATATCACCCCCCAGCACTGGATCGAGAACACCACCCCCGGTACGACTGATATGACATCGGCTATATTGTCGGCGTGTACGTTTGCATCTGCTATCAGCGATAGCGCCGGGGCCAGAAGCCAGCGCCCAGAGGTCAATATGCGCGGTGAACGCATGGGTATCTCAGAGACGGACGTGACCTATGGCGGCGTTCTTGTGACTGACCTGAACGGCTTCACGCTCCGTAACGGACAGCTTGAGGCCATCGGAACGTGGACTGCAACCGGCGCTGACCAGGCGCTTCTTTACCTTCGCGGTAATGCCGCCTTGCTGACGCACGTAACGGTCAAAGATATTACATTTGAGTGTGACCGGAAAACTGGTGCAATCACATTCGACAATTGCCGGTCTTGCGCCGGTAGCGACATTGTTGGCCACGGATTTATTAAGCACGGGCTTTCTTCGATCACCAAGAATAGTTCATTCTACGGTCATAATATCGACATGCAGGAATGGTTAATTACTGACAGCGGGTCAGACATCCAATCCAATCGCGTTGCGTCCGGGTTCAAGTGGGAAACGGCTGACGGTAAACTGGTTAACTGTAAAGCCCAATTGTGTAACAAAAACTTTGAGCGGTCGGATATTGGCTACAATTGCATGCTGGTGAACTGCCATTTCTGGAACGGCTATGCACAGGGCGGCACCGAAGACCCTGAGACGATCTACAATATGTACATTGATGAGCCTAAAAACTTGCTCATCAGCAACCTGTATGCCGACACTGGCGTGCTGTATATCAATGCAGACGCGCTGGACAGCGGGGTTGGTGACTTTTTGTCGATCACAGGAGCCATGCACGTTCGGCTTGGAACTGGCGTCATAGGCGCTGGGCCTCAGATCATCATCCACACGACAACAGCCAACAATGACCTAGCCGGGCTGCATCTCATTTCCAACCTGTTCAACGAACAGGCCGACAACATAAAATTTACGACCGCCGGAAGCGGATCGTGGGCGACAAATCTAAAATGGACTTTCTGGGATTGTGTGCAATTTGACGGGACGGACGTGACACAAACCGGATACCCGACAACAGGAACCACAACTGCGCTGCCACAAAGTATGGCTGGCCGATTGCGGATCGACAGCAATAATGCACTTACAATAGGTAGGTCCGGTGACGCTATTGTTCAGGCGACAAGTTCACTGGACTTGGATGCAGACTATGGCAGCACGTCCGCAGCGGCCAACAGGGAAGTTCGTCTTGGCAATCGCGGGACATCGCACTTGGTTGTCCGCAGCGATGGCACTCTTTACGCACCGAGTCTCAGCACCTACGCTGACAACGCGGCAGCGGTCACTGGCGGGCTTGCGGTTGGCGAGATATATCAGACATCAGCGGGTGCTCTTCGCATCCGCGTTTAAAGGGGAACCACATGACCGTTTTAACAGCTGCCGAAATGGCGACACAACAATCAAACGCCGAAAGCATCCTGTCTCTAGCCAATGTGGTGCGCAACAAAGCGATGGCCGCAGCCGAGGAACTATGCGGCGTGGATAATGCGCAAGCGGCAATCATGCGCACCATCGCGTCGGACGCGTCTATTGCGGTCGCAGCGGCGCATCGCATGCTGGCGTCAGGATATGGCATCGACATTCCGACCAGCGGCGTCAACATTACCCCGAATTTCGGATCCAAATAGCATGTGGTTTGCGTGGATCATCATGGCGGGAATTGCGGCGGGCGTGTCTAGGCGGCACAACCCGTGGCCTGCCATGGCGATCCTTGCGGGGATTGTTGCCATGCAGGCCGCTGCGTTGATTCCGGCTGACATGCAATTGCTGGCATTCGCCGCGCTCTGGGTCGGAATTGGCGGGCTGATTATCCGCAAATTACACTCGCCGTTGACGGGCGGGCTTATCGTCGCGTCTGGGTTGTGCTATGGTTGGGCGAGGCTCGTCGGGGTCGCACCCGCGATAGGCGAATTGCCATTCGTTGCGGCTGATTTTCTCGGTGTCGTGGCCTTGATTGTGGCGGCGATAGGCGAGCGGAATCGTGGAAGTGTTAACCGGCATCATACTGGCGATACGCGCGGCGGAGGCTGGGTTTTGGGTCGCAGTGCTGATCGACGCGTGCATTCTTCTGGTGTTCGTTTGGAGGGCCTGGTGGGCCAGAAAGGCCGGGGATGAATGACCGATCCG
>Ga0316202_10003043_pt1 | contig 10442 bp, 12 predicted proteins | sample 3monrhotite_MG_FD_204934 | JGI IMG/M metagenome (GOLD analysis project Ga0316202, IMG submission 204934) | Microbial mat bacterial communities from mineral coupon in-situ incubated in ocean water Damariscotta River, Maine, United States -... | ecosystem: Environmental > Aquatic > Marine >...
GACGAGAACGCTGTATTCATCCGTCTTGTGCCAATATGCACTTATGTCATTGACGGGGACGCCGAACTCATCTGCCCATTTTTGAATAAGAACATCTTGCCCTCTGTGGACAATGTTCTCACGCTCTAGCTGATCGCTGAACGTTTTTCTAGGGATGCCCAAAGCGCGCGCGGCTTCGGTCTTATTCCCTTCAGCGGCGTCGAGAGCCGCTTGTGCTTCGGCTCTTGTTACCATTTATCGCAATTCGAAATGCGGTCCGTCGAGGAACGGTCTGCGCCCTGCCGCCCGACGCAGGTCAATGTATTGATTCATAGCAGCCTCCATCGTGCCGCTGTGATCGACGAGGCTGTCAATGTGCCAAGCGCAGCCCCAGCGAATTTTTGCTCCAGTTTCTTGCGCCGCCTGCTTCATCGCGTCGGCGATCTCATCATAGACGTTAAGTTCCCAGCAGCCTCGACCCTCGTCAGTATATGCCATCAGGTCAACGGCATTGCCGGTCAGGTGGCGCGAGTGCATCGTCTGAGAAGCCCCTTTAGCGACAAGCGCCTGCTGCTCCTCCTGCGTTCGCAGCCCACAGATGACCCCGAAGTCCACCTTGGTCAATTCGATTGCGCGCTTGACTGTGCCCACCAGCGGCTCGTTGACGCCCTGTAGCTTAGACAGGCTGCGCTTAGATAGTTTGTATTTGCTCATCACTATTTCCTGTTTAGGATTTCGAACAACGTCGAGACCTTCTCCTCCAACACGCGCACCCGGACTGTGATCTCGGATCGCCAGGCGATCAGAATTGCCGCAATGAACACAACCCCGCTGATGACAGGCCATATCTGCACAACCGTTTCCACCGCAGGCTCCTTTTCCGCCCAGCCGGAATAATCTCCGATGTCCATATTATATCACATCACCTGCGGAATAGCTTGGCTGCGCCCCTGATACCAAAGCTCGCACTGATCGCCATCCCAAGGCTGTAAAAATACCAGTTTGGAGCCTTGGACAATTGCTCAAAACCTCGTTCAACCAAGCCTTCAGCGCCCGGAACCCAGCACAATATCATCGGTATCGACAGGACTAATACGAAAAATTCGTCCTTCCAAGATGTCTGAGAACCCTGCGCCATCAACCGCTCCCAGTCAGCAACGGATGTTTTTTCGGACAGCAGGATTTTAGCTTTGGCTTGTGCCTCGGTCAGTTTTAGCTGCGCCTCGGCAGCGTTCTTGTCCGCCTTGCCTTGCAGCCATGAGGATGCCAGCCCAGCGATGGGGCCGATCAGAGCGCCAATCATTTGTTAGACTCCTTGCCCATCCACACCGCGAACGCTCCTGTGGAGGCTCCCATCACAACACTAACAAGGCCCGCTTGTTGAGTTGTTGGGTCTTCCAATCCCATAAACCACTCGACTACGCGGAACGACATAAAAGTGAAAACCAGCATCATCAGACGCGGCAATATCTTCCAGTCGTCAATAAACGTGCGGGCCATAACTACCTCCTACCTTGACGCGTGAACCGGTTCCGCCCGGAGGAATGACTGGAGCATTGCATAATTCTCATCCAGCATCTTTGCGTTTTCCTCCACGCGGTAGGAAACGAGCAGCAACTGCGCGTTCATGTCGTAAATCTGCACGCTGCCCCATGACAGGATGCCCAGCGCAATCACGCCCAGAATTTGCTCTGCCTTCATCTTAAAAACTTCCGCCCCATACCCGCAGCGAACGGAATTCATTGCTCATCAATTTTTTCTTCAAGACTGATTTGACGCCTGCAGTGTCTTCCCAAGAAACCCCCGCATCTTTTAGCCAGACGCCGAGCAGCCCCATATCCACATTGCCAACGTGTTTATAATCCGAAGCAAAGCTGTTTTCTGTCACCTCGCGTGCCTGCTGGGCATCCTTCAACATTCCAGACGCATCGAAGGTTTTCTTGATGACAATATCGTCACTCTCGATGCTTATCTTTTCTGCAATTTTAGTTGAGTGAACGGCTTTTTGCATTTCGAGGTTTCCGTGTTTTAGGTTTCGCGGCTGCCTTTGGTGCCGGAGCCACAGTCCGCAGGATAGTAACCGCATCAGGACGAAAAGATACAATCCGCGCGACCTCATCGTCAGGCAAGATTACCGTCTCGCCCTTTTCAATGCGGCCCTTGCTGCACTTGATTTTAATTCTGTTGACGAAGATTTCTTTCATACCCGATCCCCTAGTGGATGGCGGGGGCAATCACTCGCCCCCGCCCGCTTCCCATTAGGAAGTCGTGTTGTCGAAGATGCCGCCATTGGCCGCTTCATTTTTCGCGCAGAGCGTGAGTTCAGTCACAACCTGACGGGTGGTGTTGTCGCCAGTCTTAGCCATCGCGACGTTTTTAGTCGCACGCAAAACTGCAATTTCCCACATGTCGTCCTGCATGATGTAGACGTCCCGCGAACGGTTTTCGCGGCTCGGCATGAACTCGACCGTACCCCATGGCGTCACGTAGACCGCCAAAGACTTGATCACCCGCTCATCGCCAGCCTGTACTGCTGAACGCTGATTGTTGTTGCCGGTGAACCCCAGCGCCAAATTCATCTGGAACGCGGAGAGGTAAACCGTGTCGGGCTTGCCGCCCTCTTCCCAGATCGACTGCATAACAGTGTCGAACTTGGTCTGCGAGAAGGCCGTAAGCGCGGTCGTCTCATCCGTCCGGGCGTCCGTGCCGTCACCAGTTGGATCGGCACCTTCATTTGCGCCAAACACAGTGTTGGTGGTCAGCCATGCCGGAACGCCAGCAAGTTCGCGCGCTGTGGTGCTGTTGCCAGCAGCGCGGGCGTTGTTGTCAAAGAGTGCCTTCTCGATGTCCAACTTCTGCTCTTTTGCAATCTTGAGCGTCTGATACGCGATCTCTTTTGCACGACCCGCTTTGTCCAGACCCTCATCGGTGTCGGGAACAACCACGGCGTTTTTGAAGATTTGCGTGTAGTTGCCCAAACGAGTAGTTGCCGTGCGGGCTTCAGCAGTCGTCGCGTCGCCTTCGATGTGCGCGTTGGCAGCAGATGCCCGGAGGCTGTCGGTCTGCCACTCAACCAGCGTGTTGCTGGCCTTTGTTTTCGAGGCTTTGGAATAGAGAGGCGTTTCCTCTGGCGAGACGTTATAGATGACGTCGCTGAGGTCTTCGCGAATGCCAACAGCATCGTAGCTGTCGAAGGTGTTTGATGGCTGTGCCATGAGATTGTCCTTTCGGGACTAGTTGTTGAGGATTAGACCTACCGCATCTTGGATAGAGCCTGTTTTCTGCAAGCGCTGTCGCGCCTTTTTGCGAGTTGCAACCTGCCCGTCCGAAGTTTTTCTTGAACCAGCTTTCACAACAGGTCGGGCTTTTTCGCCTTTCTGTTGTGTGTTGCTGCGCTTTTCTACCAGCCGCCGATATTTCAAGGCGTCGTTCAGCGCCCGGACATATCGCGCGTCGGATACCCCAGCCATTTCATCGCTGGTAAATCCGTAATGCATCCCAACTTGCATCAAATCACTCTTCAACTTTTGACCCTTTTCGGGGTCTGCAATCTCAGGGATATGCTGCTTCAAAATTTCAGCCTGCTGTTGCAGATACGACTGTTGCGCCTGCGCTTGCTGCTGTGTTTTTTGATTTTGGATTTGCTGTATCTGGAGAACTTGGCTGTCGTACTGCTCTTTCGCTTCATCATACTTCATCTTTTCTTCCATGTACCCGATTGGGTCACTGTCGAAAAGTTCGCGTGATGGTGGAATTGGAACCTGTACGCCTTGCTGTTGCGCTTGCTGATACAAGTCTAAGACTTGCTGCTGTTGCTGTGCTAAAGCGGCTGCTTGTTGCTCGATTTGCTTTCGCGCGTCGGCAGCTTCTTGAAACCGCTTGTTAATTGCCGCCTGTCCCGCCGCAGATTGCTTCAACTGGTCCAGTGTCCAATGCTCTTCTTTGCCGTCAACTTTAACGGGGATAAGATTGGTGTCTTCAGCTTCTGCTACTACTTCGTCGCCGTCAATTTCGGCATCATCAAATTCATCGTCGGATGCCTCGACGCCATCGTCGCTCTTAGTCGTTTCTTCAACCTCGTCACCCTGACCGTCGTCAGTTGGCTCCGTGATCGTCTCAACGGCTTCGCTCAGATTATCCCCAGACGCCTCTGGCGCTTCGGGTGTTGCTAGTAGGCTTTCAGCAGCCTGCTCAAGAGTAGTCGCTTGCACGGTGCTACTTCCTTTGTTTGCGATCTAAAAACGTCTCTGCCGAAATTGTGGCGTTGAGTTTCGCTTCGATCTGGTTAAGCGCACGAATTATCGCGTGCGCTTCTTCGCGGGCGCCCGACTGGGACGCCTCACTAGCCGTGAAAATCTGTATTTGATCGTCACGAACTTCCTGCACAAAAGCCAAGAACGCACTGTCATTTTTCAGCCTGCGCGCCTCGCTAGCTTTTATGCGTATTTCAGTCTTCACTGGGGATTGCCTCGCGCGATATCCCCGACCATGCGGACTTTATCCTGCTCTGCTTTGACCCGCGCAACATCGACTGCTGTGCCGTATTGCCCATAAATCTTAGCAGCGTCCACCATCAAGTCTTGGGCCATTTTATCGCGCTTTAGATCGTCGTCGGCTGCAGCCTTCTGCATATCAAGCTGCAACTTTGCCATTTCAGTTTGCATCCTGCTTTGCGCTTTCATTTGCTCGCTTTGCAGGTAGGCCGCGTTTGGATCAGTCCCTTGCCCCTGCTGCGCCTGTGCCGCTTGCTGCATTTGCAACATTTGCATTTCAATTTCTGGCGTGATCGGGGCGAAATATCGGTCCGCATTTCGCACGCCTGTCGCAGCCAAAAGGTCTGCCAGCGTGTTGCGGATATTGGTCATGGACACTAGGCCGTTCATTGGCCCGTAGGTCTGATAGACCATCGTCTGCATCTGCAAGGCTTGGTTGAGACCTACCATTTTCTCTTCTTCGCGCCCGGTGCCAAGGCCAACATTCACCGACACGTCCATCGACGTGTTCCAGACGCGCGGATCAACAGGGACGAACGACCCGTTCATACGCATCATGTGTTCTTCATCAACATTTTTGGCATATAGGCGCAGCATGATGCCGAACAAGTCCTTCATGCCATCAGACAGGTTGCGAGCCATGACCTCTACCTGCCCCGCTGCGGCCTGCACAGTGGCCGTCACAGCGGCTTTCGTTGTTGACTGCATGGAGTCAGGGTCTAGCCCCATCGAAGCCCGTGTGACCCCTGTTTTTTGCTCTACAAGGCCATCTATGTAGCCAAGCGCGCTGAGTGTCTGCCCAGCGACGAACGGGACTGTAAGTTCCTGCACAGCGCCCTGCTGGCGCATTCGAACAACTGCGCCGATCTCGTTGTTCAGAAGATCATCGACATCAACTTGGCCTTCGACGATGGCGAGCCGGGGGTTGTTCGTCATGGCGACGTTATCCAGAACGCCACGCAAGATCGCGGTCGCCGCGTCTTGGTCATCAATAATGATCTCGGCGAGGCTGTGTCCGTAGAAGGCGTGGGGTTCTGGATCAACTTCGAAGACAGCGAAAGGCAATTCATCGCAAGGCTCAAAGTCGAGCAATTCGTAGCCTGTCCCGGCGCAAATGAATTTGTGCAAGATCGGCGTGCCGGTCCCGTCCACGTCCATGCGCATGTACGCTTCCGTCACTGTCACGTTGCGCATTGCAGGGTCGGCGATGTCTTCGTCAGTTTGATCTTCCGTGTATCCCGTACGCTCGAAAATTTCAGCCTCAGTCACCTCCGAACCGCTGTCAAAGTTGTCAAACTTGAACACGACTTCAGGATCAAAGCCCATGCTGATCAGATCGCCTGCTCGCATTTCAGTCCGGTGAGCGACGACGTAAGCGTCTTCGAGGTTCCGCGCGCTGCGGTTTATAAAGAACTCTTCCGGCGGCACGCTTTCGATGCGCAACTCACCCTTTTCCTTGCGGCGGTTAATTTTAGCGCTGTGGACTGGCTGATCGATCTGCAAGCCCATCGGGTCGATCTCAGCCCGATACTCTACTGTATGCTCGATCACGGAAACTTCGTCGTCATCAATCAAATACTGGTATTCGTCATCCGATAGGTCCGAGTAGCTGTGAATTTCTGCGTGCGGCGTCATTTCCCAATATGCTTTGATCACACCTTGCTTTTTCACTAGGGCGTCATGGAAAACATCGCTGAGTGCAGTATATCCGTTCAGACGGGCAAATTCATGGTGCATGAACGACGTCGCTTGCTCGGCCATGCCGACGTCTTCCTGCCCGTTTGGAACGTATTCGACCGGGCGCGCGGTGCTGAGAAAAATACGCATCAGGCTTGGCTTTACTGCGCGGATCGTATCTCGGACTTTCGTCGCGACAACCTTACTGCGACCGTCTTCGTGTTCTAGATCCACCTCGCCGTCGTAATATCGCTGCGCCTTGATGCGATCATGTGAGATTTCGCCTTCAATGAAGTCCACCGCATCAGAGATGGCATCTTGAACGATACCCTCAATCTCGCGCTCAGACTTTGGCTTTAGTTCTGTGATATCGCTGTCAATTGGCATGTCGTTGTCTTCAACGCCCATATCCTCAGATTGGACCATGCCTGCAATGATGTCTTCAGGTTCCATGTGCTTTCCTTACTGTACGCCGAACCGCAAGCCTGTGGTGCGCTTGATTTGCTGTGTCACTGGGTCTTGCACAGTAGGCCCGCCTGCCACCGTGCCGCCTGCGCCTGCTGCGGCGCCAGAAACCTGCGGGGGCGTTGTCGCACCAGAAAGTGCTCTCATGCTCGCAGCCATGCCGAAGGCATTTCGGAACATCTTCAGGCCAGCCAACTGTCCGGCCATTCGCGCTGTGTTTGTCCCACCAATAAGCGCAGTTAGCTTTTGCAGCATACCTGCCGCTGCGGCTGCAGAATTAGATGCGTTTACGGCTCCTCCTGTTGCGCGGGCAGACACGCGAGCAAATTGCTTCAAAAGCGCCCGCTCTTCGGGAGAAAATAAGGCTTTAGCGGCGGCGGCATTCTTCTTACTGAAATCGTCAATAGATTTTAAGAATTTTACACCAGAGAACACCCGTTCACCGTCAACCACGGCGCCAGCGCCCCTCTGAATAAGGTTCAAAAACGCTTCCTGACGCAGCATCCCCCATTGTTCTTCTGGCAGAGCTTTCTTCAACGTAAGCAGGTCGCGAGCGATGGCCGGTTGGGACATCAGTTTGCCCCCGCTAACCCCAAAAATGTAATTTGAGGCTGCTTCTGGTGCGACATTGAGCGCGATCTGCCCATCGCGCATTCCCTCTTCCGTAAGCGCCCTTAAAATACCCCCTTGTGACTTCCATTTGTCAGAAAAGGCTTTGTAGTTACTGATTGCCTTGCCCCACTTTTCGACTGCTGTTGAGTCGCCTTCCAAAAGCGACCGATTAACAGCCTCATTCATTACGTCATCAAACGCTCGGACCATTTTGCCCATAGCATTGCCGTCTTGCCCCCCATCTTTTGACGCCGTAGTTAGCTGCGACCGCCAAGCATACAAATCTTTTATGTCTGACGTGGACGTAAGAATATCATCCATGTCGTCTGCAAACGCGTAAGCGTTAGGCGCTGTTCTTGCATTGACATCAACTAAAGCACTGCGCACCCCTTCTGAAACAAAATCATTTCCCGCCACTCGCGTTGATGGTCCTGTTTTCGCAACGGTGTATAAGCGATTAGCCTCCTCTACCGCCGCATTGCGCTGTTCCTTGAGTGCAGATTGAGCCGCTGACCCACCTTCGCCCGGTCCCGCAACCAAAGGCGCTTCGTCTGCGATTACCTTCTGGAGTGCTGGAATATTTTGCTGGATTGCCTCTGTTTGTTCAGCGCGACGGCCACGCAAAATTGATTCCGCAGGTGGACCATATGCGCCTTTTAGCGCCATATCTTCAAACAGTTGTTGCCCTTGGCTCCCAGTAACCACCCCTTCCGTCAAAGGCACAGGCACCGGCAAGGTTTTAGCCTCAGCAACGCGTACCGCCTCAGTGGGGTCCACAGCATTGCGAACGCTATTCATAACGCCTTCGGCCATCTCTTGCGTCACCTCATTAGGGTCAACGCCAGCTTCCCTCAAAGCGTTTTGAGCCTCTGGCGTTAAAGCCCCGTCAACAAATGCAGGACGCCCGTTAAACTTCCGCACAAATTGGCTTAGAACATCAAACGCCTTGCCAGCGACGCCCCCGCCAAAGACACCCATAGGAATATCAGAAATTTGGTACGGCGCGTCACTAAGCTGAGAACTTGTCCCTTCCACAACAGCCGCTTCGGTCCCGCCAACAAGACCACCTCCCAACAGCCCAGTGACTTTGCCGCCAAGTTTTTTGATGGCACCCGCCACTGGCCCGCCCAAGGCAGCAGCCCCTAGTCCCTGAAACGCGTCAGCCATGTCGAGGCCGCGCGGGTTTGGATAAAATCTCGTCCGCTCGCCAGTTAGGTTCCCATCCGCGTCGCGCACAGGCATAACTGCAATCAGGTTCCCAAATCTGTCTTTGTCAAACTGCGCGCGCGGCTCAATCTTACTGATGCCCTCCATCAAGCGCTCGTCGCTGGCGGTCGTTGCCAGTAGCGCCGTGAGTTGCGCTTGCTTTTCTCGCGGCAGTCTCGTTGTCCGCATTATTGCTTGTGGGATGTCATCGCGTCGGTTGGCCCCGGACAGAAAATCTGCCGCCTGACCAAGCATCCCCCGATCAGGGTCTTCATACCCACCAAATGGCGGAAATGGCCGTCGATTGAGAGTTTCTTCCTTTGCCCCAACTATCATTTGAGCAATCCGCTGTGCTGCATCAGTGTCACCCGCAGCATCAGCATTGCGAAGAGCCTGCAGTAGTATCTCACGATCCATGTGTTAACTTCCCCCCCCTGACCATTTATCTACGAGTGCTTGGTCGGCGGGGCTAAGCGTGTCCGTTGCAGGAGCCGGGGGCGCAGGAGCCGCTGGCGCGGGAGCCGCAGTATCCATAGCAGCCTCAAAGTCTGCAATGCTTGGGACACCCCTGTTACCTTTGTACCCCCTGAGGCTGTAATTGTGGTTTTCGAAATAAGTAGCCATGTCCAGCTTGTTTTTCGCCGTTTGGTCCAGCACAGCGAACAAGGCTCGAAGGCGTGCCGCATTCTGTTCGGGAGGCAGTGATGGATTGTACGCACGTTTCACAATCAGCTCACCCTCTCTCTGGGCAAACTGGCCCCCCAAAATCTCCCTCAGACTTCTCTGAACAACGCTACCGACGACGTCAATCGCGTTTTGGGCGTCAGGGTTAGTAATTACTCTGACGAAATCAGGTTGAGCGCCGATAAGCGGTCCGGTGAGTTCCTCACCTGCCTCTAGCTTTGTCAGGATTGTGTTAATTAAGGCGGCCTGCGAACGAGCGTCGGACAGCCCAGACATACTAATGTCGGCGTAAGTCTCAGCAAACTTTTTGTCTAATGCATCTAGTCCTTTTGAAGACTGCCCGCCTCCTACGTTGACGACATTACCGCCTCTCTTGCTCATCGCTAGGAATTGATCCGCAGCCTCCTTACCTTGCTCCGCAAGTAGGCGCTGATATTCGCTGTAGTTCTGCATCGCAGCAGTGCGGTCATCTTTAGGCTGCGCGAACAAAACCTGTGCAGCATCCCGCGCGCCAAGTGACCCGCTTTCGACTGCCCCGGCCAAATCGTCACGGCCAGATTTCCGCAGAAACTCAATGGTTTTGTTCCGCGCCTGAGCCTCGGTGCGCTGCCCCGCAACTTGCGACGCGAATTTTTGAAGTGCAGGGTTGCTGCCCATAGCCGCGAAGCCCTGAGCCAAAACTGCAGCCATATTCTTATATTTGTCGTTGTCAAAGAAACCTTTGCTGGGTTCCTCAGCCTGCATTTCTTCGCTGCCGCCCATCATATTTTGAGCAGCACCGTCAGTGAGCAATCCTGCTTGGGCCTGAATAGCTGCGTTCCGCTGTCTTAGCCTCGGATCAACTTCCTCGAACTGGATAGCTGCCGCGCGCCTCGCTTCTGGGATGGAAGACAATTTTTTCACCTCAATAGGTTGTCCGCTTTTTCCTGCATCTGCCTTGCCGAAAACATGGTCACCAATTGGCGTCCAATCGCCGCCCGCCTTCAATCCCCAGCTTGGGTTGGAAATGTCCGGGTTGTAGAAGTGTGTCGCACCGCCCGTAGGGTCTTGGTAGTTGCCCGACAGCAGCGCGTCTGCCACTTGATATGCGGTATCGCTGACCCTGATATTATCAATATCTTGGCCCTGCTCGCCGCCAGCGTAACCAGTAATTGAATTGAACGCAGAAAACTGACCCGGCTTGAGAATGACCCCCCGCAGATCGCCACCATAGCCCGGCGTCATTGTCCGGTTCATAATAACAGAACCAGCGGCCAGCATACCCAGTGCGTCTTGGTTCCCCGCCTCCGCCTCTAAGGCCCGCGCCAGCAACTCTCTGTCCATCGA
>Ga0316202_10003044_pt1 | contig 10438 bp, 9 predicted proteins | sample 3monrhotite_MG_FD_204934 | JGI IMG/M metagenome (GOLD analysis project Ga0316202, IMG submission 204934) | Microbial mat bacterial communities from mineral coupon in-situ incubated in ocean water Damariscotta River, Maine, United States -... | ecosystem: Environmental > Aquatic > Marine >...
GTACGCATCTACTGGTCTTATGGTAAGTGCAGTATCGAGTACACCGTTTAGTTATTGTCCCGTTGAAGATGTCAATCGTTCTCGAGGAATTGTTATCTCTAGCTCTGGGCGAGTTTACAGTACCTCAGATATTGATAATGATGATAAAGATGAAGATAGAAGTGGTAATGAAATTACTTGCATCTAAAATTCAATAATAATTTTGACACCAAGGCTTTTCGAACTAGCCTAAACTAGCGACGCGAAGAACCACTTGAAAGCAAAGGCCTTATACCGAAAAACATCTGAGAATAAAGCCCTGAGTGATTTTTACCTTACCGTTGCCTGATCAACTTGGCGAGCATGTGCTGAAGTAAATTTATCGGTTAATTTAACACACTCATTAACCTTATAAATTTTTTGTTTTCCTTTAGCAATAGATGTTAACACTTTCCTTCCTAATAATTGTTTTGCAAAACCTTGCAATTTTTTAGGGTTAACTCCTGCAAAATGAATCGTTTCTTTACCACCATAAAGCTCTACAAAACACTTTAACTCTACCTTGGCAACATTATTAGCTTGAACCGCGGCTTGAACCCAAAAAGAACAACTTAGCAGTGATATCATTAATATCGCTTTTTTCCTGTTATTTATTGAAATAACCATTTTATCTCTCCCAACAGTTAGTGCTTGCACCTGTTTTTTTACCCGTTTCATTAATCGATAAAGTAGTGCAATTAGGATCATTTGTTGCTTGGTTACCCTGTGCAGTTGCGGTAAGCGTAAATGTCGACGCGGAAATTATTGCCGTTATTTTATACTTTTTAGACTCAGTTAACGCTGTTATAGGCAAGGTTAATTTAGTCATATCCGTTGTATATGCACGATTATCACTAAAATATTGCTCTTGTAAATTAGCGAGACGCACTAATTCACGTTGCGCCTCGGTACGATCGCTACGTGCAATAGAGCTCATATAAGATGGATAAGCAACTGAGGCAATAATGCCGACAATTGCCACAGTGATCATTAGTTCTATTAACGTAAACCCATACAAGTTTTGTTTACACGGCTTCTGCTTATGCAAACCATTCATTGATAAGTTAAAAACTCCGAATTTTCTAGTTAAAATCATAACCTACTCCGTTATATACATATAAGTTCGCCAAGTATCGATAGTTATACCTAACGGAATAATTATTTTACCGGCTAAAATTCTAATTTCAGATAATTGTTTATTACAATTAGAGCCAGTACAAGGAGCACCGCTAGCAACACCAGGATCAGTGATAATTAATTGCGGCGTTTCAATGGTACCTGTGGTAGTTAAAATTTTAGTATTGGCCTCTTGCACATTATTAATCCATAATTTTGTACCTAAAGCTAAGTCTACGGCATATAAAAATCCTGAAACAGGGTCAACCTGACAAGTATTTGCAGACCCACTAGCGGGTTGAAAAGATGTAAAATAGGCAAAACCGTCAATAGCAATTGCTGCCGCTGTACTTTTTTCACCACTTCCGGTTAAATTAATAAACCACCCAGATTTACTAGTTACCGCAATTTCTAAAGCTTCTCTTGCTTGTGATGTTAATGTTTGACCAAAAGGATCATTGGTATAATCATATAAATCAGCGGCTAAAATTTTGGTAGGAATAGTAGCATTAGCACTGCCGGTATAAGATTTTGTTGCAACATTTTCATCACGGATCATGAAAAATTTATCTTCCGTGTTAGTATCAAGAGGTGTTGAACGGTCACCACTACCAATTAATACAGCATCATAAGGACGTTCTTGTCGAGTAACCAGCGTAGTCGTTACACCATTAACATCAGTTGTTGATGTTGATTTCGTATCACTAATAATAGTACGAACAATTGAAGGTTCACTAAAAAAACGTCTATCCGTTAAATCTGTATTACCGCCTAATTCAGCTAATTTGAATACAGTCCATGGATTAACTGAACTATTTGGATTTCCCCCTGGCATATCAACACGCCATACATTACCACCCGTATCACCGGTATAAACCCTATCAATTAAACCATCACCATCACTATCTAAAACACCAACGGCAGATGGAATACTATCAGTCCCTGCAAAATAAGTATTCGTGCTACTGCTTGTTGCTGGCGACATACTCCATTTTAGCATTCCTGTTTTGGCATCTACCATATAAATTGCTCGGCCAACGCTATCAGCACTTCCAATACCAGCACTATCTTTAGATGTTGCATAACCACCACCAAAAAATAATACCGGCTCAGCAACACCATTAACCATATTTAATTCGGAAAAGGCTATTTTAGGCTTTGACCAAGTTTGTCCTAATTCACTAAAGCCGGTTGAATTGCTATCTATATGCCAGAGTAACTTAGGCGTATCTGGTATAGAAATATCTAAACCATAATAACCATTACCACCACGCCTTAGGCCAAAAAATATCCACGCTTTATCTCCAGCGCTACTCACGATTGAACCATCACCATTTTTATCAAACGTATAAAGTGTTGCTGAACTATCAATACCGTAAACTTTACTGTTTGATGCGAAGTTTTCACGTAACTTTTTAATGTTTTTGAAAAATTCTTTTGGCATCAATGCCCAAGATTCATCTACCGTATCACCTTTGTCATGAAACATATGTAAAACACCAGCATTGGTGCCAACAATTATTCTAATATCAGGATTGGTACTACTACCACCATAATTAACAACTAAAGGTTTTGAATGTAGCGGATCTCCAAAGACATCAGGGCGAATATCTGTTATTAATGTATCACCGTCCGAATCATCAACATCTATGCCTTTTGCCCAATCTAAATAGGCCTTAATATCTATTTCAGGTATTCCCATTTCAAACGCTAAATTAGCTGCACTACCATAGGCAGTGATAACATTGTTTTGATTAAAGGTTTTTAAAGCCCCTGATACACCTAAATCACTATAAAGTATTCGATTGGTTTTAGTGCGCAACATTTCAGCGACACCACCTTGCCCCACTTCGTTACCATCAGGCTTAGTCGCATTTGACCAAAACGTTTTCGCTGTATCAGAGATATTTCCATTAGCATCTATGGCATTGGCTCCTGTACGATCTTGTTGGGTACCACCAACAACTTTTAGTTTTTTCACATTTCCTTGCCAGCGGGGGCCGCGATCAGGTAAAAACATCGCATAATAAACCGAATCTAACGTTTGCGTTCTATCAAAATTATTCGTTGCTACCGAGGGTGCAGTAAACGTAGCATTTACACGAGAAATAAGTGATAAGGCTGATTGTAAGGAACTTAATAAACTACTAGGATCATCAGCAGGATAATATTTCCCTCCCCCTTCAGTGGCTGCTGCACTTAAAAGGCCACTTGCACCAACTATTGCTGCTTGACCAAAACCAATAGTATATAACGTAGATGTTTGTACTCCTGGTAAATTAGCATTGAGATCGTTATTTTTCATCCAACCCGCTAAAGCAGGTAAATAATTATTTAGGCCATTTATTACATAAGGAGCCCCCACACTTGGAAGCCCCGTAATATAATTATCTGCGGCATTATCTAAGCTTGGCGTACCATCAGTAATTAAAATGACAAATATTTCATTTGAACAACTTGAATAAGGCGTATTGTATACTTTTGCTGTTTCTATAGAAGTATCACGCGGTGGAGTGTTAGGCCTGTATGAGTAGTATTGAGGTTTAGAATCATCATCCCCAAAATCAACGCTTAGCCCACCAAAATATCGTCTAGCTTCGTATAATGTTTCACACAATGGAGTATTAGTTTCACCATCTAATTGTAAATCAATAATATCCACTAAGTTTTGTCGAGCTACGGTGGTCATTTCTTGAATGCCAAAAACAACGCGACCACCATCTCTTTCATATTCATTAAAAGCATTAATATTAAAAATTTGTAAACCAAAATCAACCGAAGGTGCAGATTCAATTAAATCGGTTACCGTGTCTTTAGCAATATCAAGACGTGTACGAGAAACTAAATTAATGCTATTACTATGGCTCCAACGAAGATAATTATCAGTATAAAGCGTTACGACTTCACCAGACCATATTACATTTGAATTACCAACATTACTGGTATAGTAAATAGGGCTTTGTTTAGTACCTAAACCATCAATAGGATAACCATTCGGTAATGGAGATGTAGAACCATTACTTTGTAAAACACCCGCATTTACCTCAGGGAAAGGCGGTACTTGCTTAACATCGTCTTCACAATCGATGGTTTTAATATTTGACCCATTATTGGCGGGTATCTCCTGCCAGCTTCCGGAATTCCCTTGGAACGTATATTCGCGAATGTGCCCAGTATAAAATCCGACACTGGCAAGGCGCTCCCTTGCTGTTGCGCAACTATTAATGCTATCAAGAAAACGACGTTGTTCACTTGGACTATCTGGTACTAAAACAGAATTATCAACCCCCGCGCCCTTTGTAAAATAAATAAACTTACTAGATAAAGAGTTTAATCCACCAACGGCGGGGTAAGTAATATTGGGGTTGTATGGCTCTTTCACAATTTCGGATTGATTCATACTGCCTGAATTATCAAAAATAATCAGAACTTGAGGTCGATTGCCTGTGCGCTGAGCAACATCGCCAATATAAAGATCAATATCTTCACCATTAGAATAACTAATAGAAAGTAGCCATAAAATAATAACTGCTAGTTTTTTCATTATTTTTTCCCCATTTTCAAATGTTCACAATAATTTTGCTAAGGTAATAATTGCTGTGATACACCTGACGTTACTTGTATTGTGCTAGCTTTAGTTCGCCCATATAAACGCGTGATTTGAACTCTCAAAGCATTACACTTAAACACCTGAACAGACGAAGCATTTCGAGAGTGGGGGCAATCGACAACTAAGTTATTCGGTGTAGCGACAATTATTTGTGCGGTAGTATCTACAGCACTAACAACTGGATTTGTTGGAAACGTTGACATTGGTGCGGCAAAACCATTTGCAGCACCAATGGTATTAATTTGGTTATAGATTACTTGATCTATAGAGCTAATTGCTTCTTGAGTAGCAATTACTTTAGCTTGACTCGCGTCTGACATTTTAATATCGGAAGTGGTATTTTGCATTAAAGCGCCAGCAACTGCGGTTAAAGCGACTAAAAAAACTAAGGCAACAACCAACACAACACCACGTTGTTGATTAAATTTTTGTGTTGGAAAATTAACACTAGATAACCTTGTTTTACTTAATAATGCCATATTTCCTAGTTCCATATTTTAACCTTCGCATTTTGCAACGATACAGTTGACGAAAATAACAAACGTCGATAATTATCACCACCAGCACTAAATTGATCTAAAGCCGTAGAACCACCTAATTGATAGGTATTATTATTAGTATATTTCGCATCAGGTAAAATATCTCGTACTAAAATAAAAACTTTTACTGCTAATATTCTAGAGCCTTGATTGTTCCACAACGCTTGTGTCATATTTCTTGCGGGAATAAAGGCGTCGATAACACCATCTCCTGGCCCTGCACCTATATCATAATCATTGGTATCTGCGTCAGAATCACTGTCTATTCCATACCAAAAACGCATCATTTCAATACCGTCAATTAAGGGCTGAAAATTAATCGCTTGTGTGCCGCTATTGGTTAATCTCCCTTGCATCAACACTGGCACAATATTGCTACCTTGAGTATCATTTTTAATATAATAAATATGATTTTGATATTCCCATACTTGGGAATTAGCAATTGTAGGAATAACACCGTTACCCGCAAAAATATCTGCTGAATTAACGCTCGACATTAAATAATAGCGGTTAGCATCCAAAGATGCTGGTGTAACGGGAGGCGTTATGGGTTGAGATATCACCCGTTTAATTAAAATCAAATCAGAACCAACAATAGCATCATTAATACAATTCATTACACTTGCAGAAGCTAATGTTGCTCCCCAAATGGTTCTAAAGTGTCCTAGTGCTTGTGGAAAACTGCCGTTATTAGTACCCGCGACACTACAATCACCAGCAGCAACGGGAGGATTATTTTCTAATACGCCCATTCCCATTGGCGTGGGTAAATCACCCCAAAAGCCCTGTCGAAGTAAGTCATCAGTTAACACACTAATGGCAAACCTGCCATTTTCTTGCATTTCACCATAGCTTGATGTTTCCGAGACAGTACTTCTTAAACCTACGAATACACTTAGTACACCAGAAAACAATACAAGTCCTATAACTAGCGCTATAAAAATTTCGAGTAAACTAAAGCCTTGTTGCTTATGTTTACGTATTTGTTGATTATATTTTGGTTGTAAAAATTTCATTTAAAATATAAAAGCCTGTATCAATATTTGGCGTCGTTTAGAGCCCGAAGTACCACATTTCATTATGGCGTTATTTGCGGCACCATCATTGGTCGCTGTTCGCCCCTGCCAACTAATCGCCACAGTCGCAGCATTATTAACGATAGCAATGCAGCCTTGCGCACCTGTTAAGCCTCCAACATTGGCTAAACTTGCTGATTTTACATCACTCCCTTTTAATGCTTGTTCCCACTCATACAAATCATTAGTTACTCGTTGCGCACTAGTACATAAAGATCCTATAGAATCACATCTAAGCGCTGGCGCAGATAAATTTTTAGAGCCATAACCCGTTCCGGCATAACTAGCAAGCACGTTAGTTGCTGTAGCAGTTGAATCGTTAGTACGCATACGCTCAATAATATCTTGTGCCAAACTCGATGCTAATGAACGTTGCATCGCGTCAAAACTTCCTTGTTTGGCAGTCGCTTGCATTGCAACAGAACCTAAAATACCCGTGACCAAAATAACTAACGCAACCAGTACTTCAATAAATGTCATACCAAATTGTTGGCGCGCAGTTAATTGGGCATAGTGATTATAATGCATAGAGAACCCTATCGATGTAAACAAAGTAAGCTTTAGCTATAAAAAAATTACTTAGAAAAAAAGAGAATGAATAAGAGAGAGATTTTATAGAATTGTCCTGATAATTGACACATATATAAGCATAGGAAAATTTTCTATTACCAAAATTTTCCAACTGCTTTATGAATATTTTGCAATGAGTGTTGAATATCAACAATGTGTACTGCATTAATATAGACCTTATATCCGTATAAAGAGTAGTATTTTTTGTCAATATTCACCTTACGACCATTTTTACCTCAATACTTGAATTGAAGTACTTAAGTTTCAAAATGCACTCTGTTTTATTAAATTAATCATCTATCGAGGAAAATTAAAACACATTACATCCAGCGTCACTCAATAATTGAAATGGTGATAAAAGTTTCATACTTTTTCAACCTACTACATCATTTATTTGGTTGTTTTTTACTCAAACTAAGATTAGCGTAATTCAATCGGTACTGCAAATACAATATTTTCCTCTCGCCCCTGAAACTCATTTACCGTTGTACATCCCTGTTCTTTTAGGCTTTCAATAACTTGTTTCACTAAAACATCAGGAGCTGAAGCACCAGCCGTAACACCAACTTTATTAATATTTTCAAGCCACTCTAATTGAATATCATCAGCGGTGTCTATTAAATAAGCCACGGTACCTAACTTGCTGGCTAACTCTTTTAAACGATTTGAATTTGAACTATTTTTGGCCCCTACTACTAATAATAAATCTACTTTTGCAGAAATTGCACGTACCGCATCTTGTCTATTTTGGGTAGCGTAACAAATATCATCTTTACGAGGACCTTCAATTTTAGGGTAAGTAGCTACTAACGTATCTATAATATCACTGGTATCATCAACTGATAATGTTGTCTGACTGCAAAAAAATAATTTATCAGGATTTTTTACTTGTAAATTTTTAACTTCTTCTTCACTTGCAACTAAATAAATTCCTGCATCGGCATTGTCGTATTGCCCCATAGTGCCTACAACTTCAGGATGACCATGATGACCAATTAAAATGCATTCAATACCTTTACGACTAGCTCGAGATACTTCCATGTGTACCTTCGTAACCAAAGGACAGGTAGCATCAAACACTTTTAAACCACGCTGTTTGGCTTTTTCACGAACAGATTTAGCAACACCATGAGCACTAAATATAACCGTGTTACCATCAGGAATTTCATCTAATTCATTAACAAAAATAGCACCACGTTCTTTTAAACTATCTACTACAAATTTATTATGCACCACTTCATGGCGTACATAAATTGGTGCGCCAAATAAATCTAACGCACGACCAACAATGCTGATGGCTCTATCTACGCCAGCACAAAAACCGCGAGGGTTAGCTAAAATAATTTCCATAGTATTCTCTGTCGCTAGGAACTTTTTCCGACGATGGTCGATTAATTCGTTTTTAGTGTGGGATTACAACCCATTCTATATTTACAGTATTTCTACTAACTCAATAACAAAAGTTACCGCTTGTCCCGCTAAAGGATGGTTAAAATCAACCGTGACTGAATCGCCTGAAATTTCTTTCACCATCCCCGGTAATTCGACACCACCTGGTTGGGTAAAGGTAATTATATTACCGACTTCTGCTGGTGCATCTTGGTTAAAGCGATCTTTATCAACATAATGAATATTATCGGGATTAGTCTCACCAAACGCATCTTTAGCGGCAAGGGTAAATTCTTTTTCATCACCGACCGCTAGACCAATAATTTCAGCTTCAAATGCAGGTGAAATACTGTTATTACCTACGTATATTTTTGCAGGTTTATTATTTACTTTAGTGCTATCAGCTGCTGAACCATCACTCAATTTCATGGTTATGTGGGCAACAACCGTTGAATTATTCTCAACAAGATCAGACATATTAAAACCTATAATTTTTAATCGCTAACAAGGGAATTATTAGCATCTTTTTTAAATGAATCAAATACCATTAATACCGCGCCAAGAAAAATAGCAGAATCAGCAATATTAAAAGCTGGAAATCGATAACCAGCCCAATGAAAATCAATAAAATCGATCACATAACCAAATAACACGCGATCAATTAAGTTCCCCATAGCCCCGCTAAGCATTAATGCTAAAGCAATTGATAATATAGTTTGATTTTTTGGTGTTTTAGCCAACCATACAGCAAAAACAATACTTGCGATGAACGCCACTAAAGTAAAAAACCAACGTTGCCAACCGCCTTGATCCGCTAAAAAACTAAAGGCAGCACCAGGGTTATGAACATAAGTGATGCTAAAAACAGGTAATAATTCAATCGTGTCAAATAACGCCATTGAATTTGCAACCCATTGCTTTGATACTTGGTCGATAATTAGCGCAATAACGGTTAACCATAACCAAGTTAACCCTGAGCTTTTAATATTCATCATGAGTTATATATTAGACCTAAGCTGATTAAGCAAAATTTCTTGTTTCGCCTTCACCATCAATATTCGTAACACAACGACCACATAAATCTTTATGGTGTTCATGTTGACCAACATCATCAGTAAAATGCCAACAACGTTCACATTTAGTACCCGTTGTTGTCGCTATACTCATCGACAAGCCTGCAACTTCAGTAGCAATGGCATTATCAGGAGCGTTAGAAATAACCTCTACAGTTGCGCCAGAGGTTAATAAAACAAAACGCAATTCATCGCCTAATTGAAGCAACTTATCGGCTAGTTCAGCATTGGCATATAAAGTAACCATAGCTTCGAGTGATTTACCGACAATTTTTTCTTTACGCGCTAATTCTAATTGCTTGTTTACAGCACCTCGAACAACCAAGAGCTCACTCCAGAAATCATTATTTAGTTTTACGGATTCAGGTAATTGGGTTAATCCATCGAACCATACATCGGTAAATACAAAGTCATCACGCTCTCCTGTTGCTGGTACAGGTAAAGCTTGCCAAATTTCTTGAGCGGTAAACGATAAAATTGGAGCCATCCAACGAGTCATACTTTCAATAATTAAATACATTGCAGTTTGACAAGAGCGACGGGCATTACCGTTTGTTTTTGCGGTATATTGTCTGTCTTTAATTATATCTAAATAAAAACCACCCAATTCATTGGTACAAAAGTTCATTAATTTATGCACTACAACATGAAATTCATACTCGTCGTAAGCATTAACGATATCTTCTTGTAATTGCGCCGCTTGTCCAACTACCCAACGATCAATCGCCACCATCTCTTCAAATGCGACAGAATCAGTTTTCGGATCAAAACCATTTAAATTAGCGAGTAAAAATCGAGAAGTGTTACGAATACGACGATAAGCATCAGCTTGGCGTTTAAATATTTCATCTGAAACAGTTATTTCTTGTGTATAGTTAACCGAAGCAGTCCATAAACGCAAAATATCGGCACCTAATTTATTCGTGATTTCGTTTGGTGTTATTACATTACCCAACGATTTAGACATTTTATGACCGTTAACGTCAACGGTAAAACCATGTGTTAACACTTGGCGATAAGGTGCTTCGCCGTTCATAGCTACAGATG
>Ga0316202_10003045_pt1 | contig 10437 bp, 9 predicted proteins | sample 3monrhotite_MG_FD_204934 | JGI IMG/M metagenome (GOLD analysis project Ga0316202, IMG submission 204934) | Microbial mat bacterial communities from mineral coupon in-situ incubated in ocean water Damariscotta River, Maine, United States -... | ecosystem: Environmental > Aquatic > Marine >...
CCCTTGTCTGGGCGGTCGTTGCCCCCGGTCGGCAGGTACAGGTGGTACTCCCGATGCTGCGCTGAGAAGGCTGCGACCGCCTTTGCATGACAGTCAGGGGTGATCACGTCGATGAGTTGGTCTTGCGGCACCGTAAGGTTGATGACCTCGTTGACGGAACCCCCTGTAAGGCCGCCCACGATGGCATACACTCCGTCTTCGGCGAGGAACACGACCCCAAGGCCCGGCACGGACTGAATCGAGTGCGGAGCTTTGCAGGTCACGTTGGAGGTCAGGGCGGTTGCCGTGAACCCGTCGGTGTAGTTGCCCTGCACCACGTCGATGCCGCGCTCACGGAAGACGAGAAGCGTGTTGTAGTTGCCGAACAGGGCTGTGATGCCTCCGTTCTCGGCACTCAGTTCAATGAAGGCATCGGCAGCAAACTGTTCGATGAGTCCGACTGTCGAGTAGAACAGGGTCGTGGCGTCTGCGACCCCGCCGTCAAGGAACAAGCACCCGTTGAACAGGGCTGAGAAGCGCGCACGCGGGGCAGGAAGAGGACCGGTGGGGATCTCCGGGGCAGGCTGACCAAGGTTGGAGGTCCGCACTGCGTCAAAGTACAGGTCTTCCGCGTTGTTCCGCACCACGTCGATGAAGTAGAGCGTGGTGTCGCCCGGAGCCACGTAGTCGTCGGAGTAGTTTGTGGTGCGGTAAATCTTGCGAGCCACGGTCCCCTTTGGTCCGGTCGGGATGGTGACAGGGCAGGCGTGACGGAAGCCGTTGGCCCCTGCCTCAAGTGCCCACGAGGTGGTTCCGAGTACGCTGGTCGGACCCTCGCTGCCGGTGTCACTCACGAAGCTGACAGCCCACCCGAAGATGGCTTGCTTGTCTCCGTCGCCTCCACTCACGTTTCCGGGGAACCCAAGACCCCATCGGCCTCCGTCGGGGACTGCGCCACCGTTCGAGGGGCACCACAAGGTGGCTGCGCCGTTGCCGGACGCCACTGTAGGACCGATGACCGGCGGCATGGGCTTCACGGTGTGAGGCTCAGGCGGAACAGGGGAGGCATCAAAGCCGAAGGGGCGGACAGCCTGTAGAAGCCCCGCTGCCGTGTTCGGGAAGGCTGCAATGGGCCATGGGCGGACGATGAGGGGCCGGTCTACACCGTTTGTGATGATTGTGCCGTAGTGCGTGGTAGTGAACCAGCTTGCTGCGTCCGTAGGGGTCGGAACATGGCGGTTGCTCGCCAGAAGACCCACCACGTCTTGCCCGCCTGCCTCGAAGACTAGGTACAGGTTGCCGTCCGCTTCGTAGTACAGGTGTTGTCGAGCTCCACCTGCGAGGTCTTGGGCACAGTGGAGGCTGTAGATAGGGCCGGCAGTGGCGAAGGGAGCCCATGATGTAGGGCTCACCGTCCAAGGCTCGTAGCCAACGCGAGTGCTCCACCCGCCCGTAGCTTTGTCGATGGTCAGGTTGTCCGCTTTGCCCGCGTTCATCGGGTTCTGCGGAAGGCTGGTCTCAAACCCGCCTGCAAGTTGCGCTTGGAAGGTGTTGCCCTTCATCAGTCACCTCAAGAGAAGGACAAAGGCCCAAAGGGATTGCGCATGAACCGATGCCCGGCAGACGGGGTGCCCTTGATGATTCTCCGGGGGACCATCTTGAGAAATGCCTGCTCCATCGCCTTCATCTTGGTGTCCTTCTTTCGCATGTAGACGGCAGACAGGGCAGGGTTGTCCACCTTGAGCGTCAGGGACTCCAGAGCGGCATACGCAATCACTTGAGCGTGCGCGTGAGGCACCAAAGGGGCGTCTTGGTCCTCTTGCAGTCGAGGCGGGTTGATGAGCATCCTCACGTTGACGTTCTGGTCTTCGCTTGGGTGCGGATACAGCTGCACCGACTGGTACGCGGCAGACTGGTTCCACCGGTAACGGACACTCATCGACTGGAAGCCCTGACTGCTCAGGTAGAACAGTTCAAGCCGTGGCTGGAGCACCACACCACCGAATGCGGGGTTGTCAGGCGCTACTGTGTCGACGCCAGTGGAAACGCCTGTCGGCTCCAAGGGCTCGGTGTGTGCGACGCGCACAGGGGCCACAATGGAGGCTTCTGGGCAGGTGAAGTAGTACCGGCGGTACAGGCCCGTCTGCGGGTCGAGGGGCTCGGGCTTGAAGTAGAGGGTCTGCGAGTCATTCAGGACGAACGTGGCGACCTTCGAGAATGCGGACTCAAAGCCGTCAGACACGTCCCGGCGGTAGATGGGCCAGTTCGTCGCGAAGGGAGCCTGCACATTGACCATGTAGACGTTGATGGTCCTGTTGCCCTGCCCCGGTGGCGCAGCTTCTACGGTGACTCCTCGCACGCTGGACGGCGCTGGGATGACCACAGCATCGGAAGGCAGGTATGCCTCAATGACTCCCAGGAGGGACGGGTCAAGGTTCGCCTCTTCCCGTTCCCACTTGCTGAGAAAGAGTGCCTTCTGAGGAATCCCGACATGCGGGTCACTGACGTCCTGCACCTGCAAGCAATCCGAGGGGAGCCTGATGTCCCTGCGTCGGATGGTCACTTCGTAGGAGCCTGTGATGCCCTTGAAGGGTCGGTCGAGGTACGCCGTGGTGGCGCTCTTGACCCACATGATGCGGTGCCCGAAGGTCCGCCCATTGGAGTCGGTCACAGTCAGGCTTGCGAGGGCGAACTCACTGCCGGGCTTCACCTGGTCGGGGGACACCGGGATGGCAAGGGCTGTGATGGCGTCGCTGTTTGTCGTGAACGTGAAGGTGAACGTCGTGTCGGTCCACACCTTGAGCTTCCGGTCCTTCATGGCGAAGGGCCACGGTCGGTCGGTCAGTACGTTGGTCTGCGAGTCGTTGAGCAGACTCACAAGCTGGCCACGGTAGGTGGCGTTCGTCGGGTCGTAGTCGAGCAGGTTGCCCACGAAGTCGATGAGTTGACCGAGGTTCATGCAGGTCTCCTATGGGCGAAACCCCGCCCCCGGTTGGGGGAACCGAGAGCGGGGTAGAGGGGCCGGGAAGCCCCAGACTCAGAAACGCTTGAAGATGTGAATCGCGACGCGGTTTGCGACCGTGGCACCCTTGGCCTCAAGAGCGACCGCGAAGATGCCAGCCGTATCGGTGGCGGCCACCGTGTCGACTTCACCCGCAGCGCGCACAGTGAGGGCAGCACCGATGAGGATGGTGCCCGCAGTGGCATCCACGTTGGCGGCGTAGCCGGAGACGACGACCTTGACCTTGGCAGGGTCAGCAGCGGAACCCGACACGGTCTCGGTGGCGACACCGATTGCGAGGGGGTTGCCGGTGGCAACTGCGCCAGCCTCGGTCACGAAAAGCACACGGTCTGCACCGGACTTCGAGGTGTCGAGAGCTACGACATCACCAGCAGAGATGGCACCTTCCGCGAGGAAAGTCTCAGTCTGCCGACGGTTCATCACCTCAGCCGACTGGCCGGGTTCAAGGAACTGAATGAGGGTGGAGTCAGACATAGGCTCAAGCCTCCGCGTTGGTGAGGATGGAGTGGCTTGCGAGATGACCGGTGGTCAGCTGCATCCGGCAGAAAATCATGGCCGCCTCGGTGGCCGTACCGGGCACCGGAAGCATATCGCTCATGTTGAAGAATCCGTCGGTGTCGACGTACAGCTGGAAGGTCGAGCTATCCAGAAGGTACGCACTGACGGGCACTGCGCCCATGCCGGATGCTGCGTTTGCAGTGAAGCCCAAGTTGGGGTCCACGTACACTTGAGCGCCACGGTAGGTCGCGACCATCTGGCTGTTGAGGCCATCACGGCTGGCGACGTTGATGTACTGGATGCGGCTGTCCATCAGAGCGAGGAAAGCGGCATAGCACTTGGGGCTCATCAACAGGATGTCGGGGGTTCCGCCGGACGGGTTGAAAATCTGCGACTGAATGAACAGCTCATCCAAGTGGCTGAGAGCCAAGGAACCACCGGCAGAGACAAACTGGTTGAACCAGTTCTTGCTGCGGTAGGTGAGCTTGCTGAGACCGCCGACGGAGTTCACCTGAGCGGTGCCCGCAACGCCTTCAAGCCAGCCGGTAGCGTTCGGCGCGCTCGTTGCGGTGCCGTTGCCGTTGAGGGTCTGAAGCCCAGTGATGGAGCTCGAGTCGCCCACGATCATCTGACGGCACGATGCCCGCTTGAGCGAGAGCATCACGTTTTTGACTTTGGCCTGAAGGATGTTCACCACTGCCAGGTCGCCCTTGTTCGCAGCCTTCTCGACGGCATTCAGCACGACGGGGGCAGTGAAGTTGGCGTACTCGAAGGAAGCCGTGGTGAAGGGGTCCGTGACAGCCATGCTCACAGGTTCCCAGCCGGTGGCCAGTTCACTGATTGTGCTGCTCTCACCGAAGATGACAGGCTGGTCTACACGAGCGCCGCCGGACACCTTGACGAGGTTGCCATGCTCTTCGATGGCACGGATGAGGGGGTGAGCCAAGAAGCTGTTGTCGACCAGCTGGTCGCGGAGCAACTGGAGCGTGGTCGAGAGAATCGACGAAGTGATAGCCACGATGGGCCTCCAATGGGGACTGGATTCTGGGTTCTGGGGCGTGTCCGAGTGGTTCGGGTGCCTAAACCGCAGTCTCCACTGGAGGGGTGGACCACGTTATATGCGCACTCTACCACGCCAAGGGTCTTGACGGCTATTGATTTCTGTGCATGGCCTGAGCGAGGGCAAGGATGTCGGCAGCGCCCATTGCTTTGAGCTTTTGGCGGTCGGGGACAGCCCCGGTAGACACCTTGCGCGACTTGCCGGTCCCGGTCATCGCCGCTTCCCGTTGGGCTTTGCGCTTTGCGGCGCGCTCAGTCCGTTGGGCCTCAGCCTCGACTTGCTTCTGCTTGCCCTTCGCTGCCCAATACGCCGTCTCAAGGTCGAGCGAGCCGTTGGCTTCGAGAAGGTGCTGCACCTCAGATCGCAGGTTGGTGTCCGTCTCGAACTCAGGATGTTCTGTCAGGAATGACCTGTAGTTGTCCTCCGCAGCCATGGTTTTGTACTCGTGCTGCATCGGTTCAAGGACTTCCTTGAGCCTACGCGCGACCTCGTTCTCAACGCGCGCCAAAAAGGACTCTTCGTTAAACGGGTCGTACTCGGGGAGCTCACGCTCAGTCAGGGTTTCGGCCCCCTTCATCAAGGCCTCGCGCTCACGGAGGAAGTCCTTCTTTTGCGCGGCAAGCTCCTGCGTCTTCCGGGTGTAGTCGCCCTGCATGTTCTTCATCAGGTTCGCGATGTCGGGCGGGACTTGCTTGATGGCGTCGTTCCACGACAGGGAGCGGGTCCGCTTCTCGGGCACTGCATCTTGTGCCGGTGCTTCGGGTTCGGCACTACCGGTAGTGGGTTCGGGGGCAGCTTCTCCAGCCTCCAACGCCACTGCGGTAGCGAGGATTGCCTCGGCACCGGATGCGATGGGTGGGCTGTTGCTGGGGGCGGACAGGGTCGGTGCTTCTGGGGTGGACATGTAGTCTCCCTTACTTGATGAGTTTGATTGGAGTGCCCACGCGCGAGTACCACGCGGGGTTCCAGCCGGGGGCGTCGACAAACTGGATGGGTCGGCCAAAGAACTTCGTTCCGAGCTCAAGGACTGACACGTTCTGGATGCGTGAAATAATGAAGGTTCGCCAGCCAGGGAGGTCTCCCGTCGCGGAGGCGGACTGTGGGTCGACGTACAGGTGGAGGTACACCGTCCCGTTCTTGCCTCGCCAAACTGCGTGAGGGTTGCCGACACGAGTGCCGTACTTCCCTGTCACGCCTTCGGGTTGCCACTTGTCGTTGTAGAAAAAGCTCACAGGGTTCTTGAGGTCAATCGCCTGTTGAAGCTCCTGCATTGGATTCCCGCCGAACCGCGCGACGTACTGGGCCTTGCGACTCTTGGGAATGACGGTGCGAGGCTTCCGGCCAAAGCCGAATGCCTTCATAAAGCGATTGCGTAGGGAGGTGAACGCCATGAGCTTCCTCTTTTACTGAGTAAACTCAGTTCATGCGGCTCGCGAAGTCAAAGTCCTCGGAACCGCCGGGCGCCGGGGCTTCGGTGACTGTCTCTTCCACGAAGGTTTCATCAGGTGCTTCGTCTGAGGGCATGTCAAGGAACTCGTTGAAGCCGTCGTCGGCAGCAAGCTCAATGATGGCCGCTGTGAGGGCTGTGATGCCTGCCTCGTCGACAAGGGTGTCAGGGCTCGGGATGGGCTTGCCGTAGTCCGTGGAGGCTGCGCCAAGCATCGTCAGAAAGCGCACGAGGTCCGGCTCGAACTCGGTGGTCGGTGCCGTGTACTTCTCGGGCACGATGTCCATGCCCATCACCTTCGCGGCATCGGCGACTGCCTTGGCGAGTGCGTTCATCACCTTGGGTCCGATGGGCGACTCAAAGGGAGGAATAAGAGCGGCAAGCTCATCACCCAACATTTCGTCTGTAGCCTCGGTGGCTGCGAGCAAGTCGGCGGGGATGTCATCGACAGGGACGGAGGGTCCGTAGGAGATGGGCATTAGAATGTTCCTTCGGGAAGCGGGGCTACTGCCCCATCGGGGACCATCTCACCCTGTGCCGGGACTGGCTCAGGAAGAGGGGCGGGGATTGCAAGGTTCTCAGGCAGCTGGAAGACGCGGACCATCTCTTCGAGGATGAGCGTGGGGTCAGCGCCAAGCTGCACGAGCACTGGGGCAAGGCGCTCCAAGGACTGTTGCTTGAAGAGGTCCGACATCGGGGTCGTGCCCGCATCCACTGCCCAGTAGCTGAAGTCGCCTGTGAGGTCGTCGGCAGACAGGATCGTGGGACCGACAGGGTTGGGCAGTGCGAGGGGTTCGGCGTCGTCTCCGAGGACCACGGAGAGCATCACGTTGTACGTGTTCGCGATGTTGGTGATGACGCTGTCTCGGATGCGCGCCATGCGACCGACTTCGCTACTGGTGAACGCGCTCAGGAGGTTCTGCTCAGTCGCCGTGCTCTTCGTTACCTCGCCTCGCGTGAACGGAGCCAAGAGCCCTGCGTCGTTGATGTCGGACTGGACTGTGAGGGCGTATGCGGCAATGTCTCCGGGGATGGGGGCATTCGGCACTGGAGTCATGTTCCCTTCCAGGGGCATACCCGGAAGGACATCGCATTCGATGAACTCCCCGTCGAGACCTGCTGTCACCTTGGCCGCCGCATCGGGGCTGAGGAAGCCAGCACGGACAAGCCACTGGCGGGCCATGCGGCGAACGCCTTGCGCTTGGTACGTGCGGAGCAGGTTGAGCTCCCGAAACTGGTCGATGGACCGCCCGATGAGGCTGTAGCCACGCAGAGGGGCATCGGGGTCGCGCGAGAAGTAGAGCGGGATGATGGGGATGACAGGCTGGTTCGAGGCGGACTTGTATGGGATGCCTGTCGTCTCATGCACGATGTCGACTTCGGGGTCTTCCTCGTCAGGCTCAAGGGCTCCGACCTGCACTGTGACGCCGGTGAAGAGGAAGTCATCGCCCTCCGCGTAGTCAGGGCTCCAGACCAACAGCTTGTCTGCGAGAAGGTCATACATCTCCACGATGCGGACCCACCGGTCACTGTCTGAGGTGGACGTGAGGTCAAGGGTCTGCCTTGCACCGCCCACGCCTTCGCCTTCAATCCACTTGGTGTACTCGCGGCTGCGGAAGTCCTCTTCGGGCTTGGCGTACCGCACTGCGGCTTCTGCGAGGGGCATGAGGTAGACGTGGCCGACGTGGCGTTGCTGGTCCCACGAAGCTGCTGTGGCGTCAACGATGACCTCCCATGGAGGCAGGGCAGAACACGAGATTCGCTTGAGCGGGTCGACGTTCTCTTCCGGGCAGAGCTTCACGAAGCTGCAAGGGTAGATGAGAGCCAGGCGCGTTGCGTCCTCAATCTGCTCACGGATGGTCAAGAGGTACTGGTTCGCGGTTGCCTGAGCGACTTCGGGGGTGCCTCTGTCACGAATGTCAGGCTCGACACGGACGGAAGGGTTCTTTGCGTACAACGAGCCAAGGTAGGATTCGACGACGGCGTAGGCCTTGGGAACCTCAGTGCGGAGCACTTCGTCACCCGCGCGGCCAGTGTCATCCTCCCAGAACCGGGTGAGGTACAGGCGGCGCATCTCCCGCAAGCGTCCGCGCCTGTGCTGAAAGTACATGTCGTGTCTGTCGAGCATGTCTCGAATGTCTGAGGGCTTGAGCATCGGGAGTCCTTAGAAGGGCAGATTGGCAGAGCGAATGCGACGGGCACGCGCATGTGAGATGAGGTCGTCAATGCGACTGCGCCCGCTGTGTTGGGCCTGTGTACGCCAGCTTGGGGGGATGTCCCGCAAGCATCGGTAGGCGAGGGCACATGCAATCGCGGAGTCGTCGTGGGAACCTTTCGGGGCCTCTGGTGCCACCTTGCCGGGCATGATGGTGAGGGAGCGCAGTTCGAGCCATGTGGGCCTGTCGAGTATCTGGATGATCTGCAGGGACTCCCGCAGTGTATCGAATGCGTCCAGCTTTGACTGCAAGGACGTGACCCACGGCCTTCCGTTCTTCGGGTTGAGCCAAAGCTGCCGGTAGCCACACGTGTTCATTTCCAGCAAGAAGGCGTGCCCATGGTTGTTGCTCTCAGCCAGCACCATTGCGCTGTTGTAGCGGGTGGCGACTTGGATGGACCTGTGCGCCCATGAGGCAGGGGTGATGCGGTTGTTCCGCTCGGTGTAGACCACCTGGCGAGTGCTGACGCTGACGACGCACAGGGCTGAGTAGTCGCCCCCGACACCTCCCCCGATGTCCACGCCCATCACGTACCTGTCGTGGTGGTGAGGGGCCTCAATCTCCCGTCCCTTCTGGTTGCCGTGGAGCTGGTGCTCGACCACGTGAATGTTGCCCAGCAAGTCGTCCTCGAAGTAGCCGCCCTCCCTGTCGAGGAAGCACTCTTCGAGCTCGGAGGGGTACTCCCTGCGCATCTTGTGGGTGGAGCCCAATCGCTTCTCTGTCGCTCGACGCCAGTGCATCTGCCCCAGGGTCAGGCCGTGCTTGTCGCGGAGGGCCTTCTCGTAGTCCGTCAGGCTTTGCTTGAAGTCGTCAGGGATGACGGAGGGGTCATCTGTGTAGGCCGGGTGCTGATGCCAGTAGAACTCGATGAGGTGCCAGCCATTCTCAGGTGCCCCTCGAACCAGCTGAGAAAAGAAGTCAGCCGGGTTGTTCGCCGTGGACTCAATGATGAGCAGGCCATCGCCTACCGCAGCGTCAGCCTGAGCGATGACTTCCTCGAGGTCGGGCGCGTATGCCGCTTCGGAGATGAGCACGGCAGCAGGTGTAAAGGAGCGCAGACCTGTTGCCGACCTACTGGTGAACGCCCGAAGGGAAGCCCCGGTGTCGTCGTACACGACTCGAGACCGTGCTTTGGTGCGGATAGGTCGCTGGAGCAGTGCGGGCACGTCGTCGAGCCATCTGCGATTGTCGTCGAGCAACATGCTGGCCGAGTCTTCCCGCATGGAGACTACAGCGTGCATGGCCGCATACGGAGTGGTGTAGGCCATGTGATGCAGGACCATCTTGCAGCCCGTTGTGGCGTACACCTGCCTTGCCTTGATGACTGCAATGCGGCTGTGTCCTGCCTCGACTGCCGCGAAGATTTTGGCCTGCATCGGAGAGGGCACGAAGGGGACAGGGCGCTTGCTGGCTTTGTCCTGCACCTTGTGGATGCGAGAGAAGGTGTCCACCGGTGCGATCAGCTGCCGTACCTGCGCCTGCATACTGACAGGGACTTTGCCGGGGATGAATGTCACCCGTCGGTCCCGGTGCCCTCGAGCTTGACCAGGTGGAGAACCTTAGCCAGTTCTGCGATTGCGGGGTCTTCTGACTCAGCGGCCCCTTCGCACTCAGCAAGGGCTTTGCGGTACTCCCTCCTGTCTGCGACCAGCCATCGTGCGGTTGCCACCTTCTCTTTTGGCAAGTCGTCGTCACTGGTCAGCACTTCGGCCAGTGCGTCGATGCTTGGCTGGAGCAAGCCCTCAAGCTCGCCTTCGATGTCGAGGAGCTTCCCTGACGGCAGCATTGGCAGGGGAGTCCCTGCGCCGGTGGAGGGGTCGATGTTCGCCAAGCCTTGCTCGAGTGCTCGAAGCTCGTGCGCGGGGAGCTCCATGGTGTGCAGGTGAGCGTTGCAGCCCCGGCACGTCCTCATGCGGGCGACCCTGCCATCTGTGCGCTTGTCTGCCGGGACCGTCTGCTTGGTCGGGATTCTCTTCGCGCCGCACTGTGGACAGTTCATGCGTGACTCCAGGTCGGAATGTCTCTTCTATTTTAACTCTATTGGACGTCTACCGGGGCATTTCACCGACGTTGCGGGAGAATGAGGTAATGATCGGGCTTTTGACCCTGCACTATCCAAAACGCCCTAATGATCAACATAGTGCAGGGTGTGAGGGGTTTAGAGGAAATTTTTACTGAGAACAATGCACACCGTAGACTCCACAAGAATGTACCC
>Ga0316202_10003046_pt1 | contig 10436 bp, 9 predicted proteins | sample 3monrhotite_MG_FD_204934 | JGI IMG/M metagenome (GOLD analysis project Ga0316202, IMG submission 204934) | Microbial mat bacterial communities from mineral coupon in-situ incubated in ocean water Damariscotta River, Maine, United States -... | ecosystem: Environmental > Aquatic > Marine >...
AGCCCCTGGGAGAGTCAAGACACAAGTGTATGGAGTTTCGTCCCCATGTCTGGTAGAAAGACCCTCACCAAGGAGGACTGGCTCAGAGCCGCGATGGAGCTTCTCCGAACCCGCGGAATCGGCGGCGTACGGGTGCTCCCCTTGGCGAAAGAGCTGGGTGTGAGTCGTGGAAGCTTCTATTGGCATTTCCAGGATCACGACGACCTTTTGCGGTGCATGCTCGACTGGTGGGACCGTGAGATGACCGAGAGTGTGATTGAATATTCCCAGGAAGCGGGCGGAAGTGTGCCGAAACGCTTGATGACGGTGGCGGAGGACGTCGTTCGGTCTCACCGCAATCGGTACGAGACAGCCGTTCGCACCTGGGCCGCGGGCGACAAGAGAGCCGCCAAGGCCCTGGAGCGCGTCTTCCGCAAGCGTCTCGACTACATCACCAGCTTGTTTCGAGAGGCGGGTTTTTTGCCGGCTGAGGCGCGCGCTCGAGGCGATCTCCTCGCCGTCTACATCATGAACGAGGACGCGGTTCTCGCCCACGAAACGGTGGAGGCGCGCCTCCGACTGCTGCGGCGCCAGATCCGTTTGCTGACCGAATAGGGAGAGAGCCGATGCGACGCAAGCAGTTTTACACCCTCTCAGCCTTTTGGAAGACGGGCATGGAACGCCGACTCACCCGCGGTCTCGGGCATCCAGGCTTCGTCGTTCTCCTCTTGCTCGTGGGCGCCTGTGCGTCGCGCGGGCCTGGCGCCGACGAGCCCTGCTCGCAGTACTCGGTCGACGAGCGCGGGTTCGAGTTCAAGCCCCAGCTCGCCAACGTGGAGGTCGAGTGGTTCGAGGAGTGGACCTCCCGATACGGTGAAGCACTTCCCGAGCCGCTGCCGCCTCAGGAAAACTGGCAGCACCCGATCCTCTCCAATCGCTACGCCGGTACGATGCACGAGGATAGCTTTGCAAGCGACGTGAGCCATTTTCCCGGCCCGATCCCTTCAAATACGAAGGTGGGCTATTTCCACGTCCTCGAAAAAGGGAAGCGCCTATCGGGGATGGCCCCGCTCTTCACCTTCCTCGACGATGATACCGTCGTAACCATTTCGTTTGGACGTGACGCAGCGACCTTGTTGGTGATCGATATTTCGGGCCCACCGCCGCGCATCATCGATTCGGTCGACATTCCTGGACGTGGTTACAAGATGCGCCAGGTCGCGGGCAGCAAAGGGCGGCGTGCGGTCTTTCGAGACACGTCTGGCGGTGCCTACTCGTATCTGGACGCGACGGGGCACGTCTACGTGCCCGGTGCCAACGACACGATCATTCGCATCCCGATTCGGGATCGTCGCGTGGTCAAAGACGAGATGGTCTACCTGAACCTCAACGTTGCGGTGCAAGAAGGCACCATCGTCGAGGAGATCCTCGACAAGAAGCCGAAGGAAAACAAGCTCACCGCGATCATGCCCGACGCCGAGGGACGGGTCTGGTTCACCTCCAAGTTTGGGGTGGTCGGCGTCATCGATACGCTCGGGGAAAAGACCGAGGAAGGCTGCCCCAAGATCTACGCCGCTGCGATTCAGCTTTTCGCGGTCGAGCAAAAGGCGCGTCAGCTCTTCGCACCGCTTCCCGAAGGGGCCGAGGAGTTCTTCGCGGATGCGAAGAAGGCTGCCGAAGAGCAAGACATCGAGAAGTTCCCCGAGATCCGAGCGCGTTTCAGAGAGTTGTTCCTCGGCAAGTCCGACTTTGCGGAGCAGATCCAGAACTCCTTCTCGGTGGGCCCCGACGGCGTCTACATCGTGTCGAACATCGCTCTCTACAAGCTTCGCTTCAACGCCGACACCAAGAAAATCGAGCTCGATCCCAGCTGGAAGCCGACCTACGCGAAGGGTGACCTGGTCTACGACAACGATCACAAGATCAAGCCGGGTCACCTCAACGACGGCAGCGGCACCACGCCGACGGTGGTCGGCGACCGTTTCGTGGCCATCGTCGACAACGGGCCCGAGTCCGTGCATCTCAACGTCTTTCGCCAGGACGATGGAGCGCTCGTGAGCAAGCTCCCATTGTTCGATCCGGGGAAGGGCGCCGTCGAGAACTCGGTCGTTGCCTATCGCGATCATCTCATCGTCGGGAACACCTACGGCTACTTCGACCCATTCAAGGAAAACGAGACGGCCGGCGGGATCATGCGCTTCGACTTCGACGCGGCAAAGGGCACCTACGTCGAGCGAGAGGGCTGGCCCGCAGCGGGTCACATCGACGGGAAAACCGCGACACCGAAGCTTTCGACACCTCGCGGCTTGATTTACGTCTACAACCGCGAGGAGGAGCTCACGAACGGCCATCACGATTGGGTTCTCACCGCCATCGACTTCCGGACCGGTTGGCGCGTCTTCAAGATCAAGGGCTACTTCGACAAGGGCGAGTTCGACGACAGCGTCAGCCGAATCGTCGAGCGCGCCGCCCTCGGCAAAGGCAACTACGACCGCAAGGTGTTCAACAACATCTGGGGCACTTTCACGTTTGGTCCCGACAACACCGTCTACTTGGGCGCCTATCGCGGGTTCCTTAGATTCTGGTCCGACGATGAAATGCCGTAGACTTCCTGACATTGCTATGCACGCCATGCTTCGCGCTCTCGGCGTACTCGCCATAGCGCTTCTAGTCGTTCCTGCTGCGGCGAAGGCGGGGAACACCGATGACGTGATCGCGGGGAACGACGTCGCGCTGACCGGCGGGGCAGTCGTCGCCAACGTGCACACCGGCGGGGCGATGTGGTTCAATCCGGCGGGCGTGGCGCGGCTCGACAGCCGGGCGGTCGATCTCACGGGCGCTGTTCTCTCGTATAGCATCGCGAGCGCCCCTGGCTCGCTATCGATCCAGAGCGGCGAGCAAAGCGCAGGGGAGTACTCCGCGCTCCAGGCGATCCCGCGCGCGCTCACGTTCGTGGCTTCCCCGCGGCCCGAGCTCCGGTGGGGGATCGGCTTTTTCTATTCGCGCTCGCTCTCTCGGTTCCTCCAAGATACGGTCTCGACAGCGGCGGACTCCTCGGAGCCCTCGGAGTTCTATGCGACCTCGGACGAGACGAACTCGTTCTACCATCTGAGCTCCGCGGTTGCTTGGAAGAAGAGCGAGCGGTTTCTGCTTGGCGGGGGGCTCGACATCGTCATCGCCTCGCGGCGATTCACCGAAATCGTGTCCGGCGCCTACGGCGGCGGTGCGGGCGGCACCTTCAACCGTAATTTGAACCAGAGCATCTCGGGCGGCGGCCTCCAGATGAAGGCAGGGCTCCAGTTCGCTCCGATCGAGCAAGTTCGGATCGGCTGGATGGCCGCAACGCCAAGCTATTTGGTCTACCTCGACAATGAGACGACAGGGACAGAGAGCCTGTCCCCACCCACGGGTCCGCCACAATTCTCCGGCAGCCAGATCGACGACCTCAGCGGGTCGTGGGCTGGCGTCGAACCAGGGCTCACGCGTTTCGGCGTGGCCTACCTGCGCCCGTGGGGCTGGCTCGAGGGCGACGTCATCGTGAGGTTTCCGCTCCGTAGCCCCGAGCTCGGCATCGACTGGAACACCACGGCGAACGTCCAAATAGGCGGTATCTTCAGAATCACGGAACGCCTCAAGCTCGGTGGTGGCTTCTTTACCGACTTCAGTCCCGAGAGCGATCCAAGTCAGTTCGGGGACACCAAGATCAACCTCTACGGTTTCACGCTCGGCATCGATTTCGCAAACCGCGAGGAACCGCCCGAAAGGGGTCAGGACGGTTTCTATATCGCCTTCGCGGTGGCGTTTCGATATGCGCACGGGAAGGGCACTCTGGCTGGGCTCACCTTCCCGTCGGAGTTCCCCAACCCTTCGACGCAACCGGGCCAGCTCGACCGGGTCGGCATCAAGCTCAACGAGCTCGGCATCAACCTCGCCGTCAAGGCAGCGTTCTGATGAGTAACTGCTTCGCATTGGCGCAGGTCTCCCTTTGCGCGTGCGAATAAGCCGAAGGCGTTGAGCACGTCGATCAAGTACCGAGTGCGGACGCACGAAATGTTCGCGCGAGGCACTTGCAGTTTTGTGGGCAGACAAAACTCTCCCTTGCCCGAACAGAGTCCGGTTCCTCGTTTCTCAGAACGCTAACCCGCGGCAATCATTGCGCTTGTTTGGTGGAGGCGGTGGGAATCGAACCCTGCTGTCAGCGATACGCTAACCCTACGCGGACACTCGGTTTTCCCGCGTATCGCTATGTTAAGCGCGCCACCCGCGCTCTTACTCTAGTCCCCTGCAATACCCTGGAATCCCGCTGAATGCCCTGGGCTCTGGTCACTATTTGGTCACTGACTTCGTGTCGCATAGGCTCGGTCAACCGCTTACCTGTGTTGCTCACAGACGGGGTCGTGCCGGCGTTCACGCGTCGAGGAACCGCGTCTGGAACTGCCTGGGCGTCATGACCTGGATCCCCTCGTATCCAGACGAACGGAGTAGGGCGCGATCTCCCGACACAACACACTCAGCGCTGCCAGCCAACGCACAAGCGAGGAACTTCAAGTCGTCTTTGTCGCTGCAGGCATTCGCCTCTATCGGAACTGGCTCCACGATGCGGCTCTCGCGAATGATGAGATCCAATACGGGATCGACATCGACCGATGGGTATTTCTTCCTGAGACGGTCTCCGACGCGGCGATACTCAGCCAGGATGTCGACACTCGCCAGAAGATCGAGATCACCCTCTGCCCATGCGGCGAGGATCCTCGCCGGGGGCCCAGTGAAGAAGATCCCTGACATGAGGACGTTGGTGTCGAGGACGACTCTCATCCGCGACGACGGGAGGCGCGAACTGCTTTCTTGATATCGGAGCGCTTCACTCCAGCCTTGCGAGCCTGACTTCGAACCTTGCGGGCCAGCGCGAGGAACTCTTGCCTGTCGGGCGCCTCGATCTTCTTCAGGATGACGACGTCGCCCTCACCCATGACGACGAACTGAGCACCCGGCTCGAGGCCTAGCTCCTTACGGACCTCCTCTGGAATGACGATTTGGCCCTTCGACGAGAGCTTGGCGGTCGCGATGTTGCCCATGAGTGTTCTCCTGATTCTTACTAGTAAGACAGTAGCGCTTCGCCGCGGTTTCCGCAATAGAGGGGCGTAGCGCCATCGACCTTGCGCACTGACCACGGTGGAAGGGAGACGCGCGGCGACGGGACTAGCCGATGTTACGAGTCGCCCTTAGAATATCGCAGTCGATGCGCGACATGCTGCAACAAAACGCCCGGGAGGTCTCGGCACTCCATAAAGAGTCGGTCCTCGACTACCGAGGAGTTGTCGAGCCCATTCTTCCAGTTCGGGAGGAAAGCGTGACTCAGCTTGGACCCGGGCCTTCCGAGGTCGACGTGTCGATCGTCTCATCCAACGACGTGCACTTGCTTCGGGCGCGTGTCCATGCCGCGTCCGTAGGAGTCACAGTCTTGGATGCCGCTTACGTCGCATTCGTCAGCTGGGCTGGCGCGGACGAATGCCTCATCAATGGCGAGTCTGCGCAGCCGACCCACCTCTACATGACAGGGAAGGGGGACAGCTTTCACATCGTTGGGGGGCGCCGCGATACGATCGGCGTCGCGTTCCCCCGCGAGTCACTGGTCGCGACGCTGGCTGCGCTCCGTGGAGAGGGTCCGGAGGATGTGGTCTTGGATGCGGCTGTGCTTGAGATGACGGCGAACGTGGGCCTCAGCATTCGCAAGCGGCTCGTCGAGCAGGCCGAGGAACGCTCTGCCGATCCAGAGGAAAACAGCGCGGCCGGGCGCAGGGGCGTCGCCGAAGATCTGTTTGGCTTGCTCGCCGACGCGTATCTGCGTGCGCGACCGGAGGCGCCTCGCCGGAGCTCGGCGAAACTACCGACGCGGGTCGTTCGCAAGGCGGAGGAGCGATACTTCGCGGCCGAAGGCGGCGCCGTCTCGCTTGCGGACCTTTGCCTGGCTGCCGGCGTGAGCCAAGCGGCGATGTATCGCGCGTTTCGGCTCGTCTGCGGGGAGCCGCCGGTCGCGTATTTCCGCAAGCGAAGCCTGTCGCGGGCGCGAACAGCTCTCTTGAGATCGCGCCCCGAACGAGGTGCCGTGAAGCGCGCAGCGCTCGTCGCGGGGTTCACCGAGCTTGGCAGGTTTTCCGTCGAGTACCGGCGCTTGTTCGGGGAGTCGCCTTCGACGACACTGGCGAGAGCCGGAACCTGGTAGCCAACACGACTTGCTCGACGCGCCCGAGGACGGCACCCGACAGAAAGCTTAGCTGCCGCCTTTGCGACGATTGCGAAGGGTCCCGGCGCCCTGCTTCTGCCAGGGCCGATTGAAGATGGGGGAGACAGTGATGCGAACCTGCCATTCTGGGCCGTTCCCGTCGGGTGGCGGCGTGTAGCCCCAAAGTTGAGCGGCGAGCTTGAGTGGGAAGTTCTTTTTGCCGAGGGCGCCCACTTTGGAGATGCCCACGCCAAGTGGGAAACGCAGCAGATTGATGTCTCGAACGTAGGACCAGGTTGGCTGCGCAGCGACCTGCCAGCCGCCACCTAGGTTGATCGCGTAGAAGTATTGACCGCCCACCGACTGCACGTCGGTTGGGAAGCTCCAGAAGTAGCCGAGGATTGCGCCCCACACGTTGCCGGTCTTCTTCGAGGCATAGCCGATGACGATCTCGGGTCCGAATGTCCAGTCGGCCCGGAGCTCGGGCTTCGAACCGGTCGGAAACACAGTGTTGACCCCGCCCATGAGGAGCAAGCCGTTCTTGAACGTCTTTCCGAACACGCTGTCGAGGGCGATGTTTCCAAACTGCACTGCGGTTTCTACGTTTCCGCTCGAAGTTACGTAGGGCTGACCGAAATTGAACGAGATCAAGGGCCGCAGAAGGAGGTTCCCGCGATAGGTCTGGAACGGCAGGGCCGGTTGGACGTTCAATGTGTAGGATGCACGGTGCGCGCCCGGCAGGGAACCCCCGTTCTGAGTGACATCCATGAAGGTGGTCAGCTGCAGGACCGGCGCGCTCGGATTCGCGAGCTTGGAAGCAAGATCCGAGTTGCCGCTTGCACTCCGGCTCTGGGGTGAGCGGAGGTCGCCCAAGTTCTTGCTTTGGGGTACGTACTCGCAGTCGTGCGGGTGATGTTCTTTTGGGTTGCCGCAGGCGTGAGCGCGGGCTCCGTCCGATGACTGAGCCCGGGGCGACGCTTCCGGCGGATCGTCGTCTGCAAGAACGGGGCTGGCGGACAGGCCACTGCAATCAGTACGCCGGTCGCGCGAACGGTTATCAAACTAGCGCCATCGTGGACGCGCAGGCGGGCCGTACTTGCTCTTGGCATCGCTCGATCCTTCGGGCGCTACTCTAGGTCCCGCCCGCAAAGAGACCGACGTCTTTCGATATGCAGATCTTGCCAAACGGCGACGCATTTTGAAGAGCTCCCCTGCGCAGCTCGTGGGTATCTTCAATTTCGGTATGCAGATCTTATCAGCTCGCCCACGGGGCCATTCTTTGCTCGCTTGTAGACGGCTAGGTCCCTAGGCTTCCGACCGGTCACCGTGCGTCGCGCTCATCGGAATCGGCTACTCGCCTTCAGTCTCATTGCCGCACTCGGCTGCTGGCGGCGCGGTGAGACCTATGCTCAGGAATCCGATCCCCAGAACGAATCGGGCGCCGAGGCGCCTTCGACGGCGGGCGACACCGAGGACGAGGCCGGCGAGCCCGAAGGCGCATCCACGCCGGACCCGGACGAATCGGGCCCGACCAAGGCGGATGAGCCGTCGGTCTTCGAAGACCTCTCGAGAGATCCGTACGATTATCGCAACGGACGATTGCCCGACGAAGGCTGGATTCCGCTCTTCAAGACCCGAACCGAATTGAAGTTCAGCGGCTTCATCCAGCTCAACGTCATCCACGATTTCCAGAACGCTGGGTTTCCCTACGGATGGTTTGTGCCGGGACTCATTCCGGCGCCGACCGACAAGACGCCGAACACGGAGTTCGATCCCCGCCCGTCGCGATTCGTGTTCGAAACCAAAACAGCCACCGAGAAGGCGGGAGATGTTTCCACCCTCCTGAGCTTCGACTTCTTCGGAGACCTTTCGAGCTCGACCGCCCGGGTGTTCCCCACGCCGCGTCTATACCAGGCCTACGTGGCGTGGGTCGGCCCCAAGAGCCAAGTTGCGTTTACGGTTGGTCAGGCGTGGAGCAGCTTCCTCGATCTCCGTGTCTGGCCCATGATCCTCGACCTGCAGGGCCCCAACGCGATGAGCGGTGCGCGGCAGGGGCTCCTTCAGGCTTCCTACGCGTTCGGCAAGGACAAGAGCGTTGTATTTGCCGGGAGCATCGAGCAGCCGGATACGGCGGTTCAAGACCCTGCTTCAGCCACCGGCGTCGGAACCGGCATTCGCCGGGCGCCGGACATCGCGGCGCGCCTCACCTGGAGCGGGGATTGGGGTCACCTTCAGGCCGCCATGCTCCTTTGGGTGCTCTCGGCGCAGAGTACGACGAGTGGCAACCGGGATTCCGCGTTTGGCAACGGAGGCTCGCTTTCCGGGCGCTTCAACATTCGAAGAACGCTCAGGGACGTGGGGGCACCCGACAATCTCGGGCCGCGGCAAGACCTGATCCAGTATCAGGTGCATGGCGGGTGCGGCACCGGCCGCTACATATTCGACCTCTCGACGACGACGCTCCCTCAGGACGCGGTGTGGGACGACGCTTCCGGCGAGCTCTTGCCCCTCTGTCAGGTCGGCGGGTTCGTGGGCTACCACCACTGGTGGACCGATGACCTCCACACCCAGGTCGTCGGGAGCTTGGAGCAGGTGTTCAACCGCGGGGTGCAGGCTGATGAGACATACAAGCGCGGCTTGTACGTGTTGGGCAACCTCGGTTACCGATTCTTCTTCCGCATGGACATCGGCGTCGAATACTACTTCGGCAAACGCTGGGAGAAGAACGATGCGAGTGGCTACGCCCACCGTCTGATGTTTGCGGCCAACTACGGCTGGTGAAAGGGATCGAAAGAATGCCTCGCACGTGGAAACGACTATGCCTGGCCGTAGCGCTCGCTCTTGTCGCGAGCATCGCGGCCGCAGACGATCCAAAGAAGCCTACACAAACGCTTGTCAAGAACGTCTATGTCTTCGACGGCGTCCGCGAGCAGCGAATTGAGAATGCAAGCGTGCTCGTCGAGGGCAATCTCATCAAGAAGGTCTCAGCCGGTGTCATCGATGCGCCGGGAGCAAGCGTGATCGACGGTGGCGGCCGCACCTTGGTTCCTGGGCTCACCGATAGCCACGTCCACATCATGTGGAGCTCCGATATCGACCAGCTGATCTATAGCGCTCCAGAAGGTTACTTGGGGGCCGTCGCTGCGGTGAACGCCGAGCGAATGCTCATGCGCGGCTTCACGACCGTTCGCGATATGGGCGGGCCTTCCTTCGGGCTGAAAAAGGCCATCGACGAAGGTATCGTTCCTGGCCCGCGCATCCTTCCATCGGGTGCGTTCGTTTCTCAGTCTTCCGGCCACGGCGATTTCGAGCCTCGGCTTTGGTACCTGTCGCCTCATTTCACAGGTCAGCTCGATAAGGCGTATCTGAGAGGTTGGACGACCATCGCGGACGGAGTCGCCGAGGTGATGAAGGCAACGCGCGAAAACCTCCGCTACGGGGCCAGTCAAATCAAGATCATGGGCAGCGGAAGCATCACCGGCGCTCACGATCCTCTCGACGTGACGGAGTATACCTACGACGAGCTCAGGGCCATCGTGACCGAGACGGAGAAGTGGGGCACCTATGCCACCGTCCATTGCTACTCCGATGAAGGGATTCGCAATGCGTTGAATGCGGGCGTGAAATCGGTGGAGCATGCCCTCTTTGCCACGAAGAAGACGCTGAGGCTGATGAAGAAGAAGGACGTCTTCTTTTCGTCCCAGTGGCTTTCCTTCACCGTCGATCCGGCTGTCTCGGGTATGACCGGGGAGGCGTTGGAGAAGTACAAGCAGGCGCAGGCCAGCGCCAAGAATGCATTCAACCTCGCCAAGAAGCTGGGACTCAAGATCAGCTGGGGCACCGACATCCTGGGAATGGCGCAGAAGCCCCTCGATCTCTCCGCCATGCAGAGCCAGGAGTTCGTCGCACGCTCCAAGTACTTCACCGGCTACGAGATCATGAAGCAAACCACCTCGCTCAATGCGGAGCTCTTCGAGAGAAGCAGGAAGCGCCACCCCTATCGGGAAGGGAAACTCGGAGTCATCGAGGAGGGCGCCTATGCGGATCTGCTCATCGTCGATGGCAACCCACTCGAGGACATCTCGCTGCTAGCAAAGCCCGACGAAAGCCTCGTCTTCATCATGAAGGACGGAACGATCTACAAGAACAACCTGAACTGAGGCCGACATGCTCCATATCCTGAGTACACGAACCATCTGTATCACCCTCCTGCTGATGGGCTGCGAGGGAGCAT
>Ga0316202_10003048_pt1 | contig 10422 bp, 6 predicted proteins | sample 3monrhotite_MG_FD_204934 | JGI IMG/M metagenome (GOLD analysis project Ga0316202, IMG submission 204934) | Microbial mat bacterial communities from mineral coupon in-situ incubated in ocean water Damariscotta River, Maine, United States -... | ecosystem: Environmental > Aquatic > Marine >...
CCACAACATTAATTGAATAAATACCAATAACGAGAGCCAACGGTGGAAAAACCGTATCCAAGGCATCAGTTTTGTTTTTAAATTGTTATGTGTATTAGGAAATTGAATTGACTTGCCGCGCACTTTAACAAAGCTAACATAGGTTAAAACAAGACCCGCTATACTCGCAACAAAAGAGGTTAAAGCCACAATAAATAACAAACGGTTTCCGGCATCTTCCTCTTCACCATAATCCATAATATGAAATCGAAATAACCAATCGAAAAGCACCCAAAAACTATGACGTTTAGTAACTAACTCACCCGTTTTGACCGAAACATATAAACGCGGGGCAGAAAAATCGTCAAAACTAACTCGCCATGCAGGTAAAATACGTGGGTTAACTTCACCATTGGGTGCAGTTAACAACTTAGTTGAAATAATTTCACCTTTGCCAGCATAACGATTAAGGGCGATTGTTTGTGCTTGTTTTTTATTGAAATTTGGTAGTAATTCTCCATTTTGTGCGTTAGCTAACTGCCAGTTATCACCATTTTTAAATTGATAAACAGCTTGTGGCTGTAAAGCTTGGCTTAATCGCGTAGTTAGGCTAATACGTTCAGCTTTAGGAAAATTTTGTTGAAGTGCTGCTAAAGAAAATTGTACTTGGTTGCTATTAATTTTTTTATTATCGACAACCACTAAACTATCGCCATGAATATAATCTATATTCATTACCACCATATAAGTACCTGTTGCCGCCCAAATAAGCATTTGTATGCCCACTAGTAGCATTAGCCATTTATGAAGTTTTCGACTGGTTCTTACGATTGCCATAGCGTTCCTTTTTATTTTTATTTTTATTTTTATTTTTATTTTTATTTTTATTTTTATTTTGGATATTCGCTGTACTTTACTAGATTCTAAAACCAGTTCAAAATAACTGGATTACGTATTAATATTTATCTATTCATAATCATTTTATAATAGATAACGTTATCATTTTCTTTAGCGACGGCTTTCATTGATAACGTTATCTAAATGTAAACGCAATTGAAATATCGTTTACTCATTATTTGATTTTTTCAAACCATTTGAACGCCATAAATAAAATAACGTTGGTAATACTAATAGCGTTAACACTACCGCACTTGCCATGCCGCCGACCATAGGTGCGGCAATACGGCTCATTACTTCTGAACCTGTACCCGTACCATATAAAATAGGTAACAAGCCTGCAATAATAGCGGTAGCGGTCATCATTACAGGTCGAACCCGCATTCCGGCACCATGAAGCACGGCTTGAAATAAATCATTTGTCGTTACTACAACCCCTGATTCATGGTGTTTACTTAACATTGCTTGATACGATTGATTCAAATACACGAGCATAATCACACCAATTTCGACCGCGACACCCGCTAACGCGATAAAACCAACACTCACTGCAACAGAAAAATTATAACCCTCGAGATACATAAGCCAAACACTACCGACCATAGCAAGTGGTAATGTGCCCATGATAATTAAGACTTCAATCACGTTTCTAAAGTTGATGTAAAGCAGCACGATAATAATGGCTAGCGTTAATGGCACAACGTAGGTGAGTTTTTCTTTGGCACGTTGCATATATTCATATTGCCCTGCCCAAGTAATTGAATACCCAGCGGGTAATTTAAGTTTATCGTTAACTACTTTTTGCGCAGCAACAACATAAGTACCCACATCAACGCCGTCAATATCAACAAAAGACCAGCCATTCAAACGTGCATTTTCTGATTTTATGCCTGGAGGGCCATCTTCAACAAACACATCGGCCACATCGCCAAGCGAAATACGCTGTCCTATAGGGGTAACAATAGGCAATAATGATAATTGCTCTGGCGAATTACGATAGTCTTGCGGATAACGTAAGCTGACCGGATAGCGCTCTAACCCTTCAACAGTTTTTGTAACATTCATACCACCAATAGCCGTTGCAACAACTTGCTGAATTTCACTGATATTTAAACCATAACGCGCCGCTTTAGCACGTTTTATATCGACTTTAACATAACGACCGCCAGCAACACGCTCGGAATATACAGAAGCAGTGCCCTTTACATCTTTTAAAATAATCTCAATTTGTTTACCAATCTCTTGAATAACATCAAGTTTAGGTCCAGCAATTTTTATCCCTACCGGTGTTTTAATCCCCGTAGCCAACATGTCTATTCGAGTTTTTATTGGCATAACCCAAGCATTAGTTACACCGGGAAGTTTAACTAAAGCATCGAGCTCTTTTTTTAAACTTTCTGTTGTAACGCCTGGCCGCCACTCACTATGAGGTTTTAACTGAATAAAAGTTTCGATCATGCTTAATGGTGCTGGATCGGTTGCGGTTTCTGCCCGGCCAACTTTACCAAAAACTGTTTTAACTTCAGGTACCGTTTTAATTAATTTATCGGTTTGTTGAAGTAATTTGCGCGCCTCTCCAATTGAAATTCCCGGATAAGTGGTTGGCATATACATTAAGTCACCTTCATCAAGTGGTGGTATAAATTCACTACCAATTTTATCTATTGGGTATAAACCCACACCAAGAAGTATCAGTGCCCCAATAAGAGTAATTTTAGGAAAATGCAATACAGCCTTTAAGGCAGGTATATAAATAGCCGTTAAAAGTCGGTTTACTGGGTTTTTATGCTCAGGTAACACTTTACCACGAATAAAATACCCCATTAAAACAGGCACTAAGGTTATTGCTAATGCCGCCGCCGCCGCCATTGAAAAAGTTTTAGTAAAAGCAAGTGGCGAAAACATTCGTCCTTCTTGCGCTTCAAGGGTAAATACAGGTAGAAACGAAACAGTAATAATTAATAAGCTAAAAAATAGTGCTGGCCCTACCTCACTAGCTGATTCAATAACAATTTGCCAACGATTTTCATTCGATAATGGCTTATCTTTAGGCATGAGTTCCATATGTTTATGCATATTCTCTATCATTACGATAGCACCATCAATCATCGCACCAATAGCAATAGCAATCCCCCCTAGCGACATAATATTGGCGTTAAGTCCTTGCCAATGCATAATAATAAAGGCAGTTAGAATACCCACAGGTAAACTAAAAATAGCTACTAACGATGATCGAATATGAAATAAAAAAATCATACAAACTAATGCGACAACAGCAAATTCTTCGACTAATTTATCGGTTAAATTATCGACTGCACGTTCAATTAAAGCAGAACGGTCATAAACAGGTACAATTTCTACACCGTCTGGTAAGCCCTTTTTTAATTGCTCTAATTTTTCTTTAACACCGTTAATAACTTGCTGAGCATTTTCACCAAAACGCATAACCACAATACCACCAACAGTTTCACCTTCACCATTAAGTTCAGCAATACCACGGCGCATTTGTGGACCAATGCCAATTTCAGCCACATCTTTTAACAATAATGGGGTGCCGTTTTTATTAACCCCAAGTGGAATATTTTCTAAATCATCGACTCCTTTTAAATAACCTGTCGCACGCACCATATATTCTGCTTCAGCCATTTCAACTACCGAGGCGCCAATTTCTTGATTTCCTTGTTTTATCGCCATTTGAATATGTGATAACGGAATGCCAAACGCGCGTAATTTATCTGGGTTAACTTTTACTTGATATTGTTTAACCATACCACCAAGCACACTAACTTCTGATACACCCGCTACCGTCTGTAATTCATATTTTAAGAACCAATCTTGCAAGCTACGTAACTGGCTTAAATCATGTTGTCCTGTTTTATCTATAAGTGAATAAATATAAACCCAACCTACACCTGTTGCATCAGGACCGAGCTGCGGATGTGCATTTTCAGGTAGGTTTGGCGCTACTTGACTTAAATATTCTAAAACGCGTGAACGAGCCCAATACAGGTCGGTTTTTTCATTAAAAATAACATAAACATAAGAATCACCAAAAAATGAATAACCGCGCACTGTCACTGCTCCCGGTACGGAAAGCATTGCAGTGGTTAATGGATAAGTTACCTGATCTTCTACTACTTGTGGCGCTTGGCCGGGATAGCTGGTTTTAATAATGACTTGGACATCAGATAAATCAGGCAAAGCATCCACAGGGGTATTTTTTACTGAATATAAGCCAACGCCAACTAAAATAAAGGTTGCCAGTAATACAAAAAAACGATTATAGACTGACCAACGAATAATTGAGCCAATCATCATTATTCCCCTTTACTTTTTTTCATAGGCATAGCACTAACAATGACAAAATCATCTTTTCTAATTTCAAAAGTAAACATCACATAAGCGCCTGTGGAAAATAATGACATATCAACATTTTCATCCACTAGAAAAGAGACTTGTTCTTGTTCTCGATCCCATTTTTCAATAGCTTCACGGTCAATAGTAACCATACGGTGCTCACGCATGCTCGAAACCACAGTACCATTTACTGTAGCAGATGGTATGTCTTGGCTAGCCTTTTTAGCTGTAGTTTCATTAACAATTCCACTAGAATTTCCATCATGATTCATTCGTTTAAAGTCAGACGTTTTACTCGATTCTGAATCTAATAGAAATTGTGCTGAACTGACAACTTTTTCACCGTCTTCTAAGCCAGATAATATTTCAACATTTTCATTGTCAAAACGGCCAACACTAACCTCTATTGATTTAAAGCTCCCCTGCCCTAAAGCAAGCACTACTCGGTCTTGATTACCTGTTCTAATAAGTGCCTCTTTTGGAATTAATAAGACTTCATCGCCATTATTATGAATGGTAACCTGCGCAAACATATTTGGTTTAAACTCGCCGCCTTTATTATCAAAACGTAAACGAACCTTGACCGTACGAGTCTTTGCATCAAGCGTTGGGTAAACGTAATCCACCTTCCCTTGATACGTTTTACCCGGCAAATAATCGAGAGTCATGGTTACCAATGTATCAACATGTACTTCTGCTGCTTGGCGTTCAAATACTTCCGCTTCAAGCCAAACTTCCGATAAATCACCAATAGACATTAATGTTGAACCCGGTTTTACAAAATAACCTTCTCGAATTTTTAAGTTTTCAACTACGCCATTTTGAGGAGCAAAAAACGTAACTGTTTGTTGTACTTTGAGTGATTTTTTCAGCACCTCAATAGCTTTTGGTGGAATTTGTAGTGCAACCAAACGATTTTCAGCCGCAATAATTAAGCGTTTATTTTTTCGACCTAATGCTAATAATAACTCTTCTTGTGCATTCACCAATTCAGGTGAGTAAATATCGTAAAGAGGTTGATTTTTTTCAACCGGATCACCTTCTGCTTTAACATAAAGTTTTTCAATCCATCCTTGTACTCGAGGATGAATATGTACCAATTTATCTTCATCATATGTAATGTAGCCTACGGTATCTATTTGACTATGCAAACGTTTATACCTAGCAGTAGCGGTACGTACTCCTAAATTATTAACAACATCGGGATTAACACGAATAGTCCCTTTTCCTTCATCAAGATCGCCTCCATCACCACCAAAATAAGGGATCAAGTCCATACCCATTGGTGATTTTCCTGGTTTATCACTCTTGAAATTAGCATCCATTGGCGCAACCCAATATAAAGGTTTTTTCTCAGTTTTTTGTTTGCTAACTTTTATACTAGCGGTAGTTGAAGAGTTAACACTAAAATCACCAACAAGCATGGTTACAACACCACCAACTAAAGCACTGATGATAGCTGTAACGATTAATGTATTTTTATTTGAATTCATTTTTATCTCCTATTGAGCAATAACGTGCTGGTTTACGGTTAGCGTACCTGCGAATAAGTAATTAAGGGTTAAATTTATTTTTTGCTGCTCAACATTCAAAGATAACGATTCTATTTCAGTATTAAGCACTGCAATACGCGCACGTACAACTTCAGAAAAATCACCATCGTCATTGGTATAAGCACTTAATGAGGCTTCAGCTTGATCGTGCATTTGAGGTAACAGTGTACTTTGATATATTTTTTGTCGATCCGCTAATCTAAGTAAGCGTCCTTTTGCACTGTTATACGTACCAAGAAATTGTCGAAGCATTAATAGTTTTTCAGTTTTAATGGCTTCACTTTCAGAAACGGCAGCATCAACTTGCTTATCTTGGCGATTTTCAGTAAAAAGGGGGACATCGAAAGTAACTCCCATTGAAATAAAATCAGCCCGTTCATTACCCATTTGATTTTCTGCACGATAACTATAAGCAGCATTAACAGCCCATTGCGGCTTATATTTTTGCTTTGCTATATTTATTCCTGTTTTCGTCGCTGCAATTTTTTGATCAATAGCAACAATGGCTGGATGCTGATTAAATAAACTCACTAGCGAAGCGGTTGCTTGCCACGTCTTCGCTAGCACTGTATCAGCGTGTATTAAATCAATAGCCGGCATTTTTGAAGAAAAATGATAATCATGTAAATTTAATTTATCTTGTTCGACAACATTACCTTCAGGAACATTATTAACTGACGTAACTAACCATTGAGATAGTTGACCTTGATAATGGTTTTGTTGTTGAGCCAGTTTGTCTAAACGCTCATCTAAACGAGTTAATTCAAGTTGGGCACGAATAATATCTTGCTGACGAGTTTTACCGACCGCAGACGAATAACTCGCCTCAGCAACATCAACAAGTTGCAAAAATAATGAACGATCTTTTTCAATTAATTCAATACTTTGTTGTACTTGATAAGCATCAAGCCATAATTTACCAACGGTTACGGCCACTTTAGCTTGTCTATCTTCCCGCTGAAAAGGATAAGCTTGGCTTTTAATTTTCAATTGCTTACTTTTAAGTTTAAGCGTATCACCGCGAGGAATAACTTGCGTTATACCCATTTTAAACTGAGTCATCCCCTCTTGGTCAAACGCAAAGCTATCGGTCGGTAAATTAGCAAGCGCAATTGATACTTTAGGATCGGGTAAAGTACTTACCACGCTACTCATTGCTTTCATTGCATTTTCTTTATGACGATTACCAATTAGCCAAGGATCATTTTTTTGTGCCATTTTAATCGCATTGGTAAAACTTAATGCTTTTGCAAATGTGACATCTTCCGCATAAAGATTTAACGATAAAAAGTTACACAATATTAGCCATAATGATGAGAGTGGACAATAAAGTAAAAATTTACTTTTAGGGGGATTATTTAGCATAATCAACAATTCCTAAGTGAATATTTTGTGAAAAGATAAAAGAATATAAATTTTAAAGCGCAAAAGTGCACAATAAGTAAGCACATTAAACTAAAGCTTTAGGTAAAAGCTAAATTTCAGGCGCAACTAAGCTGTGTTAACTTAATATGGGTGGACGATATAAAGAGTTAGATTGTTGGTTATAATGAACCAAGGAAGGAGAATAAAATTTAGTTGTCGACGCAACTAATGGTTGTTGAAAATAAAAATCAGTGGTTAATGCCGTAAAAGCGCAACCATTATCCAAACAGTTACATTTCGTTTGACAACAATCGTTATGAGACATATTAGAACTAACGCCATCATCATTCATTTGGTTCATAGCGTGATTCATGTCAACATTCATTTTATGATGATCCATTGTACTCATCGAGTATGAACTAGACATGGTCATCATTTTATAAGCCATTAACGAAGATGCCGTTGCTTGACCTATAAAGGTTAGCAAAAACAGCATAAGCATGGCTTTTTTTAATGTGGTTACACGCATTTTTCTCAAATTTTTAACAAACGTTCAATTAAACTAATAAACTAATAAACTAATAAACTAATAAACTAATAAACTAGACCGAATAATACTGACAAAGTTTCACAAATTAAACCATTTTATTCATTTTATTATAGGTCTTTTGATCTTTGCTGTTTATTCGGCATAAATAAAACGATCACAGCACCTATAAACGCCGACACCACCGCCAAAGCAAAAGTGTATTGAGCGCCTTGACCATTAAGCCAATAAATACCCGAAGTAAAGGCACCAATAGCGCCACCAATACCATAAACACCGCCAATATAAATAGCTTGTGCTCGCGACTGTTGATTAGTATCAAAGTGCTGTTGCAAAAATAAAATAGAAGCGCTGTGAAACAAACCAAAACCTGCCGCATGTAATAATTGGCTAAAAGTAAGTAAAAACACATTGTCAGCATATTGGGCGACTAAAAACCAACGGAAAGCGGTAATGAAAATACTAAAAAATAATACCGATTTAATATCAAAATATTTAAATATTTTTCCAGCATTAATAAAAATGAATACTTCCGCAACCACACCTAAACCAATAAATAGTCCGGCAGCATAAGCAGGGTAAGAAAAGTCACGTAAATATAAAGCAAAAAAACCATAATAAGGCGCAAAACTAATTTGTAAAAACATGCCCGATAAAAAGAACAAGGCAAAATGTAATGTTAACAATTTACTTAAAATAGACGATTGTTTAACCGTCGCAGAAGCTTTAACGTTAGGTTGTTTAAGCCATAAGGTACTTAACCACAACAACAAAAGTATCAAGGCACCTAAATAAACAAAAGTTTCTCCTGAAAATCGTTCAATTATTTCACCACTGACAACAGCAAGAACAATAAAACCAATACTGCCCCATAAACGAATTCGTGCATAAATTTTAGCACTACGACGAATGCTATTTTGTGTCATTACCTCTATTTGCGGTAAGATCGCCGACCAAAACAGTGTAAATAATGATAGAAAAGCAGTAACCAACCAATAACCATTAACCCATGCTAATAAAGTAAAAGATAAACAAGCGAGTAAAGCCCCTAAACGAATAATATTGAGTTGTTGACCAGTTTTATCAGCAAACATTGCCCATAACGATGGGCCAATAATTTTAGTTGCGGTAACTATCGCGAGGATTTCACCAATTTCTCGCGAGTTAAAGTGTTTTCCATCAAGAAAAATACCTAAATAAGGTACAAATAAACCAAGTACTGCAAAGTAAAAAAAATAAGCCGATGATAGTTTTAAAAATAATGTGCCTAACAAAGTATAACGCCTCGTCCTTTATTGCTATTTTTCTATGGAGCAACTTTGGGTGTATTACAATGTACATCAGCATTTTGACCACGATTACGTAAATAATGATCCATTAATGTTAACGCTAGCATAGCTTCAGCTATAGGCACCGCACGAATCCCGACACAAGGGTCATGACGACCTTTGGTGATAATATCGGTTGCTTGCCCTTGAACATCAATAGTTTTTCCACTAATGCCAATACTTGATGTGGGTTTTAAAGCGATCGAGGCAACAATATTTTGTCCTGAAGAAATGCCACCTAAAATGCCCCCTGCATGATTGGATAAAAAACCCTCAGGGGTTATTTCATCTCGATGATCTGAGCCTTTCTGATTGACCACACCAAAGCCTTCACCTATTTCTACACCTTTTACTGCGTTGATGCTCATTAGGCCATGAGCAATATCGGCATCTAATCGATCAAAAATTGGTTCCCCTAAACCCACAGGTACATTTAGCGCTTCAACCATCACTTTGGCACCAATAGAATTTTTTGCTTTAATAATGTCACGAAGATGTTGATCTAATTGTTCAAGTTTGTTGCTGTCAGGGAAAAAAAAGGGGTTTTCTTCAACAATATCCCAGTTAAACTCTTCGGCGCAAATATCTCCTATTTGGGTTACACACGCACGAATAGTAATACCTAATTTATCATGTAAATATTTTTTAGCGATTGCTCCTGCTGCAACACGCATAGCCGTTTCACGTGCTGACGAGCGACCGCCACCACGATAATCGCGAATGCCATATTTTTGCCAATAAGTATAATCGGCATGACCTGGACGAAATGATTGTGCAATATTGCCATAATCTTTTGAACGTTGATCCGTGTTTTCGATCATTAAGCCAATAGGTGTTCCTGTTGTTTTTCCCTCAAAGACACCAGAAAGAATGTTAACTTGATCTTCTTCTCGACGCGCGGTGGTATAACGAGAAGTGCCAGGTTTTCGGCGATCTAAATCTTGTTGTAGATCATCCGCGGATAGTTCCATGTCTGGTGGACAACCATCTATAATAGCTCCTAAACCTAAACCGTGACTCTCGCCAAATGTCGTTACGGTAAATAATTTACCAAAAGTATTACCTGCCATGATTAATCTTTCGCCTATTACTTTGAGTTAAATTGCTGAACAAATATATCTTTATGCTGCTCTAGTTGTGCTTTAGTCAGCATGAATACGCCATGACCACCACATTCAAAAGTCAACCAAGTAAATGGCACCTCTGGATACGTTGCCTTTACATGAACTTCAGAATTTCCTACTTCACAGATTAACACACCATCATTATTCAAGTGTTCTGCTGCTTGTGCAAGAATTTTACGGGTAATATCTAATCCATCATCACCACTGCCGAGCCCCATTTCAGGCTCGAAAGTATACTCCTCAGGTAAACTACTTACATCTTCACTGTCTAC
>Ga0316202_10003052_pt1 | contig 10416 bp, 3 predicted proteins | sample 3monrhotite_MG_FD_204934 | JGI IMG/M metagenome (GOLD analysis project Ga0316202, IMG submission 204934) | Microbial mat bacterial communities from mineral coupon in-situ incubated in ocean water Damariscotta River, Maine, United States -... | ecosystem: Environmental > Aquatic > Marine >...
ATGATGTACCGTTTACAGAGCTACCCGCGTTCTGGAACGAGTTGCCGTTGTAGACCTTCATCGTATCAGTAGACGTATCGAACCAAAGCAAACCCTCATTAGGGCTAGAAGGCTCAGAGGCTGAGATAGTGTATTGAGCAGAAAAACTATTAACTGAGCTTATATTATTGCTTACATTTACTACCGCCGCAGAGTTTGTTGCAACAGTATTTACTGAAGAAATGTTTGCCCCTACAGTTGCAATGTTTGCAGAGTTATTAATTACAGCAGTTAAATCTGTATTGGCTACTGTGCTAATTTCAGCACTAATCCCAGCTACTGTTGTTACATCTGAGCTAATTCCAGCTAAAGTTGCAACGTGCGTTGACACGCTACCAACCGCATTTACATTAACAATGCTCGCTGCAACCGTTCCAATGTCGCTTGCATCCGCAGCAACCGCAGTTACATTTGCTGAAATCCCAGCAACAGTTGTCACGTTTCCGCTGATATTTCCGACAGTATTTACGTTTGCAATATTGTTTGCAACAACTTCAATTTCGCTTGTTGCTTCGTTAAGGTCGTTAGCAACAGTCTCAATTTCTGACACAACCTCTAAAAGATCATTTGCAACAGTGTTGATATTAGAAATATTAGACGCAACAGTGTTTACTGCGTTGATGTTAGTAGCAACAGTTGTGACGTTTGTATTGTTTGACGCCAATGTTGTAATGTTATTTGCTATTGGTCCAAGAGTTGTTACCTGAGATGAAACACCAGCCACCGTTGTGACATTTGCTGATATGCCAGCCACTGTAGTTACATTAGCAGACACACCAGCAACAGTTGTTACATTAGCAGATATGCCCGAAACTGTAGTTACATCCGTGCGGATTGTATTTACGTTTGTAATTGCGTTAGTCGCTAAAGTTCCGTCTTCAATGTCAGCAAGCAACGCAATGTCTGCGCTTACGTTAGCAAGGCTTTGAACATTAGCAATTTGAGGCCCAACTTCTACGTCCCCGCTTGTAGCGTTAAAGGCTAAAACTGTTCCTTTGCGACTGTCTAAAGAAGGAAGTACATAAGAAGCAGAAGCATCAAAATCTTGGGCATGTATGGATCTATCCGTGCGATCATTTAAGTCAGCAGCAATAGCTATGATGCGGTCAAGCTCTGTATTGAGTGCAGCAATCTGAAAAGGCCCAGATGTTGGAAAGTCTGCTGTACGCTCAAGTGAAATTTCCCTAGTGATAACAACCGTTGAACCACCAGAAGCGCCTGTAACCGATATAGCAACTGAGCCAGTAGAGCCGTCACCACCAGTTACAGTGTAATCAGTAGTTAAAGTCTTGAGAACACCATCAACATATACGTTAAGGCCCTCTTCAGCAAAGAACTCAAACGGCACAGCAAACGTAGACTGAGTTACGCCCTGCGCTACCGAATATGATATTCGAGGCGAGTTATCGGCAAGGTTAATCGTCATGTCACATTCCTTTTTTTATCGACTAGCAAGCTAAAGCAAGCACTTCAACGCACAATTAGTATCTACCGAATCCAGACGGCCCATCATCAAGCTCACTTTCAAGCATATTGGTTAATCTATTAACCATGTCGTTCCACATCCAAATATTAGAAAATGGCAAAGCTCTTATAAATTCTTTGCTTCCCTCTCCAATATTTCCCGTCAGCATATTAGCCATACCGTTGACATACTCCATGCCAATAGAAGGGCCAGCACCAAGAAGGCCAGTGATAGCGTCACTGGTACTAGCCTCTTGCGGGTATCTAGGCTGCAACGCACCGCCTGTAATGTTTGGCCCACCCAATGCAAGGCTTGTGCTCATTGCTGTGTAAAAAAGATCTGAGTGCAAAGCAGCGACACCTGAAAAATCAAATGCTCTAGCAAACTTATCTTGCGGAGAAAGCTCAACAAAGTCAGGTGTCTTTAATTCTAGGGTAATATAACCAAGACCCATAGCAATTGCTGTACCCAAAAATTGATTCTTTAATTGGCCATGACCATAAGCAGCTAATGTTTTGTTTGTTGCTGCAAGTGCGTAGCTGTAGAATTGAAACGGCATACCAAGCAATCCGTTTTCTATTCTAGCGTATCCTTTGTACTTACTGTCTTCTTTCATTCCGAACTTGCTAGCAACGTGCATAGGAATGTAAGCTATACCGTCAGTAATAATCGGCTTGTCAGCAGGCGTACCCATAAGAATGGTGTTAGCTATGCCAGAGCTAAGAGCATTGCGGAAAGACTTAACTGTTTCTTCAGCCTCAAGAACTTTAGCAGCCCTTGCTTTCTCAAGAGCTAATTCTATCCCCTGTTCTTTTTCATTTCTAATGTAAGATACTGCCAAACTATCAATGCGTTTTTCGTAATCGGCAATATTTTCTCCAACTCTTTGAAATGTAGTTGTGTGATGCAATTCGTGCATCATAACAAACTTAACAAAGTCATCTACAGTTTCAAAAAGATCTGCGTTGTTAACGTAAGTCATTTGATGCTCGTAAGCAGCTTTATTTATTGTACCGTTTTCAAGCGCTTCTTCTAAATCTTTAGTAAATTTATCTAAGTCCTCTCTGTTTTTAAACTTTTCATAAGAAGCCTTAATATTTTTCTTATTAATATAAACAGTAGCCGGAGAACCAAGCTCAATTCCGTCTGCTTTTCCCAATATGTTTGGCGTACCCATGCGAGAAAATACATCGTCTACAATATCTTGATCTGTAATAATACGATCAACATTAAACTCTCCTGAAAAACGATTTAACAATTCAGTTTCAGACATTTTTAATATAGATTTTCTAGATGGCTTATAAGTCTTAGACACCTCATCTCGCAAAGATTGCATATCTATTTTGGCCCATGACTCACTGTCAGCCATATACATGCCGGACTTAGACTTCTGCCAAGGTGCGTTGGCAATCTTGCCAGCGGTATCAAAGTCAATGCCATAGCGAAGCAAATACTCTTGCTCCATCTTAGTAGCTTTACCTTGCGTCAAGCGCACTGAGTAATCAATTATTGTGTGGCTGCGCATCATCCCATCAAAGTCTTTGAATATACGAGTGATAGGCGCCAAGCCGTTAAGCAAATAGAAAGCGTTCTTGGACTTGTCCATAAAATTAGAGCGCAATGGGTTGTTGCCCATGTCATCTACTAAGCGAAGATGAGAAGAGCCCATTAGGATTTCTAATGCCTCACCAGCAATCCTTGCTTCTTTAGCGCCTAACTTTAATTGGTTGTCATCAAGAATACTAAACAAACCCTTCATTGTTTTACCAATGCCGTGTTCCATCATAATCTTTGCTGGCTCTGAAATAGTAGATAACCCAGCCTTACCAAGATAACCAAGTTGAGCAGCGGTACGAAGAATTTCAGCAACCTTTTGATTAAGAGCATCTGGCTCACGAAGAACTGTACCAGCGACTCGATCATACATATGGCGTATATCTCTAGACGCAGCGTTGGCTTTTTCTAACGACATCCCGGATGCAAGCATTTCAGACATCTTGTCATTAAGTATGTCGTCAATCTCCTGTCCATCAAACTTAGCGGCAAACTCATAGCGTGGAGCTGTACGCGCAGTGTATGCTTTCATGATGGAAATTGGATTGCGATGAATGTAATCAAGGACAAGTTTGTTAGGAATGTCGATCCCACGGTGCTTTAGATGCTTAGACTTGCCGTATCCAAAGGTTGCAACATCTACATCAGTAACATCTTTAAGGCCAAGAATAGAATCAACTGCGTCAGAAGCTCGTTTGGCAATAGCCTCTTCAGAAGTTGAGTAAGTAACTTTCTCCCACTTACCTGTTGGGCTTATGCCATAACCTTCTGGGTTTTGCCTAAACCAGTCAGATAAAATCTTTTCAAGGCCAGCACGATCCTTCTTAATACCGTCTTTGTCCCAGTATCGAGGGCGGAATATATCCTCATTGGCAGGACTGATTGGACCAGCAGCATCAAGTTCATCAAGAGCTTGTTGGTGCATATTAATAACAGCATTGTTTCGATCAACGACATCTTTCATAACTATGAATTCTGGCGTTCCACGATACCGCTCAGCATCAATCATTTCATTCTGCGCTTGGCGTTTTTTAATGTCTTTTATATAAAAGCCTCTGTTACCAATCAGGCCAGTGTCGTTCAGACGAGTTTCCCACTTGCTATAAAAATTGTTTAACGCATCCATAGCCTTAGCTTCAAAATCATCGGAAGGCTTCTGTCCACGAATTGCTTTTGAGTCTACTTCTGTAAGCCACTGCTCAAAGTCTTTTCGCTTGTACATATAATCTAATGGTTGAGTTACACCTTTGCCGTGAGACTCACCCCAAATAGAAACAATCTCGTCATAGGCTTGAACCCACTCACCATCTCGCAGCTTTGCATTTTGAAATACAGAGTTCTTGATTGCAAATCCTTGCTTGTTTGCATTGAGCAAAATGCCAGCATCATTAGCAATATCAAGCATGGTTAACTTAACGCTGTTAGGAACTGCTTCATCCTGAAGTACGCGCTTCATTGGTGTGGTTACAGACTTAAACAGCCATGAGTCAGTAAACGCGCTACTAGCAATAGATGGATCTATTTCTACGCCTTCTAAAGGCTCAATTGCTTGACGTAGATTTTCAATCTCAACTTCAACTTCTTTAATTTCTTCTATGGCTTTTGCTCTACGAGCCGCCGGTATATTCGTAAGACGAGTTATTGCTGTACCAAATGCAAATGCAGAGCCAATGTTAATTGCGGTTTCAGAAGTTGTATTTAAAGGATCGAGTGGCGCTCTAATGGATTCTTGAGCGGACACAATAGCAGCACTTTGAGCGCCAGACCTTAAAGCAGTTTTTGTAAGGCCAACAAAACGCAAAGGAATTGCAATGTAGTTAACAGGGTCAAATGCTTCAGCAAGGAATGAAGCGCCCAAACCAGAACGAGCGTTTGTTTCTCTAGTTTTAAGACCTCTTCTAAGATTCTTTACTTTAAAATCCATGTGAGCTTGACTGTCTGCGTCAAGAAGCGAAGAGCTATATGGTAGCAAATCTTCTGGAATATTTTGTCTAGCATTGTAATCAGATCTTGGCCGCGCACGACTGCCAAATTCATACGGCTCTCTAAACTGAAAAGTTTCAGAAACAAAATCTAGTAATGGGTTATACTTGTAAGCAAGAGACGCACCAACAGTTTCATAAAAATCAGGAGCAGAAACAGTATCCATTCCCACTTCAATGTCTGGCATAAAAGTTAACCCATTTTCCATTTTAATTTGCCCCTAAAAAATTGCGAATAGATTCAAATGAGGTTGGTCGAGGACTTTCGCTATAGTCCTGAAGTGCTTGATTTATTTTCGTTTGCTCCTGTAACGCTTCTCTTTCAGCAAGCATAACTTCTCGATCATAATTAGCTAAATCTCTTTCTGTAAATGTTGGGAGATATGGCTCATTATTTATCTCTGTAATTAACGGACGGAGTTCGTTGTTTTCATCTACATAAAAAGCATAATAAGCTATTCCTCGAGTATTCTCATTAGGAACTAGGTAAACCGTTTTATCTTTGGGTTTATCGCCTACAAATGCTGCCGTTATTGCGGCAGTTGCTGAAGTTATTGAGCCCATTACCGGGCCTTGCTCAACAATGTTTTCAATAAGATTGGTTTCTTTTGGGGCTATATATGTTGCAAGCCTGTAACCCTCTGGCAATTGAGAGGCAATGTGATCTTTAAAAGCATTTCTTCGATTTTCATCTGGAAATCTTTTCTCAAGGCTATATGAAGTTCTATTAAGTCCCCCTACTGGGAACCTTGGGTCAATAACAAGTCTTGATTGGCCGTAATGTTGATCTACCAACTCTTCGAGTCTGGCATCTATTTCTTCTTTTGTTTTGTTTGTACCAGCTAAGTATTCTGCAACACCATCTAAATCTTCTGCAATCAAATCTCCATAACGATCTGCAACGTATTCATTCGGTTTTAACTCTCCAAACACATTCGAAATAGCAAGTTTGGATCTTGGATCGTTGCGCATCTCAACTAAACCCATAGCAATTTGAGACGCACTTTTCCTTACACCGCTTACAGGTTGTCTTTTGTATATTTCAAAAATATCTTTTAATAACGCCTGTGTTTTGGGACTAATTAGTGCGCCCTCACCCGATCCAAATCTACTTACAAATAAGCCTTCCGCTGTAACATCGTTTTGCATAGACGCAAATATGTTCAAATACGCATCTGTGTTATCCGTTTCAATGCCAGTAGCAATAGCATTTAAGTTATCAATTACTGATTGAGGCATTGTTGAACGCAAGGAATTAAAAAACTGCGCTGACCTTTCACGCGTTGCATAGGTGCTTGGATTAGCAGGGTCAAATCCAAGACTTTTAAGTCGCTCATCTTGAGCAACTCGATGAGTTTTATCAAAATGATTGCCGCCGTTTGCAGCAAGTATATTTTGCAAATCTTGTTTTTTACGTTCCTGTTCTTTAAGGGCTTCATTCCTAGCAACTTTTTCTCTTATGTTGTTAGTGTGATTGCTAATACTGGCTAACTGGCTAGATGGAACAACGCTAAGAATAGAATCCCCAGCAGTAATAACGTGAGGGCTAGCATCCCCCTTCACCTTACCCCCGCCCTTAACGTAAAGAGAAAGATCGTTTAATTCTTTAGCGGACATATTACCCGCAACAATGTTAACTATACCTTTTCCAGCAGAAAGCCGTAAACCATCAGACAAAGAACCAAACTCAGTGCTACCAATGTCTCCGCTTTCCAAAGCACTTCTTGCTAATTTTTCAGTAGTTTCAAGAGTTTCTAAATCAAAAACACCATTAGCAAAGTATTTTGAGGCATCATTAACGCTTTTAAAAAGATCAGCATTTCGCTTCTCTCTCTCAATTTTGTTTTGTACTTCGTCCTGTGTGCCAGAGATAAGGGTAGAAACATAATTTCTATCTTCAGTAGGATCGTAAAGCCTAGTTTTTGTTAGCTCTTCAATTGCTATTTGTTGACGAGGACTTAGCTTCCCAATGTCTGCGGGTGAGTTTGTAATTAACGCTGCCTTTAGAGCCCCAATATTTCCGTCACTTGCCATACCCAAAATAACTGCATCAAGCCCAGCGCGGCGAGCATCTTGCTTGCTAGAGTTATATTCATCTGTACCTAAGCCAATATTTTTTGCATATATAAGCTGTTGTAGACTTTTTTCATATGTTGTTTGGGCGGATTGTATCGAGCCAGCAATACTCTCAAGGCTTTCTGAACCCCAAGCCTCTCTTATTGCAATAGTATTTGCAAAACGATTTGGAAGAATAGTATTATCTTTAAAGGTTAAAGAAAAGTTTGCTATATCTGCTTCATACTTTGCTTTTTCCTCAGCAACTTTTGCAGCCGTTACTGAATTATAGTTGGAAGAAATAACATTTGCTTGAGAAAGCAAAGCTGCTGTGTTGGTGCGGTCAACATAACCTATAAAAGGTTTGAGTGCTTCTAGCTGTTTTTCGCTAAGGCTTTCGCCACCAGCCTTACCTTGGCTACCAACGTAAACCCTTATCGAAGCCTGCTGTATTGGGGTCGCACCTTTCAATGCTACCTCCAGAGCCCCTGACATGGCCTGTGAGCCAAGTTCCGACCTTACCTTCTGTGCATACCCAGGATCATAAAGCTCTGCCTTTTCGGCCTCTAGAGAGGCTGTGACGCGCTCTTCAATGTAGGCGACAGATGTAGTGAAGTCCCCGGCGGAAGCTGCGTCATAAATTGTTTCTGCATACTCTATGTTAGTTGTGCCAACTGCTTGAGCCGCATTTGCTCTTGCCTTGGTTCTGGCCGCATCTGCTAACCTAATTTTAGTCTGCCCCATAACATAGGAGCCAGAATCAAAGATTATGTTTTTAAAGCGATCACCAGCACCCGTAGACATTGAGCTAAGATAAGACTCAAACATGCTTTGATACTGAACTGGATCTTCATACTTAGAAGCAAGCTCCGCAGATTTTAGCCGTATGTCTTTATCAATTGAATCTACAAAGCGGCGCTCGACAACGCGCTCGAATGAGGCGGAAGCAATACTTCCCATGCCTTTCATCTGAGATAAAACTTCCGGCTTACCAGTGCTAGAATCAAATGCTTTTAACTCACTTGCAGAAATTGACTGAGCTTCTTCTGCACCAAACCTTTCAGCATTTGACGCAGCCTTTTCGTAAAACTCCTTGCCCATTGTATTTGCAAGTCTTGAGACAGCGTTGCCAACTTGAGCTTCGCCAGTGTCAAAGCTACGCACACCGATTGGCTGATTAAAGATTCTTCGTTGCTCTCTTATTATCGGCATTGTGATAGCTCTCTATTTTACAGGCGTTACAGGGGCGGGAGCAGGAGTTGGGGTATAGGTCTTAGAAAGATCTGCACCTAGTTGAGCAAGCATCGTTAAGCTGTTTATGCTGCCAACTCTACTTGCATTAATACCGCGTTGTATTTCAATTCTTGAGGCAACGCTCCTGCTGCTTTGGTCTAAGAAAGATTGGAACTGGCTAGCTGCAAGATCAGAACTTACAGTTAATCTTTGCTCTTCCTCAAACGCTGCAAGGCTAGAGCTTTCTCCACCCCCAAGCTGGAAAGAGAACTGAGCATTATTTGTAGATCGCGCAGTGTTATAGTCAGCAATCCTTTGATTGCGCTGCTGCATGGCTTGCACTTCGGCTACTTGCCGATCAATTTCCATTTGTCTTGCTTGCTGTTCAGCTTGCAATCGTTGAGCAGATGCTGCTTTATTCTGACCGAAGATGCCAAGAACAGTAGTTGCAACTTGAAAGGTGGTGTAAGGATCAGGCATTAGAATGTTAACTCCGCAACTATGCCATTAACTTGCAAGCGCAAGGGGGCGGATTGTGTAACTGTAATCTGTGGGTCACGACTGTATCCCATTAGACGAAACTCTTTCTTTCCTGTGAACGAAGAAACTTCTTGTGATAAATCATCAGTTACATTTCTTAGAACTAAGTTTGCTCCGTTTACGTTGGCTGACAAAGTATCGTTAAGGTCAACGACAACACTCCCTATTCTTCGGGGAGTGCCAGTAACAGGACCGGAGCCTGTCGCAATATCTAATGGATTGGTGGTAAGAGTAACGTCAAACTTCATTCCAATTTCTGCTTCAGCAAGATCAGGGACAATTGCAGACACATCAATGTTGCCACCGGATACAGTAAACTCTCCAACATAGTTGTTGCCATCAATTACATTAAGAACTGCACCATCAGTATAGAAGTCAGATACATCGAAGACGCCGTTGCTTCCAGTGTAGATTCCAGCAACGTCTGTGTTATAAGCCTCGTCAAACTCGCATATAGCAAACTTTTGAGTGCCGTCACCTTGGTCATAGATAATGCTAGCAAACACGCGGTCATCAATAGTTACTGTAGAGTTAAAGTAACCATTGGTTGTAAACTCAGTCCAGCCAGCCCTCTCTTCCCCACGATTGGAGTTAAAGACAGAGATTGTGCCAAAGTAATTTACAACAAAGACATAGCTTTCTGACCTGCTCATGGCTCCATACATTGTGTTCATTTCTATTGGCGTCTTAATAAGATGCGAAGAGATGAGCGATATTGGTGAAGCTACATAAGCCGCTTCTGTATCAGCAAACACATACTCTCGAACAATAGCCCCGCCCTTTTGAACAAACAAAGTTGCACCATCTAAAGCCTGTGGCCTAACAAAGTCAGAGCCAAACGGAGTTTGTCTTCGTATCTGAATGTTTGTTGGAGTTATTGGTTGGTTCGTAAACGATGGGACGTACATCTCGGACGTTGCAGTAAAGACTTGCAAGTCACGGTTAGAAACTAAGTGGCGTATTTGGTTAATGTCGCCAACGCTAGCAGTAATGTGAATGGCTTGGTCATCTTTAGCAGTGCCTACATCAAAGTTGTAATACTGACCGCTCCTACTAAACCACAGTGAATCGGGCTGAGATAGGCTGCCGCCAAACACCAATCGGTTTTGATGAAAGGTTACGGCAGACGGATAGCCTCTAAGTACAGAATATGACTGCTCTTCCCAAGAAGTTGTCGGCGCGCTTGTGCTTATCTTTGGACTGCCGCCACCAATTTCAGACGCATTGGCATTTGAGCCAGCTACTATAGTAAACTTATCGTCATCTATTATGCTTGCAACAGTTCGTGTTCCATTGATTTGGTTTGCAGAAATGCCGCCAACACTGCCAGCATGAGATACTACAATTGAGTCATTTACACGCAAGCCATGACGAACAAGAGTCACCTCAATGTCAGCCTGACCTTCTGTTGTGCTAAGAGAGTCTATGCCTAGACGAACAATTAATTCGTCAAGGATGTTTGCAGTTGCGCTTGTTGTGCTTTGCACTGAAGTTATCTCAAGCTCGGCCCCATGATAACGAAGAGTAATCCCGTCATGCTCTCCGTTT
>Ga0316202_10003054_pt1 | contig 10413 bp, 10 predicted proteins | sample 3monrhotite_MG_FD_204934 | JGI IMG/M metagenome (GOLD analysis project Ga0316202, IMG submission 204934) | Microbial mat bacterial communities from mineral coupon in-situ incubated in ocean water Damariscotta River, Maine, United States -... | ecosystem: Environmental > Aquatic > Marine >...
CAAATTGACGTCGATATTAACGAAAAACCATCAGGATCTGTTGATGATGTATCGACTGATGGTGTTTAATGTAGCGATTGAAAACCAAGATGATCATGTGAAGAATTTTTCTTTCCTCATGAATGATGCAGGTGAATGGCGACTTGCTCCTGCGTATGATCTTACTCAATCCATTCTTGCCTCGAATGAACATTCAACCTCAGTAGCCGGAAAAGGTAACGATATTTCACGTCAAGATATGCTCAAGCTTGCAAAAGGTGCCGGCATTACAGCTTCAGAGGCCAATGGAATTATTGATAGAGTGTATGATGTCGTTGCAAATGCGGAGACTGCTTAATCATGTCGTAGGTGTTGGTTAGCTCAATCTGTTTTATCGGCTGGAGTACCTGAGTAAATGTTCCACGGAAGCTGACTTTATCTCAGATTAATCTGCTTTTACCAAGACTGAATGGCGGCTATCGGCGGCGGTCTCAACTGGTCAACGCAACACTTTATCTTATGATGTGAAGATGACAGCGAGTAACGTTCTATGGTGAGCGACTCAATTTTGATTAAGTCGTTTTTTCGATTGTTTAAGGGATGGACTTACTTTAGGGCTACAATCTATAACAAGTGGTTTAATCCTAAACTTTTTAGGTGATCTTTCTAATAAAAATCCTTCAAACTCTTTAATATCACTGAATACTGAAGGCTTATTAAAGCTTCCTGATTTATACCATAGAACTAAAAAGATGCCTTCCCGTGCCCCTATATCTTTTATATAAAGCGGAAGCTGAGTTGTTATTCCATGCTCGATATTTCCATGATGAGCATTTTTCAATTCAACACATACGTTCATAAGAACATCATTCTTTGTATAAGAAAAATGGAAGTCTAAGCTACCATTCGCAGCAATGACTTCCCTAGACAAACTGATACCTTTGATTGCAGCTAAAAATCTAATCTGATTATAGATTATTGGTTGAGCTTTCCGCTCTAATACTGGGATCATTTTACTGCCTTCTTCAATCCAAAATGATTCATTCAAACCACCAAATTCGATGGATTTTTTTAGTGTCATTTCAAGCAGGCGGTAGCAAAAGCCTGAGAATGATCTTTTATTAGTAATTTTAGTATCTAATATATATGCTCTTATTTCAGGGATATCCTCAGACATGTAATGTTTGTTTAAATTATTTACAAATTTATTTTTTGTTTTGAAATAGCTATCAAAATTTGTGATCGTAAACAGTTTGTGGTGAATTAGTTTTCCTTCTGACCTGCAATAGGAAACTAAATAGTTTGAAATAAAGTCTGAGTTAAGGTCTTTAATTTGAAAAGGAAATCTTCCATCGCTTTGTAATTCCCAAATATACTCTAGGATTTGATCTTTGTGGGGAAAGTACCTACCACCCCTTTTGGCTTCTTCCTTTTTTAAATCTACTGGTACTACTTCATTTTCGATAAGTTCAAAGTCTGGGTGATAAAACTGGTTCATGACAATGTCTATTTTTGTTGATTCGAGTACAGCACCAATTGAATCAGAAAATAACGTTAAAGGCATTCCACTAATAGATATTTCAGATGAATCTAAAAATGAATACACTGGATCATCAAATAAATTGGTAATATTCGAAAAGAATATTTCTGCTCTGTCATCGAGTTTGCAGGCTACAGCACCTTCGGTGCAATATGGCACCACAAACGATATAACTGTTTTAATATCACCTAGATCCTCTTCTGAGAAATTAGGTTCAAATAGCTCTATACTAAACTTTCCAATCTCAAAATCTTCTGGACTGAAATTTAATCCTTCATATATAGTATTTAAATCATTTTCCTTAATATATTGACTGTGCTCCTCTATTACTTCTCGTAGGTAATCTTTTCGTTCTATCTGAAAAATATTGTTATTCATTACTAATTGGGTGAGTAAAAAAAGTACCAATCTGTTTTTATCCAAATATTCGTTATTTGGCTTATCAATTAGTTCCTCTAGGCAAGAAATGATGGATGAATATATTTCGTCATAATGATTGTTGTAAATATGGACTCTCAATAATGTTTTTATATATAATTCATAAGCTTTATGAATAGTCGAGATGTTCCCTTGTTTATTTTCTTGGTCAAAAAGATGATTTTCAGGAGCTTCTGTAGCCCTAAATATAAAGTCCTTTCTTATTTCTATTGTTTCGATAGCTAGCTTTTCCGGTGTTTGCCTTACAAGGGTATACCAACTTCCTTGTGGCAAATTGTTTTCACCATTAATTACTGAAATTTTATATTTTTGGGCAATGTTTGGAGTTAGAAGTATAGAATTCAGTAATTGAGCAACATCACCAAATATTGTTGGATTAATTGTTTTTGCTAAGTCACAAATAACATTTTTAATTAGTTGGTCCGATATATCTTCTAAATCTAGCTCTGTAGGACTTCCTGTCTCTGTATGCCCATTGATCTTAACGATATAACTTTTCTCTTTAATTTTAACTAAAAACTTGTTTGGTGAGTTATCTAAATAATAAAGCAATGTTTTAAAATACACTGATAAAATGTTAATTAATCGATTGGTGTTGGTAATTACAGGAACCTTTTTTCTAATTGAATAATAGTTGGAAATTTCTTGAAGGTTCGAAATAAATTCCGATGCTTTGCATGCTTTTATTATATTATATTTCACTATTAATTTCGATTTCTAACTTATCAATATTCAAATATTTTTGTTAGCATATTTCATTACCCCACAATCTTGCAGCGATAGCATAGCCAGTTTATTGAATGACCGCTATTGGGCGATCTACGACGATCGGAAAACGACAACTTTTGGTTATTCACCCTAGTTTCGTCTAGCTCCCCAATCCGTGAGCTTCAGGGTCAGATCTTGCGATGTTACATTTAGACAGTCAGGGAGTCAGAATTGTTTCTAATGACGGAATTCAGTGAGAAGGTGTCTGGCTTGACAATTAGGTGGCCGAGTTAAGAAAACGCTCTCAACTCTGAATAAGAGGGCGCACCTCGTCTGAAGTTCAATGAACTCTGATTAAGCGTGTATCGCTTGTTCTAATGTTTCGACTACAAATTGGTTCAGGCTTTCACCTTTGCTTTTGGCTGCGGCCACAACATCAGCATGTAGGTCAGGTGCAATGCGGACATTAAATTTGCCTGAAAAGACTTTGTATGGTTCAACATCATCCTCTTTGCACATATCAAGAAATACTTTTAAAGATGTTGCGCCCTCATCATGTAAGCCTTGAATATCTTTTGCATAAAAGTCTGCACCACCATTGAGTCCAACAAACTCACCGCGAAACATATCAACATCTTCATCGTAGCAAATTGTCGCTTTTTGACCATTTATAATCATCATATTCATGGTTTTACTCCATTGTTTTTAAACCATCCACGAATGGATGCAACAGCGCCTTTGTCTGTCTTTGGTGAAGGGTGTGGGCGATGAAATACGCGACGATCACCAAACAAACGCACACCAATACGAGAACCTTCACGCTCACTTATCTCTGCTCCCAACACTACAAGCAGAGCTTCAATATCTTTCCAGTTTATATTTGCACTGGTCGGCTGCTTAAATATTAAAGCCAGAGTCTTTTGGTGCTTTTTCTGCATTTCAAAATGGTACTGAAATGTGGTATCGCGTCAAGTGGCTCTATTGGCGTTCTTACGACATCATGAAAGCGCCGTGCAAAATATGCAGGAGTAAGGGGGGAGGTGGATTCTGATGATTATGATGGAATTCACAGAGGCATAGTTTAAGGTGCTGATATGAGTAAAGACCTTTGGATGATATTTTATGTGACTTATGGTGTGGCGGGGCTATTGATGTTGGCCATGCTGATTCAGGGGGTGGTGAAAAAACACCCGATGAAAAAAATAGTTGGAGATCTCGGTAGGCCGTTGGTGATGATTATGCTCTCGTTAGCTCTCTGGTATGGCACGGTCTATATCTCCGGGGATTTTTTCGGCAGATTTTAAAATGATGAAATGTGTGACAAGTAACTCTTCTTATGAATGCTCTTCTGATCCTGTGGCCGTATAAATCCAAATGAATCGGGACAGGTTGTTCAGCATGCTGCAAGGTGGTTTCATCCTATGGGTGATTCTTGGCAGTTTGTGGGGTTGGTTCTTTGCTGATGCCGCTGTAACGGGCAAGGGCATGATTGGCCCCGCGTTAATGTTGATCATGTTGTTGATGGGATTGACCTTGCGGCTGGAAGATATTCGCAAACTACGCCATGCCGGACGACCATTGTTGATTGGGGTGGGTTTACAATTTCTTGTGATGCCACTCTCAGCCTGGGCTATTGCGTATCTGTTTTCACTGCCGCCCATGCTGGCATTGGGGTTGATTCTGGTTGGTTGTGCGCCGGGAGGTACGGCCTCTAATGTTGTTGCCTGGCTGGCGCGTGGCGATGTCGCTCTGTCAGTAGCAATGACCAGTGCCTCTACGCTCTTGGCACCGTTGTTTATGCCACTATGGATATGGCTGCTCGCTTCAACATGGTTGGCGATTGATCCGGTCTCGATGTTTCTCAGTGTAATTCAGATCGTGTTGCTGCCGGTGATCGCCGGCATTCTTATTCGGTGCTATTGGCAGCCGCCAGTGATGCTGTTGGATGGGGTGTTTCCGCTTATTGCGATGCTCACCATCGCCTGGATAGTGGGTGTTGTGGTTGGACTCAATGTTGCGAATTTGCATTCGGTGGCGCTGAGCGTGATTGCTGCTGTGATCTTACTCAATGTCATCGGGCTGCTGCTCGGTGGTGGTTTGATGTCTCGCCTTGGTTATTCATCGACGCAGAGCCGCACTGTTGCAATTGAAGTGGGTATGCAGAATTCCGGTCTTGCCGTTGCGCTGGCGATTGTCCATTTTTCTCCTGAAGCTGCCCTTGCCGGTGCCATGTTCAGTCTGTGGCATAATCTTTCCGGATCCATTCTGGCAATGTACTGGCGCAGACGTTAACGTTCGCGATGTTTTAGGTGCCCGAAGGTTTTTTAAACCAAGGGTGAAACGGGAAGTCCGGTGCAGTGGGGAACCACTAAGTCCGGCGCAGCCCCCGCTACTGTAGGCCTGACAACGCTGTTCAACACCACTGGAGTTTTATTGCTCCGGGAAGGAAAGACAGCCGAGAATGAAGGCAAGCCAGGAGACCGGCCTGAAGCACGATATGCTATTCTAAAAGATAGCTGTCATCGGTTTTAAACCTCGGAGGGAGGTGTTGCCGGTATTGATGGCTGCGTCTTTATTTTCACTGCCGATTAATCCGCAATCCCCGCTCTTGTTTGAACCAAAAATAATGCAATAGCGCGGCGGGCGCGGAGAAAACATGAAACAAAAACATATCATTTGGTTAGCTGCCTTGATGGCAGTTACGCCGATCACTGCATCGGCAGAAACACAGGACTTGGGCCAGCTCAATGTCACATCAAGCCGGGTTGAAACACCTTCGGCAACATCATCCAAACCGGTTACGATTATCAACAGAAAGACGATCGAAGATTCCCATGCCGGGAGTATTGTTGATCTGCTCAAAGGGCAGGCCAATATCGTGGTACGCGACACCTCCGGCGTCGGTGCAAAATCACAGATTGATCTGGGCGGTTTTGGTGAATCGTCTGCAGCCAATAATGTGGTGCTGATTGATGGTCGTAGGGTCAACAATCCGGATTTATCCGGTACGGACTGGACTCAAATTCCACTTGATCAGATAGAGCGTATTGAAATCGTGCATGGTGCAAGTTCTGTATTATATGGCGGCGGCGCGGTAGGCGGCGTGATTAATTTGATTACCAAAATACCATCTTCCGGCGGTAATATCAGTCTGGCCGGTGGCAGTTTCGGCGAATTCACCGGGTCCGGACGCATCGGTGCCGATGCCGGCAAAACACGTCTGGAAGCGAATTTTTCCGGTCTGACTACCAATGGCTATCGCGATAATAATGTCTTCGACCGCTTTGATGGAGGCGCACGCGCAGAAGCTGATCTCACCAACAATATGAGCCTGCATATTTCCGGTAATCATCACCGTGATCGCGTTGGTCTGCCCGGCGCATTGAGCCCGGCGCAAGTGAACGCAAACCGCAAACAGGCAAAAAACCCACGGGATTTCAGCCGTACCAATGACAGCTTTATTGATGGCGGCTTCAACTGGCTGTCCGATTTCGGGCTTGAAGCGGATCTGGACGGCGGTTTCCGTAGCCGTGATCTGCATTCTGAATTTATCAGTTTTGCATCTGTCAGTGATTTTGTGCAGCGCAACGCTTCGCTGCGTCCGAAAATTACTTTCACAACAGGCGATTCGATTGTTACACAAATTGTCACCGGGGCGGATATTGATCGGGGCAATGGGTCATTTAATTTTGGAGGCGTTGTTGGTAATACCGAGTTTGATCATAAGCGAGATGGTTATTACGGACAACTGACTGTCGGTTCATCGGACAATAGTTGGAGTATCAACGGCGGTGCGCGCACGGAACGAACGCGGGATGCGTTCACTAAAGGTACGCTCAGTACCATTTCCAACCGGGCTACGGCCTGGGATGTGGGTGCATCGGTCGCCCTGATTGAACAGCTGCGTTTGAGGCTGAACACTTCCCGCTCCATTCGTTTTCCATTGCTGGATGAACGTTTCGATTTCTTTTCGGGCGCGGTGGATACGACCCTGCAATCCCAGACCGGACGCCATTATAGCCTTAGCCTGCGTTATGATTTGGCATCAGCCTGGCTTGAATTCAGTGCCAGCCGCGCCAACCTGAATAATGAAATCTATTATAATCCGGTCGGCGGCACCTTCGGCTTTGGCGCCAATGAAAATTATACCGACAAGACCCGTCACGATGTAATCATGATCAGCGGCCACTGGAAGGTGCATGATCTGGTTCAGTTATCCGGCAATTACACCTACAGCAAGGCGGCATTCCGTGGCGGCTTGTCCAGCGGGAAATCCATTCCAGCTGTGGCGCGCAATCGGGTTGGCGGTGATTGGAAAGCCGACTGGATGCACGGTCTTTCTTCCAACATTCATCTGACCTATGTCGGTTCTTCGTTCCTGATCAGCGATCAGGCCAACGTGCGCGGCCGCTTACCCTCCTATTTGACGGTGGATGCAGTGATCAATTATCGCTGGCAGGGTGTCGAAATGTTTGCGCGCGTAGATAATCTGACTGGTAAGAAATACAGTACTTACGGTGTATTCTCTTCCTTCAGCGGTGATGCTTTTTATCCAGCACCTGTTGCAACATTCCGTGCCGGTGCGAGTTATTCCTTCTAGACTTATCAGGTTCTGGCCATGGCTGGTGGCATCTGCTGCCATCCACGGCCTGTTGCTGGCATACTGGTTGCAAGCCAGTGTGGTTGTACCAACATCAATGCAAGCAACTGATGTAACGATTGAGTTTATTGGTCTGAATAATACTCAGATTACAGAGCCATTGCTTGAGCCAATGACGAGAAAAGCAGAGCCCGTACATGTGAGCAAACCGCGCACGGTTATCGCTCAACAAGCGCCTGCGGAAACACATCAGACCATTGAAAAACGAACGATCATGATTGCAAAAAAGGTGCCCGATAAAATACAGAAACAGTTAGCGGTAATGTCTTCAGCACGTGCTTCTACTCCAATTGCAAAAGCGATGAGCTTGCAACGTGATTCGCTGGCAAGTTTAAAAACAGCACCGATCAAGTCCAGTCAAGCCGTTACGTCTGATACGCTTCCATCTCAACCATCTCACCTTTCACTTCAAAGCGTGCAACTTGATCAGGATAGAATGCGTTTGCAGGTGCGTACACATTTGGAGAAATTCAAATATTATCCATCCAGCGCCCGGCGCAGGGGTATTGAAGGACAAGTTGAAGTGGCGTTCACTTTATCGAATAAAGGAGCTGCTAATAAGGTCAGTATCTTGCACGGATCTGGCTATGCCTTGCTGGATCATGCCGCTCTGGAAACGGTAAACAGGGCGCAACCCTTTCCGGTTGAAGATGGACAATACCGTTTTCGTTTGCAGTTTCAGCGTTTATGAGGTTTGTATTGAAAGCCTTGTTTGCGCTGCTGTTGATAGGATCAGCATCATTGGCGTTGGCTCAAGAACGTATTTTAGCCTTGTCGCCGCACGCTTGTGAAATGCTCTCTGCCATTGGCGCTGGCGATGAAGTGGTTGGGGTCTCACAATATTGTAATTACCCGGCCAGCTTGAAAGATACGCCGGTGATTGCCAATTATTCGCGTCTGTTCAGCGAAGCCGCGATTCGTCTCCAACCGAGTATGATCATCACATCGAATGCAGGCTTGAATGGATTACAGGATTTCAATCAAGCGGGTGTGCGTATTGTGCTTACACATCCCCAATCATTGGATGATATTTTTTCAGATTTGTTGCGCTTGGGGGCATTAACCGGCCATGAACAGCAGGCAGATCTGCTTGTTGAACACATGCGCACCTCTTTGCAGCACACGCGCAGCCGGATTCGCAAACGCCAGCGTGTGTTTTTTGAAGTTTGGAGTGATCCTTTGATGACCGAGGCGGGACGCAGCTTTATCACCCAGGTATTGGCCGCAGCCGGTGGCGATAATGTATTTGCTGACCAGGATGTTGAAAGCATGCGTGTTAATGTTGAGTCTGTTGTGCGTGCAGATCCTGAAATCATCATCATTCCATCGCATAGCGGTAATATCGAAGCCCGTCGTCTGTATTGGCAGAAATGGTTGCCGGATGTTCGCGTGATCGTTGTAAATCCTGATTTGATCAGCCGTCCCAGTCCGCGCGTTGTGGCAGGGATTACAAACTTGCAGAAACAATTGGATGCGATGATTTCAGAGGCAGCACAATGAATGACCGGATAAAATGGTGTTGTATCCTGTTGGCACTGCTATTGGTGTTTTTTTTGAGTCTGGGTGCAGGCCAACAATGGATTAACCCCTTTCATGCCAGTGGACAGGATGGCTTTATTTTATGGCAATTGAGATTGCCGCGCCTGTTGATCGCCTTTGCCGTGGGGGGCATGTTGGCTTTGGCAGGGGCATGGTTTCAGGTCTTATTGGGTAATCCGTTAGCCGAGCCTTATGTGTTGGGTGTGGCTGGGTCTGCCTCTGTCGGGGCGGTGGCCGGTTTGATCATTATGCCGGAATCGGCCTGGATGATGTCAGCAGGTGCATTTATCGGAGCATGGATAGGTATCAGTATTGTAATGGCTTTTTCACATCTGGGGGCAGGTCGCATGCTGCTGGCAGGCGTGGTATTGGCGGCGTTTTGGTCGGCACTGCTGGCATTGTTACTCGCACTTTTACCAAAAAACAGTCTTGGGCTCGCGTTTGCATGGATGATGGGCGATTTATCACATTCCGATATTCCGATTGCCTTGCTTAGCCTGGCTTGGGTCGTGGCTTTAGGCTGTGGCTTAGTGCTGTCCCGATCGCTTGATGCATTACTGCTGGGAGAGCGCCATGCCGAGGCATTAGGCGTGGATGTGAAACCTTTGCGTCAGAGGTTGTTATTACTGGCTTCTGCCGTTACGGCGATTGCCGTCACGGCAGCGGGCACCATCGGATTTGTCGGTTTAGTGATTCCACATTTGATGCGCATGGTGTTTGGTTCACTGCATCGTGCTGTTTTACCTGCATCAGCCATTGGCGGTGGTCTGTTGTTGATGTTGGCTGATACGGCGGCGCGAACGGTGCTTGCGCCATCCGAGCTGCCGGTCGGTGTGCTGACCGCCATGATCGGTGTGCCGGTGTTCTTATTTCTATTGTTGAGGCGTAGCTGATGAAAGGTTTACTCTCACTTTCCAATCTGGGGGTAGAGCGCGCTGGTCGTTGCCTGCTATCTGGGCTTAGCTGTGCAATTCATGCGGGTGAAGTGGTGGTGATTCTTGGCCCAAATGGGGCGGGTAAATCGAGCCTTTTATTGGCGTTGGCCGGGCTGATTCCATCCAGTGGTGAGACAAGCGTGTTAGGCAGAAATCTGCACCATTATAGTCGCTATGAACTATCAAAACAGGTTGCCTGGCAGGGTGAATTGCCTCCAACTGAATTCGGTCTGACTGTGCAGCAGCGTTTGAATCTTGCGCTGAGCGATGGATGCGGCGCAATGGAAAACGTGGCTCAATCCATGGATATTCAAATGCTGTTGCAGCGCCCCTTGGGCGAGCTATCCAGCGGTGAACGCCAGCGCACAGAACTTGCAGCACTGATGTTGCGTGATGCGCCGATCTGGTTGCTGGATGAACCGACAGCGCACCTTGACCTCAAGCATCAGATCCAGTGCATGAATATGATGAAAACAGAGCGTGCTCAAGGGCGTGTTATTATTACTGTTCTGCACGATATTCAACAAGCAATGGCCGTTGCGGATCATCTGATTCTAATCGATGGTAAAGGTGGCGCTGAATATGGTGAAGCAAGCCTGTTATTTAACAATGTG
>Ga0316202_10003055_pt1 | contig 10409 bp, 10 predicted proteins | sample 3monrhotite_MG_FD_204934 | JGI IMG/M metagenome (GOLD analysis project Ga0316202, IMG submission 204934) | Microbial mat bacterial communities from mineral coupon in-situ incubated in ocean water Damariscotta River, Maine, United States -... | ecosystem: Environmental > Aquatic > Marine >...
CAATAAAAATGAAGAAGTTGCTTTAAAAGATTATATTGGAAAAAGTAAAGTATTCATTTATTTTTATCCTAAAGCGATGACCCCTGGATGTACTGTACAAGCACAAGGTTTAAGAGATATAAAAGATGAACTGACTCAGTTAAATACTGTTGTTTTTGGTATTAGTCCAGATGAACCTAAACGCTTAGCAAAATTTTGTCAGCGTGATGAACTTAATTTTTCATTGCTTTCAGATGTTAATCACGAAATAGCCGATGCCTATGGTGTTTGGGGGTTAAAAAAGTTTATGGGGCGCGAATATGAGGGTATTCATCGCATCAGCTTTTTAATTGGACTTGATGGTAAAATTAGTTATATTTTTAATAAGTTCAAAACTAAAGATCATCATCAAGTGGTATTAGATATTTTGAATCCGCAGTAAAGCGATAAAAGTCAGCTTGGCTGTATTTCACTTTGTGATTCAGATGAAGAAGGCCAAGCATTAATAACCGCTTTAACTAATGTTGCAAGCGGTATTGCAAAGAAAACCCCCCAAAACCCCCACAAACCACCAAAAAATATAACCGCGATAATAATAGTAACCGGGTGCAAATTCACCGCTTCTGAAAATAATAGTGGCACTAATAAATTACCATCTAAAGCTTGTAATACACCATAGGCTAACATTACGTAACCAAACTCTGGCTCAAATCCCCATTGAAACAAACCAACTAATGCAACTGGAATAGTAACTATAGTCGCGCCAACATAAGGAACAAGTACTGATAAGCCCACTAAAACGCCTAACAATACTGCATACTGCAAGCCTAAAAACACAAAGGCTAAGGTTGTAGATATGCCAATAATTAAAATTTCAATGACCTTGCCCCGAATATAATTCATAATTTGCACATTCATTTCATTACCGACTTGTTTTGCTAAACGCCTTTCTTTTGGAAAAAACTTTGCTAATTCATGGAGTAAAGTTACTTTATCTTTAAGGAAGAAAAACATCATTAAGGGAACTAAAATCAAATAAATCATTAATGCCACAAGATCAGAGATTGAATTAAGTGAACCTTTTAAAATGATTTCGCCCCACTCTAATAACTTTGTATTAATTAAACTAATAAAAACTTCAATTTGGCTTTCTTGAAAAATTTCAGGATACGTTTTTGGTAATGTTGATAAATAAACTTTTCCTTGCGCAAGCATTTTTGGTAATTCTTGAAATAAATGACTGCTTTGCTGCCATATAACAGGCATAAGCCCTAAAAACCCAATAAGTGACACACCAACGAAAGCACTCACAACAAGTGTCACTGCTGCCGTGCGAGAAAAACCAAAGGTAATTAATTTATTAACCGGTAAATCTAATAAAAAGGCAATGGATAGCGCAACAAAAACAGGCATCAACAAGTGACTTAAAAAGTAAATAAAAACAAACAGTGTTGTTAAAATAACAACTAAAGTAACGACATGGGGATCAGAAAATTTTCGTTTATACCAGTTGGCAAAAAATTGCACCATAACGCTTCCTTTAATTTTTATTTTTTAATGGATATTTCAAGAATTTTACTATCAAGCATTTTTAATTCAAAATTAATCGCTGATTTTTTTAAATAGTGAGGAATATTTTCTTTTGAACCTTTATCTACAATACGCATCATATAGATGTCACCGGTTTGCATTTTTTTCAGCATAGCCCGCATTTTAACTAAAGGTAAAGGACACTTTTCACAACTCGCATCATATTCATATAACATAGAATTTTATCCATGATCATTTTTAGGATACTATACCTATTATAGAGGAATATATTTCAAATAATACACTAATGAACAATTAGTTAGAATAGCTTACAATGCATTAAAGCGAAAAAACAAACATGTTAACTCTTTTTTATCAAACACTTATTATAAAGTAAAAATAGATGAATCAACTCAGTGAAAAACCAACATTAAAAGAAATTAATGCTTACAAGAAAAAATTAAACTGGGGAGACTCTCCCACCATTTTTCAAATGGCTATAAATTCAATTGGTGATATAGATAGCATCTTATCCCACGGTTTCGATAGCGCTTATCGACAACTTTTTAATATAAACACGTGGAATTTAGCATTCCTCGGCAGTTTTCAAGATGAAAAAGGTAATGTGGTCGTAAAAACAAAGCCAAAAATATCATTACTTCATGTTTTTACTGAACAGCATTATGAATTGCATTGTTTTCCTATAACATTCGGTGAAAAAGTAGTGACATCCCAACAAGGAAATCCCCTATGCCCTTTTACAACATGGGTTCCTGAAACAATGCAAATGCTATTTCGAATCAGTAGTTTTATACCTTTTATGACTTATAACGTTCAGGGTGGTGATGAAGCAGATTTAGCGTTAATCAAATTTGCCTTTTATCGAGTAGAAGAACTAATCGAAAATTTAAGTAAATCATTCAATATAGTAGAAGTAGATGGTATTAACATTGCTGAGTTTTATCGAGATGTATGTGTAAAAAAACAACAGCTAGAGAACAGTCAACTTAACAAAAAAACAAATTATAAATGATATTAACCTTAATGAATAAAAAACATAAATCAATCAAATTCCTCTGCAAAGCAAGCATGGTTTTATTACTTTCGCTTACTGCTTTTACAGGATTAGCTAAACAAAATAACAAAAACAAATTACCCGAAATAGGAGCCTCTGCTGCTAGTGTATTGTCGCTTGATAAAGAGCGTCAAATTGGTGATATTATGATGCGTCAACTTCGCGCTTCACAGCCTATAATTAATGATCCTGTATTAATAGAGTACATAAACCATTTAGGTAATAAGCTGATTAAAAATGCTCAAGATGTAAATTATCGCTTTCAATTTTTTCTAATTAATAAAGACGAAATCAATGCTTTCGCTTTTTTTGGTGGTCATGTTGCAGTACACAGTAGCCTTATCACTTTAGCTGATGATGAAAGTGAACTTGCTTCTGTACTTGCTCATGAAATATCTCATGTTACACAACGACATTTAGCAAGACGCTTAGAATCACAACAGCGCTCACAACCATTAACAACAGCAGGAATGATTTCAGGCGTTTTATTGGCGCTTGTAAATCCAACGGTTGGTTTTGCTGCATTAAGCACATCGATGGCAGCATCACAGCAAATGAGTATTAATTATACGCGAGGAAATGAAAAAGAAGCCGACCGTGTTGGTATAGCTTTATTAGCCAATAGTGGTTTTGATCCCACTGGTGCTCCCAAATTTTTTAATAAATTAGCCGACAAATATCGCTATGCAAGTAAACCTCCTGCTATGCTGTTAACTCATCCCTTACCTAATTCTCGTATTAGTGATGCTAGAACTCGAGCTCAAAACTATCCTTATACAAACTTACCACCAAGCTTAAGTTTTGAACTAGCAAAAGCGCGTATAGTGGCTCGTTATCAAGGCAATCCTAAAGATAATATTTCTCTATTTAAGAATCAATTAAAGAAAAAAAAATATCGTCTTAAAGCTGCTGCACAATATGGCTTAGCAATAGCATACTTTGAAAATAAGCAATACCAAAAAGCTCAAAAAATTCTTCAAGCTCTTTTAATTAATGATAAGAAAAATTTATTTTATATTGACGTACTAAGTGATGTTTATATACAACAAAAGCAATTTAAACCGGCGTTAACTATTTTAGCTAAATTAAATTTATTAATGCCAAATAATCAAATAGTTACTCTAAACTATGCAAATGTATTAACGGAAGCAGGACAATTAAATAAGGCCGCGGCATTACTAAACGATTTTTTACTAATACAAAATAATAATTTTATTGCATATGATTTACTAACAACTGTTTATACCAAACAAAAGAAGCTCTCATTAATGCATACTAATAAAGCAGAAGTTTACGCATTATTAGGTGCCTATCCTCGTGCAATAGATGAACTTCAAACTGCAATTAATTTAACAAGGGGGAAAACACTAATTAAAAAACGTATTAAAGCTCGAATTCTACAATTTCAAGCACAAGAAGATAAACTCAAAAAGCTATAAAAACCTGTATAATGTTCTCATCACCTTAACTATCATTACTGTTCAGGAATTGACAAATTATGTTAACCATTTATCACAATCCCCGATGTTCAAAAAGTCGTCAAACATTACAATTAATAGAACAATCAAACACAGACGTTACTATTATTGAATATTTAAAAACATCATTAACTGCTCATGAAATAAGACATTTACTCTTATTACTAAAAGTGGATGTGTTAGATATTATGCGTAAAAAAGAGGACGAATTTAAAGCACAAAACCTTCAACACGCTGATGAAAATATGCTCATAAATGCCATTATAAACACACCTAAATTGCTAGAACGACCCATTGTTGTTAGCGAGACTAATGCTTGTATTGGCCGACCGCCTGAAAACGTTTTAGCCTTATTGTAAGCACCACAAACTTAGAGATCAAAAGTAAACTCTGTATGAATAAAAATACCAAACATAATACTGTTCGTTTAAAACGAATTACACTAGTCGCTTATTTTAGTTTACTACTATTTATGCCCTTATGGTTATTACTACTTTCTCCAAGTAGTTTATCGCCTTCGCTATCACTATTATTATTTACGGTACCTTTACTACCACCATTACCCGGCTTACTTAAAGGAAACCCATATACTTATGCTTGGACAAATTTTATTATTACGCTCTATTTTTTACACAGTTTGACTACTTTGTGGGTATCACCCGCTGATTTACTATGGGCAAGTATAGAATTAATATTAGCTAGTATCATATTTTTATCAGGTACTTATTATGCAAAGTATAAAGGTCAAGAACTTGGCCTGAGTATAAGATCTAAAAAAGTGACGAGTAAATAAAAAACGTATTAATGAGTAATAATTTAACGTTTGATTGTTACTTATGAACTTACTTAGGAACTAGTTGAAGGAGAATTAACATGTGTAAATTATTAAAAAAACAACTGCTTTTTATTTTGCCCATATTATTAGTAGGCTGTGGAGGAAATAGCTCTACATCAAGTTCTACCCTTCTACCTCCAACGCCCTCTACTGAGGATATAATCATTATCCCCGATCCTAATTTAAGCCCACAACAATCAATAGAATTAGTTTTATTTGCTCCGGATTCTCAAATTAGCGATATTAATTGGCAGCAAACTAGCGGTAGCAGTGTTACTTTTTTAGCTAAAAATAGTAAAGTGATAGCCTTTACCCCTGAACTTTCTGGTGATTACAGTTTTCAAGTCAGTTACCTCGATGGTGGGAGTTCAAAAACATTATCAAAAAATATCACTATTAATCATGACAGTAACTTAATTAGTGCAAGATTAGGGCATACGGCACTTGAAGGAAATAAAGTTTCCTTACGAGCATGGCTTGATGAAACCTTAGTACCAAGCTCAGTAACTTGGGAGCAAATATCAGGTCCAACGGTTACCTTTACTAATTACAATACTGGTGATTTAGCAATATTTTTCACCGCACCAAGCGTAGCCAAAGACACCATAATACAATTTAAAGTTCAAGCGAATGACGGCTCTTCAACTTATGAAGATACCGTTGCGGTATTAATCGAAAACACTGACGATATTGCAAGCAACGCTTATTTTGATACGCGAGTAACTCACGTTTTTCCATATATAAATAATTCAACCTATAGTAATAACCTAGTAAATTGCTTTTATAGTAATAGGCTAACCAGTTCCTGTAAATTAGGTGATGTGCCTTTAATTGCTCAACAAACCTCAACACCGACAGTTAATGACATAATGGAGCGCGTTGTTGTTTCCCATCAATGGATGGGGGATCGTTTTAAAGAATTCCTTGAAAATTATGATGATAACAACGATTTTAAAAATTTATTACGAGCAACAACTGGTATTGTTATTTCTTATGATGTTCGTCCTTCTTTTTACTGGGCTGCAACAGGCGCAATTTATCTTGATGCTAATAACTTTTGGCTAACACCAGATGAGCGAGATACGATTAATGAAGCACCTGATTATCGTGCAGCATTTGGCAACGATCTACGTTTTGTTATGCCTTGGCGCTATGTAAAAAATAATGACTATGCTAGTCGTTCAATTTCACACAATCAACGTATAACACGCACAAGTCAAGATGGTCTATATCGTTTAGCCTCATTACTTTACCATGAACTAGCGCATGCTAATGATTTTTTCCCGAGTACAGAATGGTTTAATTATAATAATAATACTCGTGTTTTAGATGCTGCCCAAAGTAGTATTTTTGAGTCCGATAGCTTAGCCTCTACTTATCCATTGCAAAATAATATCCTGCGTGGTCTTGCACAAGTGAGCTTTGCAGGAAATACCGCGAATAATACTCAAAAATCTTATTTACCCGATGACATAAGTGCCTTATTCAACTCTGATAGTGCCAGCGACTATTACAATTACTCAAGTCTTCGAGAAGATTATGCTATGCTTTTTGAAGAGTTAATGATGTATACCCGTTATGGCGTTCAGCGAGACGTTGCCGTAACCAATCAACCAACAGGTGATATTATATATGCAAATGATTATATCGTTAATTGGGGACAACGAGGGCGAATTGGTGAACAAAATATAAAACCTCGTGCTAATTTTGTTTTACAACGAGTGCTACCTGAATTAAATAGCCTAAATATTATTAATGCTCTACCCCAGCCAACGGCAATGATATCAGGAAATGATTGGATCGAAAATCTAGTGTTATCTACATCACCAAAGCCTGTACATTCAGCAAAAAAGGTTAATCAAAAAACTTTATTTAAAAATGACTTAACGCGGTATTTTCATAAAGGCTTACCAAAGCATTGAGGTTTGATAATATTGGTTAAAAAGAGACTCTATAAAAATTAGTTGAGTTGTAATACTGCTTTAATAAATGGAATTGTGATTTTTCGTTGTTCACGAATTGATGCATTATCTAGTTGTTCTAGACAATTAAGTAAGCATTTCATATCACGACTAATACGGTTAAATAAAAACTTAACAGCGTCCTCTTGTAAAATCAGCCCTCGTTGTTTTGCTCTAAACAGAAAAGCACTGATTTTATCTTCGTCTGATAATACTTTGATCTGCTCTATAAACCCCCAAGATAAACGAGAAGCAAGATCGGGTAAATTCAAACCAGAATTTTGTACGCTTTGTGTGCTACTGATGATTAATAAGCGGTCTTGTTCAGACATACGATTAAACAAATCAAATACAGCTTGTTCCCAATTATCATTACCTGCAATAAGTTGGATATCATCTAAACAAACCACATCAATATTTTCTAAACCATCAAGCACTTCAACTGATAAATACTGTAGTTCTGAGAAGGATAAACATAAGGATGATTTAGATAAGCTTGTAGCAAAAGCACAACTGGCGTGTAAAAGGTGAGATTTACCAACCCCTTGTTGTCCAAATAAATAAAACCCTTTATTGTTATCTTTCCTGTTAATTAATTTTTTTAATTGACTAACGATATTTTGATTACTTTTACTGACAAAACTATCAAAGGTTTCATCATCAGGAAGTTGAACAGCCAGAGGCAACTGCGTTAACTTTTTCACGGTTTTTTCCAGTAAAAAGTAGGATTGGCATCACTATCGAAATCAGCGAGGGGATCGATATACTGTTGTAAATATTTATTTAATTTTAATGAGGACAATAGATTTTTTTCAGACCCCAATAAATGCAATTTAAAACGACGAATATCTCCTTTCGCCGCAACTAAACTTACTGAATATACAGAAGATAAATTTTCCAAGAATGTACATATTTCAACATATCGTCGCATAGAATTGACATTCGCAACATCAATAATTAATTGCTTACTGTCATCTGAATTTAACGCATAATATTGATAAATTTCCTGTGTTATATCATTCAATGCATGTGTTAATAATAACTGACTATTACTTCCTTTATATTTCTTTGAGTGGAATTTTTCTATCGATTGTTCTTGAGTATATAAACGCCAATCCAAAACAAAACCATTTTGTCGACAAAGTAAGTCACAATCCTCGCTTAATTTGTCTGTACTAGGAAGCAAAGAAGAATTGGATAAACGAATGACAACATATGCTTCAGCCTGATATCTTGCCGAAGCTCTTTTTATAGGTTGCACAAAACGCCCCCAAATATCGGATGTACTTATATTATTAAGGTCTGTTAAATCCATCAAAGGTAAGCTTATTGGTAAACCCCTTTGCTGTGAAAACTGCTTAATAAATTGAGGATATATTGAAAGTGATGATTCAGATATAACTTTTCTATTTAACCCTTTTTCATCTATTAACCATAATAAAACCTGTGGACGTAAATTTCCCCACAAAGGCAATTCAGCCTGTGCAAACAATTGATTTATTTTTTCTTCATTAAAGCTAGCAAGTAAATAATCTTTGTTTATAGTTTGTTGAAAACTAAATTGAACAAGATATTGTTGAAAATTATTTAACGCTATTTTAATTTTAACGTTATTTAAAATGCTTTGCTGTCCGCCAACTTTAAGTAAAACTGAACGCATTGCCTCTTTAATAGCTATATTTCTATCATTTTTACTCTGTGATATCACCACAACTTTTGCCTGATATAAGTCAGTCACTTCAACAGCATTAACAGAGAAGCCTACCACCAATAAAAGCAGAATATTTAAAAGTCTAAACATAAAAAAATTTTTGATAAAATTCATAAATTAATATTAACATAATGAATTGCTTCAACCTATAGACAATTGGGCAAAAAGGCCGACACAGTTTTATATCTGACTTTGACATCTAATGATGATAAACGTCCAGATAATAGACATTCCTCTTTCATTTTTTCATTCGGATATTTTTATATATTCATTATTAGAATCAACGCATGATCTGTTCAACAATAGTCACTCAAGTTCACATTCTAAGGCGATACAGTAAACATTTAGTGAGGATTTACAGGTTACCTTGAAAAAATGGTTATTCGAGTTATAAAACACAGTGGCTACTTTGATTAGTTGATAGGAACATTGTCTTAGCAATTTAGTGCAGTTTGGTAAATGTTTGCTATTTATATGCGACTTAAGATCTATAACTTTCAATTTAAACAATTAGTTACTAAAATAGTACACTTAATTCATGAAACGGGTACATTATTCTTATATGTCTGCTAAAGTTTATGTAAATAACTAAATTAAATCACCCTTTTTCAATCTATAAAAACAAAGAAATAGTTATCTGTGAATTTTAATGCTTAACTATTAACTGCGCTCAGGATGTTGTATAAGCAATCAATAGAAAACTAAAATATTTTTTAATTAAAAGTAAATCACTTAAAATAGGATTATCTAACATGAGTAAAAAATTTCGTTTAGTCACACGTAGTGATATGGATGGTCTTGTTTGCGCCGTTATTTTAAAACAACTGAATCTAATTGATGATATTAAATTTGTTCATCCTAAAGATATGCAAGACGGGGTTATTGATATAACTGAAAATGATATCATTACAAATTTACCGTATGTAAAACAAGCACATTTAGTTTTTGATCACCACGAAAGTGAAACCATCCGTAATGAAGGTGCAGATAATCACATTATTATCGCCGATTCACCGTCAGCGGCCCGCGTTGTCTATGATTATTATGTAAAAGATCATGATTTAAGTATGATCCGTGAAGATATGATGGAGGCGGTCGATAAAGCAGATTCAGCGCAATTTACCATGGAAGATATTCTAAACCCTAAAGGTTGGGAATTACTTAGCTTTTTAATGGATTCACGTACAGGACTTGGGAGATTTCGTGATTTTAGTGTTTCTAATTATACTTTAATGATGGACTTAATTGACTATTGTCACAACCATAGTATTGAAGAGATTTTACAACTACCTGATGTTATTGAACGAATTGAACTTTTTAATAAATATACTGATGACTTTAAAGATCAACTGGCGCGTTGTTCAACAATTCATGATAATTTGATTATTTTAGATTTACGTAATGAAAAAATTATTTATCCAGGTAATCGTTTCATGATTTACGCACTATATCCTGAAACAAACATTTCTATTCATGTGCTATGGGGCTTTCAAAAACAAAATACAGTTTTTGCAACTGGCAAGTCAATCGTTAATCGTTCATCTAAAAGCAATATTGGTGAGTTAATGCTCAAATATAATGGCGGTGGTCATGAAGCTGCAGGTACATGCCAAATTGACACCAATAAAGCTGAGACTGTTTTACAAGAGTTAATTAGTGCGATAACTGCTGATGGTTAAAATCACATCCCTGTTTATTTTAATCAGGTACAACTAATACCAATTCTATTAATTAAGTGTTCTATTTTATACGTAGGAAAAATTGCCAAGCACAAGGCATTTATTTTAGTAACTAGTTGCTCTAATTATAAAATAAATAACGAAGTGATTGGTGGTTTTAA